>Ga0307514_10002764_pt1 | contig 17652 bp, 18 predicted proteins | sample 16_EM_MG_FD_203088 | JGI IMG/M metagenome (GOLD analysis project Ga0307514, IMG submission 203088) | Populus trichocarpa ectomycorrhiza microbial communities from riparian zone in the Pacific Northwest, United States - 16_EM | ecosystem: Host-associated > Plants > Roots > Unclassified | place... | reverse complement strand
GGTTCATCACGTCCGGAAACCCCTCCACCCACCACGCTGCCATCCGAAATCCCACAGGCTGTTGTCGAGGGTAGTGTCGACGCTCAGTTCGCTGCTCTCCAACAAACCCACACAGCAACCCTAGCAGATCTTTCTACTGTCACCGCCAAGTACCGCGATGCCCTACGGGAGATACACGATCTTTCGACCCAACTCGAGGAAGCGAAACTCTCTCAGGGTCTTGCTGCCTCAGAATCTCCGGAGAGAAATGGATCCCTGGATCCCCTTTCAGGGAATGTTTCTGGACCCGCGAGGAGGAAATCAGCCAGGAACACGAGCGAGGGCCCTAACAACCGCCGCCTTTTTTTCAGGCACGCGGCCTCGGCGGAATCTCTCCACTCGAGGTCAGCAGATCTCCCCGATGTACCGTCAGACAACACCGGGTTTCTCACTGATTTCCGACAATCTTTCATGCAGGTCGCTCTCGCAATCTCAATCGCTCTCACAGGAGCTGTCCTCAGCCAAATCGCGCAAACCCTCGTTTTCCAGCAGCCAAGGAACCAATAGTCCCATCTCGCACTCTCCTTCCGGCTCCTTCTCCTCCAGACCAACTCTTTCTGTCTCCGTTCCTTATTCCTCCAGCCTTCTAAATGGCACAAGTGGCGTCGGCGGTTCTGCCGGTGGTAATAACAAGAGCGCCGCAAGTCTCGAGAAGGAGATCATGCGTTTGCAAGATGTCTTAAAAGAGCGGGAGAATGAGATCGCGCTTTTAGAAGATTCGTTGAGGGCTACGGAATCCAAGGCTAACAGCTTCCCTATTCCCGTCCCCACCATCAAGACCAACGCTCCTGGCATTACCCCACCTCTGCTTCGTATCCAATCCGGGGAGAGTGAGGAGTTCGTGACACCTATTGAAGAACACCCTGACTACGAGGACACGGGCGGGAGGTCGACCCCCATTTCTTCTCCGATTCCTCCAGCCGAGCTATCCCCCAAGACGATGAATCAATTCAAAGCGATCAGGAAGAGTTTAGACTTGAGCGGATTTATCGAGTTCATCGGTGAAGACTCCGCGCCGCCCTCGGGACAGGATAACTTGTTGGAGAGATTGAACGAACTGATGCGGTAGGGCACACCGAATCCGTTGTGTAAATCCGATTATTAATCCACGTGACGCAGGTCAATGGCTCAGAAGGAGTCCACTCATAAGGAAGTTGTGGATGGTCTCAGCGATGAACTGTCTCAAATCAAGAAGCAGCACGACGTGTTGCAAACGCTATCCCGTGACCAGGCATGTTAATCTTTCTACCGAGCGGTGCATTCTTTAACAGTTTATCTGATCAGATCCACAATATGTCCATGGAGATAGAGGCGATCGGTTCCAAGCACTCTCAAACCCTGGCAAAACTGGAGGAAGTCACCACCCGTGAGGCCAATTTGGTCGAATCCCTACGCGAGGCAGAAGAAGCCCATGCCACAGAGATCGAGGCTCTTCGAGTTGAGCATACTGAGGCTTTGCGGCTGAAGGGGGTCGAAGTCGATGACCTTATAAATCGTCTCAAGGCCGAACACGAGCAAACGCTCCTCGAACGGTTGGCCATAGCCGCTGCGGACCTCAAGAAGGCCCACCAAGACCACACTGAGGCATTTGGGAAACTCGAGGCTGAACATGAGGTGGAGTTGCAGCGCCGCAATGAAGAGATCGAACAGGTTTTAGCCAAGGAGAAGCAAGCTCACGAGGAGGCATTGACCGCCGCTCTCACCTCTTACACCTCCGCCCTTTCGCTCAAGGAGAACCTGTATGTGACCGCTCAGAAACGCCTCGAAGAGGCCGAGGAAGCTCTCCGGACTGCCAAGTTGGAGCATACTGCGGCTTTGGAAAATTCTGTAACCGATCGTACCGCAGCTGTCAAGGCTAAGGATGTGGAACTCTCCGAAGCGATCGCGAAGACCGAGGAGGAGTACTACAACGCTCTCACCAAACTTCGTCAAGATCACAGTGACGCCATCGAGAGGCAGGCAAATGAGTCTTCCATCGCCTTGGAACGGCTTAAGGAGGAACACGCCAGCCAGTTACGGGTCGCCGAACTCGCCAGGGAGGGCTCACTTTCAGAATCCCAGACCTCTCAGGAGAAGGTTATCCGGGAGTTGCGGGAAGCCCACTCTCAGGCTGTTTCTCAGAAGGAAGCCAACTTCGCCCAGGACTTGGAAAGGCTTAAGGCCGAACACGAGAAGGCTCTATCTTCGACTGTCGAAGTCCACGCTTCTGTTCTTGAGAAGACTCGATTGGATCATACCGCGGCCTTGTCGAAACTGCAGGCGGAATCCCAGGCGGAATCTATGCGACTAGGCAAACTGGTGGAAGATGCCAAAGCGGGACTAGCTGCTTTTGAGCTCCAAGTGGCTAAGAAGCTCGAGGCCAGCCAAGCGGAAGCCGCCGAACGGCAGGTCCTCGTTCTCCAAGAGGTCGAGCGCGGTCACGAGCATGCTGTCAACAAACTCAAGGCATCCCATCAAACAGTCCTACAAGAGGCTGAGGGTAGGGCTCTCGGCGAACTGACTAAACTCCGTCAGTCCCATGCACAAGAAGTAGAGAAGCTAAAGTCCGAACACGGTGTGGCTCTCGCCGAGCTCAAAGCAACCTTACTCGCTTCCAATACCCAGAGCCGACAGGATTTCGAGGCCGAGATTGAGCGACAACGGCAGTCAATAGCTGATGCCCATTCCAATTTCATCTCGGAACTAGAGTCCAAGCACAACCTGCTCCTCTCGGAGGCTAAGGAAAAGTTCAAGGACGAGCATTCTGCCTTGGTCAACGCTCATTCCGGGGAACTCGAGAATCTTGTGGCAAATCACCAACTCTCCCTTGCGGACGTGGACGACCAAAGGGTCCGAGAACGCGCCGAGCTGACCAAGTCTCATGAATCGGCCATCGCCCAGTTCCTCTCCGATCAGCAGTCTACGGCTGAGAACGCGCAGGCGACTCTGGCGGCTTCTGAGGCTCAACATCTCCAGACGATCGAAAGGCTTCACGCTGAGTTCGACGAGAATTTGTCCCGGGAAAGAGAGAAATGGAAGGTTTCCCTTACTGAATTGGAGGCTCAACACGACCAGAAGCTCACTTCTCTTACCGAGGAGCTGACCGCCCTCAAATCTTCGTCATCCGAAGCGACAAACCTCCGCGAACAGCATTCTCGGGATCTTGCTGTCAAGGAGTCAGACCTCAACACAATTCGTTCGGAACTCCAAGACACTCAAGCCGAACGGGATGACCTCGCTCTCGAGTGCTCTCGGCTACGAGATCAATTGGAGAAGACGGGCCGTGAACAGTCAACCTTACTCAAGGAGTCTGCCAATCGCCAGAGCCTCGTGGAGGAGCTGGAGAAGCATCGCTCTGTACTTGCTGAAACTCAAGAATGGCTGCAAAGGGTTAAGGATGAGAAGGACGCGATCCAGTTGGAGAAGAATAAGCAGGAGACACTCCTTCGCGATCTCCAGGCCCAGGTCACTCGCAGCCCCTCGCCACCCAACACGACTCCCCGATCGCGACAAACCGTTATTCCTCCTGCGAAACCTCCCCCTCCCACTCCCCCTCCCTCTATTCCGCCACCCCCTACCCCGAGACCGGAAGCCATCTCCACAGCGTCCCCTCTCACAACGATCAGCTCGATGTCTTCCTCGCGAGAGCTGAACCTGGATTCACCTGCCACGCCCGCAACCTCTCTGGCGTCGTCGCTTCAGGATTCTATCATTCAAGCCGCTGATCCGAAACTCCTTCAACAACTTGATCAACACACGAAGACGATCGATGAACAAGCGGCGATGATCAAGACCCTCAACAAACAACTAACACATTGTGAGTCTGACCTACAGACCCACATGGACGAGGTCGCGCGCATGGAGAACTCCCTTGCAGATTCGGAAAAGAACCGTAAGTGTAATTTTCGAAGCATTCAGATTACGGTCATGAATTTTCTTTCCAGTGCGAAAGGCGCGCATGCATGCTACTGAGCTGGCACGCGAACGGGATTCACTAAACGGTCAGATGGCGTCACTTAGAAATGAATTGGAGGAGGCAAGACGCGAGGTTACACTCGTCCGACGATCCGTGGTGGAGGAGAAACAGTCACTCGAAAACCGACTGGACGAGGAGAGAAGGGCGAAAGAACGTGTTCGCGCTCAACTCGACAGTAGGATGGAGGAGCTCCAGAAACGCAAATCCAAATTTGTTTGTTTGTGATCCATCACCGTTATTATTCCGCCCGCTGAACGTCTTCCCCCTTAATCATCGTCATCTTTGCGCGCATATCCGTCGCTGTTGCACATCTTGTCTTTGTTGTCCTTTCCTTCTCCCTTCCACCGTTTCGTATGTTTTGTCAAGCCTGATTCATGACCTTCCCTCTTCCCTCACTCTCACCCCGATTTCCTCTTCCCCCATTGTGTCCACACTCCTTGATTTGTTCGTTCTTGTGGATAGTTCGATACCCTTCTGAGGCGTAATATTCGAGATAATACTTTTACCGTTATGGCCCACTTTTATCAAATATCACTACATGTACGACATAGTAGACGACCAGAAGAGAATCATGTTCTGAGGTTTCTCCGCAGGTGTGCTGGCGATAGTGAAATCTCTTGTGTCGACGCTCGACCCTCGCAAGTGTTGGAGAGTAGGCGGATTATAGGTATCATAAGAAGCCTTGTCAAGGTTCGCCAATCAGTGGCCCAGGCCTGAGGTCATACGTGTATAGTAGAATGGGGGAACCGGTCAACAGGCAACTGGAGCATCTGTCTCCCTAATCGCAGGGGCGAAATCTATTGTCCACGGTGTAAAGAATGAGGGGTACCGAACGAATGAACGAGTTCAACTGCGAACGGGTTCACAAACACGCCCACGCCTGGTCGTGCATCAGCAAAATCCTCCACCTCGGACGGCGCTACCCGAGCCTTTTCCATTCTAATCCCAGGCGCTAATGTCAAAAACTGAACAGATTTTCACCCAATGGGAAGCGCCAATAGAGATCGTCCACCACCGCCAACCGCCGAGCAGGCTGGGATGTTGTTGGACAAGTCACAGGAATTCCCACGGAACCCACCTTCAACCACATTGTTGATTACCCCCTCCAAGTATCAGCTCGGTACTTCTTTGGCTTCTTTTGTGGGCCCGCGCATAAGTATACCCGAGCGACGAATGTCCCGGGTTCTGGGCCTTCCGAGTTTGATCTCATCCGCTGACCGCCATTCTCACCGCTTGTCTCGCGGCAAGAGATTGATACCCTGGGAATGCTCGCGAAGCCACCCCATTGAAGACAAAGACCACGTTCCACGTTGGTATCAACTTCTATCCATTCTCGGTTCGTCCGGCATGCAACAGGCGGCGGGTCCAGACAATGGGGCACACTGGGCGAGCGTAATAAGCCAACAATGGGGCGGCGACGCCGCGACGGTCATCCAGCGCTAGTCACGTGTTTCCTTCTGTTCGGCCCCTATTGTCCAGAGGATGGGTTCTTAAAGGCTGACGAACGAACAGACTGATATCCACATCCTCTCTTCCACTCTCGGGCTCGCCCAGTGCTGCTCATTACTTTCCCCTCTTTTTTTTTCTTGCGCAAGGTCGCCCGTTCATCATGCTCAACCAACTTTCTAACGCTGTCGCTCTCTACCTTGCCCCAATACTGTCCTTGACGGCGGTACTGCTCGTGTTGTTCTCATACCTCTCCCCTGCGGTTATGCTGCATACCCAGGTGTCTTTGCTTGTGGTAAAACCCTCCCTACTTTTATCGCCGAATCCCTCGAAGGATGAGATCGACGGTCCTTCTGTCTTCTTGGGACCTCTGGGTACGTCCATTGACCAAGTGCAAGTAATCAGCGATGCTTATCCTGCATTCCAGGGTCCTGCTCACGAACAAATAACGCCGCATCCATCAATTGTACAATTCCTGTTCTGAATCCCAAATACGGTTTGTCCATGCTCATCGCAACGTCCAAGCCGATCCTCACCCCCCAATTAGACCTTTCTGCTCTTCCCAGCGACGCATCGCGTTGGTTGTCCGCGCCTACAGCTACCACCCCTGCTTTCATCGCCATTGCCCTGGGATTCTCATTCATCTTCTTCGTTCTCTTCACCCTGATCGCCTTCCGTGCCAAGCTCGGCGCCAAGCTAGGGACCGCCCTTGATAAGCCCATGATCCAGCGGGTGTCTGCTTGGATTGGTATTTTTGGTTTCATGATCGGTACGCCATCGAAACACTCATCTCGACAACCTCGGACTGAACGAATTCCTGCAGGCATCTCCTCGTTTTTGATCATTCGCATGTGGTTTGGGAAAGGCGTTGATGATTTCAATCAAAGCATTGAACTCGAGGGTGCCAACGGACCGCATCTGATTGCAGAGGTTTCCAACGGTTTTACGATGATATGGGTCGGTTACGCCTTCCATTCGATCCCCCTCGTTTGTGCTCTTGCAAAAATCCACGTCACTGCTGCTCCTTCCGGCAAGGCGTAAAACGCGGACAGTGTCTGCCCCTTTTACCCCACATACCCCGTTCATGTCATGAGCTAGCTTCGTGTATCAACTAGATTTCAAGATTTATTGTAGAGTGAGCCTAATACATCGTTCGATATGCATGACTACGGGGGCTTTTGAGTCAGGAAGCTACGGTCAAGTTGAGTTCTTCTACGGTCTAACCTGGCTTTAGGGACCGAGATACAGTCGACTCTTTCTTTCTTGTAAGCTGCTCTCGACAGGAACTCGAGCTGCCTTCAATGGATTGGTCAAGTTGCAGATTGCACCAGTTATGCCCACCCAGAGCAGATTCGGTTACCCGAAACACAAACCCCGGTGACCGACTCCATGGGGGTTATCCGTGATATCGTACGATGGATATATCTGCGGGTATCCGTGTGATCAAGAAGAGCTGCGGCCCTTTCGGGCTTGAGAAGACGTTTTCTGTTAATTCAGTAGAGGTTGGGAGTTGTTTCACAAAGTAGGTTAGAGCGGTCCACGCCCCGGAACTGGCGAGGAACTCGCATCTCGCCACACGGTATAGGGTGGGTGTCAAAGCGCAATGGCCGAAGAGAGTGGAAGAGCTGGTGAGGCCAAAAAGCATTTTCCTTTGCATATCGGTATAGGCGGCTACGAAGCATGAGGGACAAGTGAGCAAACGCCTGGGAGTAGGACAAATTTGCAGCCTTTCCTGATGAGGACGGGAGCAAATGAAAAAATGACATACATAACACATATCATTGGCGGCCAATGATCGGGGTCTATTGGCCTACCTTCACGTACCAGTCATCCTATCCACCACCAGGACTTGACGAAAATGATCTCGACTCAAAAGAGGACACTTGCGTGTTTTTCTATGCAGGACAAAGTACGTGCATCTCTTGATCGGCAGCGATCAGTGCAGGTGTAGACCCTTCGCAGGTCTGCCTCGTAACAGGAGGTGCTCGGGGGCTCGGACTTGAGTTTTCTCGTGCTTTCGTCATCTCGTCGGTTGATTTCCCTCTGCGGTCGAGTTCTAAACCAACCAAGTCGCAATTCCAGAGGATGTACCCAATTGGCCATCTTGGATCTTAAGCAAGTCGAGATGGACTCTGCAACCAAAGAACTTTTGGATTCCGCCCAGGAGAATGGGATTGATCCTAAGGGCCTCGAGTTGATAGGCGTCGAGTGCGATGTTGCGTCTGAGGAATCGGTCAAGAATGCGTTTGATCAAATAAGAAAGAGGTTTGAAAGAGTCGATGCTGTGGTCGCATCAGCTGGTACGGCTGTTATCCGTATCGCGACGCCTCATGAGCTCACTTTCCGAAAGGTATCGTGGAGAATTACTCTGCCCTAGAGTACGCTCGGAGGGCCTCTTTCCTTCGACGTGGAGTTTACCGTTAACGGCCTACTATAGATATCCTTTCGATCGCGTTAGGAAACTATTCGACATCAACGTCCACGGGGTTTATCTCACCGCTCGTGAAGCCGCCAGGCTCATGATACCTAACGGAGGGGGAAGCATCATACTGATTGCTAGTATGAGTGCATCGGTCAGCCCCATTCGCTTTCCTATTGGAATGGCTTGTACGTGACCGCAATTCGTCTAGGTCGTCAACGTCCCACAAGTAAGCACCATTTACTCGCACCTTTAAGAGTAATGAATTGCTTTCAAAACTTCCAGTTTCAAACGCCCTATAATGCTTCAAAAGCTGGTGGGCCTCCATATCATAATTTCCGAATGTAGTGACACCCACCTCTTGTAGCCGTCAGGCATATGGCCACAAGCTTGGCTGTCGAGTGGGCTAAGACGGGGGTTCGCGTGAACTCATTGAGGGGAGACCGAATTTCAATTCGTCTCTCCAAACAACTGAACGACTCGGCGCAACTCTAGCCCTGGCTATACTCTAACTAAACTCACCAAAACGATTCTGGGTGGGGCGCCGGAGCTCAAGGAAACTTGGGAAAGTCTCACCCCGATGGGAAGGGTAGGTTTTGGACAACCTCTCGAGGTGTTTGCGCTCACACTTGCGATACTCAAGTTGGCAGAGCCCGAAGATTTGGCCGTAAGCATGCGGAGCAACAGGTGATCTCACGAAGCTTCACATTTTACCATTTTATAGGGCGCCATCGTCTTCCTCGCCAGTGACGCGTCAAAATTCATGACCGGGACAGACATTCTCATCGATGGTGGTTACTGCGCCACCTAGGCTATGGTCGCTACCTTGATGCGGCCACGGTGGCTTTAGAAAAAGACCCAATGTATTATCACTATCGATATCGATCCTCAGGTAAATATGATGGTTCTTGTTACCGAAACACGCCCTGGGTCACTTCCGTTGAGGCCGGTTGGGCACGCGCGATGTCTCGTACGGATCGTTGCAAATCGCAACCGCGCGCACCATCAGTAGCATGAGACCAACACTGGGGTGGAGTTCGAGAAACGGCTTCGTTCCGTGCAAGCGGGATAAACCCGTCCCCCAAAATATGAGTGATCACTTAGTTGCCGTCTGGGTTTGCCGATAAATGTTTCGGACCGATCTCCCTCCCCCTGTCCGAACACCGACGGTTTCAACTCCAGCTATCATGTCCGTCATATCTCGGCTGGTGAGTCCATAACCTGTTTTGCAAACCAGTCAGCTCAAGAGAGAAATACAGCCATCTTTGACAGACGAATCGTCATACAGCGGCAAGACGACCACCAACTCCCCCTTTGCTTCCGGCCTCACGACCCCAAACGATGAAGAGCCCCGTCACAGCCTCTTCTCCCCAGCCATAGAAGATCAAACGCCGAAGCAATTGGGTGGCTTCGTATCTCAGAAGCACGTACGGAAGAGGTCGCTCTTCAGGGTCGTATCCAAAGCAAGGGATGCAGCCAGGTCTGTTCTCGAGACCCCGAAGAGACTCAGGAAGGTTCGGTGAATATAGTCGTTTCCCTGCATCGTTTTTGATTATCGAGTAGCGTCGGCCGGTTTTGCGAGAAGACATCATGACCCAAGTAGAACCTAGCGAGGCGCCAGGAGCTCCAAGCGATACTGTTCGTCAAAGCCACACCTTTCGCACTTTCTCTGAGAGCTCACGACTCTCGGATGCTCTTTACAGTTCTCGTACAAGGTTAGGAAGTCGACCGAAGCGGTCCATCGTATGATCGTGGAATCGCCGTCCACAGCGTCCCCCTCTCTGGTTCGCCCTGGTATCCCCCAAGTCGTGATTTTAAACTAACCATGTTCTTAGGTATCCATGGGAAGCTTTGATTACCTCGACTCCACACACACCTCCTATCTCTCCCGTCATCCTATCTCGACGTACCGACGAAGCCCGATATTGGGTTCGGCTTGTGACGAAAATAGCGCACGACCTGCTCCCTGGACCATCCAGCGACTGTTGCATACTTTCACCCTGGCTCTCTGCTTTCCCTTCTGGACTTTTGCCGTAGGAGGCTGTATATTCCTCTGCCCCACCACCCATCTGGACGTTATCACCTTCAACTCTGGATTCATGCTTCCACCCCCCTCAGGCATCGAACGCTTCGGATATTGGGCTGAGAACGCAATTCCCCATATGTATACTTTCCTTGCTGGCTTGTGTTTCTTGATATGGTGGAGACTAGACCTCGGATTCTCGGCCCTCTTGGTTGTTCTCTGTCTCTTTTGGAGAGCCTGGTCCCGTTTTGAGCTGGATAAGGATGTACCCTTGGGCGAAGACAATCGGCAAACCATCTACCTGATTTCAATGGTCCATACTCTCGGAGGCGGATATCGGTTCAGAAATCGCGATGGGTCGTTTGTAGATCTCCCTCCTGGTATTAAGCTCAGCAGAGGCACGCTATGATAACGCAATTAAGGACATGGTCAAATACAAATTAGAGTACTGTTTATGGATGGGGGATACGATATGAAAGAAAAAACCAATGCATTACGACGACCTTAATCTGTTGGGAGGAAAGGCCGTTCGACGGAAAGGTTCGTTGACCATTGAATGTCGGTGCCGGAGAAGTCCTGCTCTGCTACTGGCAAAACCATTTGGGCCCTAATGATGCGGATATATCATTATCATTATCCCAGGAAAAAAATGGCATCGTACCATGACAACCAGTCGTCCACCGTCCAAGGCTCTGTGGGATCGTGATCGCTTGTGAAATCGGATAGCATGGTCGGGCCCAATGACGGTAGGGGAATGGAGAGGGGCGACAACGACGGCGCTGGCAAGGGCTCTGGAGACATTCCGGTCCCTGTGAGAGGGAAAACGTCGAACCCCGAGGTGGGAGCGGTTTCTGCGTCCAAAGGTGCTCCGGGCCAAGGGAACCACTCGGTTGTTGTGATTGATGTAGGTTGCGGTACGCGAGCATTGTTCTCTGTGTATCCCAGAAGTATTGCGGCAATATCGCCAAAGTCCTCTTGAGGTTTATAGATATCCCAGCATTCAGGAGCCGGCGTGACTTTCCTATCGAACACATCGGAGTCGACGCATCGGGGCTCTGTATTCTGGAAACCCATATCCTCCGCCGCCAAACCAATCGCTCTGCTGCTCGAGTGGGCCGGTCCTATGTATACAGGTCTTGAGACACCATTGACGGAGTTTGGACAGTTACTACGGGGAACAGACTGACCAGCATTGGGGACCATAGATTGAGTCGAATCCTTCCGAGCCCTCAACCTCTTGCGTTTCGCAACTCCAGGTTTCTCGTTCACGACTCTCTTACTCTTCTTTATTTTCGTCCCTCTCCCAGACGTTTGGGTTGGACCCTCCATAGGGTCGTCACCAGGGCCATTGGACGTCACACAACTCCTAGCTCCCGAACCCGGGGAAGAGGTTTCCATCAGACTGTCGGCCACTCTTTTCGCAATGAGGTCGGGCATGTATATGCAGTCGATGCCGATCCGAAAGCACAGGATGCAAGTGTCATGACCAGAGCACTTCCTCTTTCTAAAGCGACAGTACTCGCATGACTTCCGCAGATTCCTATCGGGATTGTGGCTGGCGTCGTCATGGCTCAACAGTTTTTCCGAGCCGGGGGGGAGTGAAGAATCCAATCCAGACCGTGGGTTATTTACCCCAGGATGGGGAATGGGAGGGGGGAAGAGGGAGACGCAACCAGGGAGAGGATGACCGAACTTGAAACGAGTCTGAGACCAGGATGGAGGATTGTAGTTGTCACCAGAATAATTCAGGGGGAGAGCATCCAGAGCGGGGGCCCGAGGTAGTGTCCTAGAACCGCGCTCCCGATCTCCGAGCGGGAAATCCAAGTCCTCGTCGTTCTTCCTGAGGTCAGGCTGGGGCTTGGTTGGGGAGTAAGACCCGTTTTTGGAACTGGAAACGTCGAGCAGTGGTTCCGTCAAGAATGGTCCAAAATCTAGAACATGCTCGTAAACGTTTCCGCCCACGCGTTGCGTCGGTCTGAGGATATGGACGTTTGTCCCTTGGTGCCGCCGGTAGGTAGATTGGAGGAGGTGTGGTCCTGGAGCTCGTGAGATGGGGAGCCTTTCTTCCATCTAACGCGACCAACCAGTTGGGTAGGAAGAGTCGAGAAAGCGGACGTCGGAAGTCGCCGAGGCTGTCGTAGCCGAATGGTCAACTTCACTGGGGTGGACTACATATGAATCAGAAGAAAATAACGTTCATGTTACGCCTACGTTGCACGTTCTGCGTACAACGGTCTATGAGGGAATAGCCGCCCTTCGAACCTTAAAAAGAGTTTTTCTGACCCGCTACACGGAGACCCGTGCGTATTCAACGTTTTACATTTTAAATCTCAACATCCAACGATTAGGAAAATTCTCGTCAAAGCTGTTTATTGAGAGTGGGGCCCTGAGGCGTAGACGCGAACAATCAACGAACCCAAATAAACGGAAGACGGCTGAACAGGCTCAGAGCGTGGACATGAGCTGCATTAACAGGGTACGGTGCGCCTGAGGAATGGCGGCCGCCGATATACATCTGAAAGTCGAACGGGGACAACATTGACCGCCTGTGCGCCATCTCACAAGATCAAGCTTATGTGGAAGGAGGGGCATACTCAAACGAAGGTGTTGGCTCCACCGCCTTCACTCGTATCGTCGAGCTTCCTTGCTTGTTTCGCCCAACGCAAGCCACAAGCGTTGCAAAGTGTCTTGGGTCCGAGCGGACCCTGCGCGAAAAAATCTTTCAGATAACTTGACAGTAACGATTCGGGGCGGGGGCGAACCTTTCTCCATTCTGGCGAATCTGTTCTACCGCACGTCACACACACTCTCTGTGAGATCAATGGAGTCTGTTTCTTGGTCTGGAATATATGACATTGAGTAATCATTTCAACCGCGTCTGAATGTCGAATACAACGTACTTTCTTTTTGGCAGGCTCGCCCTGATCGCCTTCCTGGAAGCCAGCGGCCTCCAAGTTCCGCGTGATGGGACCGGGGTTTGTTGCCGCCAGTTCCGAATGATCTGGGACCGTTGGTGATGGGGAATCGATGGGGAGCTGCACGGGGAGCGATGATATAGTAGGTGGCAGGGTTGTGGTCGTCAACGTTGGGGCCGTTGAGGTTGAGGCGAATTGCGCCTGTTGAGCCCTGAGCTCTTGGATGCGATATTGCAGCCGTTGATTTTCCATCTTCAGCTCGAGGAACGTGTTAAGCCTGTTTCCATCCTGCGCGTGAGCGAAAAGCATCGCAAACGGGTCACAGAAAACCTTACATTGCCGTATTTCTGCTCGGGTACGTTTTTGCAGTAGCAAAGAAACACTTGCACGAGTCGTCACCCTCTATGAAGTGAGGATACCCATTGATTTCGAACAAAACCTCCGTCACCCTCTGCGTGGACTCGGATGTACTGGTGGAGGCGGGTGGCGATGGAGCTTCGGTTTTCGCTTGCAGTCTAACGTAGGATTGCATATCCGACTTGTCCCTGATGGATTGTTCAAAGTTTTTTTTGAAGTTTTCGCGGTCGTCGACTGATCAAATGATTCGGCGCAAACGATTCGGCGGCGAATGACAAAGGAGAACATCCTACACTTGACGGCTTCACGCACCATTTACTAGGTCGAAAAATTCGGTGTCAATCAGATCCTCATCCCTCCATCCGAGGAGTTCCTTGACCGCTGCGCTGCAATACAGGATTTGGCATTGAGTCGAGAGGATGAGGATGATGACTTCGGTCAGTTCGGTGATAAGTAGGTCGGCCCAACGCTTTCGCTTGGTAAACTCGAAGGTAGACGGAGACGGAGAAGAGGGGGGATAGAGTTGGGAAGATGTCTGTGCCTGCATGTAGATGGTGGATGTGGAGAAGGATTTATTACACCTGTAAACCCACCTTCCGTCATCGTTCTCCAAACGACAAACATGCCGTTTGGTTGGTTCCCACGGCTGCTCATCCTCGGGAAAGATCGTATGACATGCACAGATTTGTCTCCCATTCCCCCATCAGCGGGCGAGAAGCAACTTGACTTCTCCACGTTCAACCGGGAGTGTGTGAGATATCATGTCGGGGATTTATTGTACTAGAACTCCTGCACTATGAGAGGAACGCTACAAGTAGAGTGACCGTATTTTACTCCGACGCGGATCCAGACGGGGTAGCCGGACTTGATGAGCCTACGAACCACGGATGATGCAAAAAATCCGACACCTCTGGTCGTCGAAGCGGGTCAAGTACGAGGATTTGCTGGAGCAATGTAACCAACCCGAGGGTGTCACCGACCTCTGAAATCATTTGGAGCCTCTGTTCGAGGGTAGCATCACGAGTGCCAGAGGAATACGATGCTCCTAGGAATCCAATCAAAAAGTGAACATTCTGGGGGTGAGCTTCCGTACCTAGCGAGTCTATCCACCCCTCGGGAAGAGATCCAAGAGTGGCCGTAAGTTCATGCAGCGCCCTCACTTCATCATGTGCATTGTCTGTCAGAGAACTTGATGTGGCCAATTCGTAGATCTTTTACAACGTCAGTCTAATGCTCCCACGTTGACCTGTAGCCCATACCAGACACCCGATCGACCAAACGTCTACGCGTGTTCCGTATTCAACCTTGAGCAACGTTGAAAGATCGTTGAAGATGACTTCCGGCGCCCGCACTTGTAACGGGGTGTGTAGATTTGGGGGTACTTCGCCGCTGAAGAATGCTACGAAAAAATTCAGTGTCCAGCAACTCGATCGAGAATGCGAAGACGAACCTTCTCCAAAGTCGATTATCTTTACATGCAAGTCATCTCGCTTCACGCACCCCACAAGATCTCCGGGAAGGACCAGGTATTCAGGGTGTGAATCGTTCTGATGCAAATGGTCCCGAGTAATCACAGGTACGCATTGCGGTGGGCCCAGGGTCATCATCGCATTCTCCTCAGACTTCCCGTCGAGACCTGGAATCTCAAACGCGATATTGCCTTTGTGCAAGTCTGAATTCACCCGTGAGTTGTAGCTCGAATGGTCGAAAGAACTGTCCTACCTGCGTGAACCACCCCGCAATCATGGAGGAGAGAGGTTCCAAGCGTAATCTGATGCATGAGAGGTTTGATCGTCTGCTGGATTGCGGTTGGTTCGTCGTCGAACATCGCCTCAAGGTGGGGTCCAATAACTTGCAACACCAATACGTCGTGTTCCCCGTTCACACCCTGCACCCTAAAATGATCCAATAGGGCGAGGATGCGGTCAGATCCCGGATGTGTCTCTGATCGAGACGCAAGATGACGATAAATCCTAATCTCATTGTTCCTTCCGGTAAGCTCAGCCACGGCAAACTTGAGCGCGACATATCGACTACGTGGGAGAAACATAATCAGCGGCCGTTTTTTATGGGGAGTCGATCCATATTAAAAGTGACTCACGTTTGAACGGTTGATTGGAGGTCGCGTGCGAGCCAAACGGTGGAGTAGGTACCGAATCCAAGCTTGTGGATCACTCTGTACCTCTGGCAATAGACATCCCCGAGGTGTACCGGATGGTATCCTCCGGGTCGATACCGATGTGGGCTCTCCACATCCGGGCCAGCGAAATAGAAGTCGAGGGGTGTGAGGGAGATCATCGAGGCTCACAGGTGGTCTACGTGCCGGTGAAAAAGCGAGGGGACGGGTGAAGAGGAACGTTTGCTGGTTCCTTGAAGAAATACCTTGAACGTGCCCGGTGTAGGCGTGTGCCGCGCGCGGTAGGTGCGAGAAGAGTCTGGACGCTAGTCGAGGACTGCTGTGGGAAATCTTGTCGTCAGTTCGTTCGTACCTGTTGACTAGTGTCAGAATGGGAAAACGCCGACGGTTATCTGCACTTTATACGCTTTCGGATGCGGTTTGTGATACCGCAGGTATTCTGGAATGATAGACCCACGACCAGCCAAGCGGCTTGCTCGTCTCGCTCATTGTTCATTAAGTTTCGATGACTTGGCTATTCCTCATACGGCACCTCTGTCTAATCACCCACCCGTGTCGGGGAGGGTGACTCAAAGAATGTCGCTCACCTTCATGGTGATGAGCGGAGTCGTGATGTGGTAACGAAGATCAAAACTTGGTGAATCCTGCCGCTCACTGCCAATCAGGCACGACAGACTTAATGATTGTCACCTTCCAGCCACTGTGAATTGCTCCAGGCCTGTCGAATCGCAAGCTTTTTGCCACTATGGTCGTGCCGAGAACTTGTCTGACAGTTTTGTCACTGACGTTGTCATCTTGGAATGGATCTACTATGCACGTCCGACAGGTCTCGCCCTCGTTCACTTTTCCTACTTAAACAGGGGTGGAGTAGCCTGAACTTACTCCATATCCTACCCCTTCCACTCAACGCCTCAGTCGCTTCCCTCGCCACCCTCATGAACACCCCAATCTCTACTATGGTTGCAACGACCCCTAGGTGTGGGTGGGTTGACCTCCCGAAATGTAAACGGCGTTGCTGGTTCGCCCATCTCCCCGCACCCGAGTACTTCCGAAATTACGTCGCTATTGTGGATGACTTTGGCGTTGACCTCGAAATGCGAGGTCACATGTTCCAGCATCTTATGATATGGTGAGCCTACACCGTGTTTCACCTCGATCAGCCTCGTTGTTCAGTGCTCAACACTTCGTGGTACACGCTCTACAGGGAACTAGGTCATAAAACTACAAAGGGCTCGACGGCGTTCGTGCCCGTGGACAGAACGTATCACATCACCGCGCTGGTGTCGACTGATATGACGGTGGGACGCTTTCGGGCGTTTGCCGTCCATATTTATGTCAACGGAGACTTCCCGCGAGCCAGGTACTCCTCCTTTTCCTCGACGTACACCGTCATCAGGCGGGGTAGCAGAGAAAAGAAGGTAGTAGACGCATCCAAGGCCCTCACATTGGTGACGTCGACTCCGTCGCGCCGGGTTCCACCCCGGGTGTGCTGAGCCTAACTCTCTTCCATTCTCGGTAAGCCCGCCGCGCGTTATCCGTCCGGCGAAACGTTTTGAACTAGTGTCATAGATTCACGAGCATTCTCGGTTTACATACGTATCGTGTACACTTATTGTAATCACCATTTCTATCTTACATCCCGTTTTGGTTGTGTTTCGTGTTCACCATCGCACGATATGACGCTCATTAATATGTATTGCCGCCTTCCGAATCCCATATTGGCCGCACTCTTATGTTACACATACACTCCATCTTTTCATTTGGCGCCGGTATTTAGCTGGAATATGTAACAGATATCGATATCCTCGCTCGGCCCGTCACAAGATACCGTTTACTGAGACGCGAGCCAGCAATGTCACTTACGAGGCAGACCATAACGCAAGGATGCAGGATACGAAACCACTCGTTCGAATGCACATACAATCAGAAAACATCATCGCCGACTCCTTCGTTTCGGTCTCTCTTCTTCCTCTTCTTCTTCGTCATCATCCTCTACGACCCTGCCCCTTCCGGTGCCCTTCCTCTTGGGAGCGGTTTCCTCCTCTTCCCCATCCACTTCCATACTCTCCTCCCGCGCTTTGCCTTTACCTTTTGTTTTGGCACTCGCTTTGCCTTTGACTGTGCCTCTCCCCTTCCCCTTCTTGCGCCCCTGCGAGGGTTGGGTGCTCCCTCCAGCTTCCACATCCTCTCCATCCTCGTCCTCATGATACACCACCTCATCCTCATCCTCATCCTCATCTTCATCCGTCCTTCTCCTCGACCTCGCATGTTTATCTTGACCCTCCACGAACGCACCTTCGCCAACCCTTTTCAACTTGCCCTCCGAGTCGCCGTTCCAAGGCTTATCGCATACAGGGCAAG
>Ga0307514_10002763_pt1 | contig 17653 bp, 15 predicted proteins | sample 16_EM_MG_FD_203088 | JGI IMG/M metagenome (GOLD analysis project Ga0307514, IMG submission 203088) | Populus trichocarpa ectomycorrhiza microbial communities from riparian zone in the Pacific Northwest, United States - 16_EM | ecosystem: Host-associated > Plants > Roots > Unclassified | place... | reverse complement strand
AGTGTTTTTTCAGATTGTGGTTGAGGTAAGAGATAGTCAGCCTGTGGCCTTGCCCCCACCAGCAATGCTCTCTGACTTGTGGCAGTCATGCAGCTGCTGCATGGCAGAGATCAGTGGCTGTGCACCTAATATCAGAGACTCTACAATGCCAGCTTAATAACTTTTTAACAAGTCATTGTGGCAACAAGTTTCATAGAGCAGATTAGCTTAGAATTTTGAAACAAACACTTCTATCAGAGCAGAATTTTCATTAATTGTAATTTAACCAGAGAAACACAGGGTTTTACATGTATAACTTTGGATAGAGAGAGAAAATAAAAAATATACTCTGATAGATCTATTTTAAGAGTAGTATTACTGTATTGAAAAAAAAATTTGAAGCAAATTGGCCTGGTCCTTCAAAAGTTATTAAGGATTCAGTTTTGAGGCATCATTTTGGCAGGGGAATTTGACATATCACACATTTTTGATGGCAAAATGGCAAAATTAAAAAATATATTCTGGTAGTCTTGTAGATACTATATATGTTGTCCTATTTAGACTCTTACATAGGTGCCCAGATTGTGTTGTGAAGCAGAGTTCCTATGTCTCATCTGTGTGAGCGTGTCACACAGGTGACGCGCGTGTGACGCGCTCGTCACACGTACAGAAATTGCCCATCACCAGACACAGCAAATCACAAATCACACGAGTGTGACAAGTCTCATCAGTCCCATCAGTCTCGTCCATCCTATCAATCTCATGAGACTTTCCATTTCCTGTTCGTCCTCGACCATATAGACTGGGTTCCACGCTTCCACGCTTGTCGGACTCAGTCTACCAACTCAATTCAAATTTAAAGGCCAAGTGGAAATTTTTCTGTATGCACCTCACCAATGATTTCCTCCGTCGTTGCTGCCTTTCCGTCTTCTTGTTTCATATTATGATGGAAGTCAACTAGATGACACGTATCATGTATGCGATTTGATAAGCCACTCCCCCTGGACCATCTTAGTGAGCGACGTAATCCTGGTTCAAGAGTTTATCATTATCATGGATTCATGGAAGAACTCACCACACTGGATTGCTAGGCTCTCTGACCCATTTGCGATCCACCGTTTCGCGAGATTAGTATGGCACCCTTGTGCGCCAATTTTTTTAAACCTTAAAGACTCCTGAAGGTATGGCGCTCCTTTCTTGTCTGCAACCAAGAATTCAATGTTTATCAAAGATATCACTTTCACTATTTCAATCCACTCTAGTTGTAAAATCTCAGCCACTTGGGAAATTTACGACAATGCGGGTTCTTGTATGATCTGCGTGTCCCACCTTCCTTCCACTTATGATCTAGGACGTTTTTTCATCCTCCATGCACTTTTCCAAACTACGCGTGGGCGGAAGTGTACCCATTGCTTCTACCTTTGACCCTGATGAGATCGAGAGCGTCCTCCGTTTCAATATTTATAAAGTGGAGGAATCGTCGCCTCTCTTGGTTGGGCTTCCTAACAACACGACTTCTTTTTGTTGTTCTTCCTGAAATGACATCTGGCCTGTAAATTTTTTCTATACGACTGCCTTAGAGTCGATTGAGGTTTTCCCGTAGCCTTTGTAGTACGGATCGGCCGCCTTCTTCGCAGCCGAAGTTTGTGGGCAGTGGCAAGGATGCCTCAGACTGGGCGACATGGCCTTCGACGGCGCTCTTCTGGCTTGTTGGACTTGAGCTTCACTGTATATGACCTCGAGATGATGACTGTCTAGCTTGGCACTCGTTAGGAGCCCCCTCGTTATCTACCTCATTAACGATTTTGAAGCCGGGTTTGATGCGGAAGCAAAATATAACATATTAGTAGTGTAAACTTGTTCAATTCGTGCATGGGCGACAAGTCATATGTAAAAGTTGGAGCCAGAAAAGACAGCAATTGTTAGTACATGAAAACTGGATGCGGGGCAGACATCTGTCATAAGTAACAAAATGCAGACAACAATGGAACATCTCCAGAAGCTCTTCACTAAGAACGCCCCGACTTTCCTTATCGTCTAAGGAGCATACTCGTTTCAAAAGCAATCCTAGAAGCCAAATCCATGCCCTCTTCCACCTCCAGGAGGACCACCACCGAAAGCAAATTGTGGCCTGCCGCCTCCTCCAAAGGCAGAGAACAACTCTTCGAGATCTGACGGATTCATTCTCCCGGAGAAGGGATTCCCACCGGTCCCTCCACCATTAAGGCCATCTTCATCTTCGCCCATGTCGTACCGTGCACGTCTCCGGGAATCAGACAGGACGGCGTTGGCCTCTACGACCAGTTTGAATTTTTCTTCATCACCTCCCTGATAAAATATATGAAAGGTTTGGAAAAAAACAAAGGAATAAAAAAAAATCACCTTGTCGGGGTGATGCTTCAAGCTTTCCCTTCTGTATGCCTTCTTGATATCCCCCTCGTTACAATCCTTACCAACACCCAAAATTTTATAATAATCCTTCGATTTACTTCTCTTCAACGCCGCCTCCGCCTTTTTCAGCTCCACGTTCAGAACACGTACATCTGCATCCGTCGCGGAACCTTCCGTTTCGGCCTGCTGGATCGCAGCGTGAAAATCCGCAATGGAAGCCTCATACTTTTCGAGATGGAGGTTAATCTTAGCTCGTGTTCGGAGTGCTTTGAACGAGTTGGGCCAAAGTAGGAGCGAAGTGTCAGTGTCGGACAGGGCTTCTTTGTGTTGTTCGAGTTTGAGGAATGTGGCGGCGCGGTTGGAGAGGAGCATGGCACGAATATGACCGCCTTTACCTTCTTCTTGTGCTTCTCCAATTCGCTAGACGTGATGATCAGACGATGCGATGCATAGACAAAGTACGGGCATGGTACCTCCAGGCACTCTGTGTACTTATCCAAGGCTTCTTGCAGCTTTCCAGCTTTGAATGCCACATTTCCTTCTTCCTTGACCCTCTGAATATCCTTAATCCGTTTCCGCAGTTTCTGTGCGGGTTCATGATCTGGGTCCAATCGGAGGGCAGACATTAAATGCTGGAGGGCTTGAGGTAGTCTACCGCCCAAGAAGAGCACCAAACCGCGTAACGTCAGCGCGTCGGGCGAGTTGGTATTCAATCGCAGAGCATCACTAATCGATTATGAGAAATCCCGAATCAGTACAAAAAAGAAAAAAAAAAGAAGTTCATACTTGGCAGCTGCATTCGCGGCCTCCCAGTTCGCCCTCGATAGTTCCATTTCTACTCGCCAGTATCTCCACTCTGGCGGGACTTCGCTGCCGTCTCCTTCTACCGCCTGCAGACATTGATCTAGTGCAAGCCTCGCAAGTCCCCAATCCTTCTTCTTCCTCGCCTGGTCGAAATTCTTGACATGGTTCAGCAATTGTTGGACTTTGTCTTTCATCTGGATCGCTTGTGAATTTTTAGGATCGATCGTGAGGATGCTTCCGATGGTGGAAAGAGCAGCGGTAGAGGAGCCTATGGCTAGTTGGCAACGTGCAAGACGGAGAAGGGTCTTTGGAGAGGGAGATGCAGATTGAAGGGAGGCAGCAACCTGACAGTCTTCAAGAGCTGGGCGGAAACGTTTGAGGGCTATGTAAGCTGCTGCACGATTGGTATAATAAGAGGGTTCAGAGGAGTTCGCTTCTGCAGAAAGTTTGGTATGTCAGTAGTTGCAAAGCTTGCGGCGAGAATAAAGTGAAGGAGACAAGAGACAATTAACTCCTGTACTCATGTTTTCTGATGAGGTTTGCAACGTAACAAAATTTTCGAAATTTAGAAATCGCTGATAAAATCTCAAGCGATCGTACAGTTGACTTCGACGAAGTGGAGAAGACGTATCTTAGTCCTTATTGACGGAGAGATTGGCCGGAGATACTGTCCGCGAAGAGAGGGAATGAAGCAGATGTTACGAACCAATAGCTTTGGAGTAGAGGTCAATCGCCTCAGTGTATTTTGCCGCCTTGAAAGCGATATTACCCTGTTCCTTAATATTTTCTGCGCGTCTGCGTGCATCTTCTGACTCTCGCAGTTTCTCATGGTCCGAAACTTGTATAGGCGAAGGGTGTTCTGGAGGTGTGGGCGTCTGAGGAGGATAAGGAGAGCCAAAGCTTGAAGTGCTGCGATCACAAAATGTTCTTTATGTATAACTCTTCAACAAATGAGCGTCATATACATACCTTTCAACGTTCCCGTTTGGCACTGCCGTACTAGTAGGAGCTGGAGAAGGTGTTGACGATACAGATGCATTTGTCTTTGCAGCCGATGTTTGCTGTTTTTTTGCAGCTGGCTTTTTTTTTGGCATGGTTATTCAGCAACAAAATGAATGAAAAAGAAGTATTATCGAGGCTGTCGGTAGCGTTAGGCTTGTATGTTGCAAAAAAAAGAAAGCCTTAGAAAGAGACGCGCGCGGCTCGGGCGTTGCCTTTCAGGGAAATTAGAACCAACAACATGCCAACGGCACTGATGTATACTCCCGCAGAATGTTTTGAAGCGATGGTTTGAAGGTACTCAGGTTATTAAATTAATTTACATAGGGACAACTTTCCGCAGACCAGGAACAATAATGTTCGGAAGTCGAAACATGACAACGTTTATGTTTTCGTTACGGGCGCTGATTGAAGTAAAATGTTCCCATTGTTCACACATAAGTATTTAAACTGAGAAAGGTGTGTTGTTGTTGTTCATCTCTCCCCTCCTTTTTTTTGACTTTCTCTTAGGTTACGCCCCAGGTCGGGTGCATAATCCTCTTTCTTTCTTTTGCTTTCGAAAAAACAAAACCTTCATTCATTTTCTTGTGCTTTTAAATCCCCCCTTTTTTTTCAACAACCCTTGAAGGTGTATACTCGTTCAGCCATGCAACCCCTATCACTACTTTTTGCAGCTGTTCTTTTCGCTCTTTCCCTGAACTTTACAATTGCCGTCCCACTCCTTCGACGCAGCGCCACCTCTAACGAGTTCGTTTCCCTCCCACTCGAACGCTATGATCATGAGAGCTACGATCATGATGGTGCCAAAATTCATCCCCTCATTGTGAGTTTTTCTTTGTTCTCTGGTTCAGTTGATCACGTTTTACGAGAATGTTTTAAAAATAGCAACTCCAACAACAGATCAACAGGGCTCTTCGTCGCCTAGCGCGTATGACGGGCGAAACTGAACCGTCTCAAGACACTCTCGAGAACTATCTCGTACGACGCGTTTTGGCCGTCGAAGGGCGAGAGGGTCTGGAAAGACGGTATAACCGAAGGAATGCCGATGATACCGTCGTTCTTGAGAGACGTTACAATACTTGGGGTGTCCCTGAGCCTGCCAGTCCACCCGTTGGCAATACTCTAGCCGAAACGCCTGGTGACACGTTGGGAACGCAACCTAATGGTGTCACAGCTGCTAAGAAACCCACGGCCAATAATTCGTTGGGTTTGGACATTGAGCAAGTTCCCCTTGTGATATCACAAGCAATTCTGACTTATTTCTCTTTCGTCCAGAGCTCAAGATACCTCATATCTAGCAACAATACAAATCGGTAACCCTCCTCGGGACTTCCTCCTCTTGATGGACTCTGGTTCAGCCGACTTCTGGGTTGGATCTGAGAACTGCACATCAACCACCGGTGGCGGCTGCGTACGTTCTTACATTTTCGTTTTGTTTTACTCACCAAAAAAAATAAATTTCTACACAGGGTAACCACAAATTCCTCGGTTCTCAATCCAGCAGTTCCTTCACCGATAGCGGTACCGCCTTCAACGTCAAGTATGGTACAGGCAACGTCGCAGGGAACATCGTGACGGACGATATCAACATCGCTGGCCTCACGATCACAAATCACACCTTTGGAGTCGCCAACCTTGAAAGTCCCGAGTTCTCTTCCAGCAGGGCGTCCTTTGACGGTTTGATGGGTCTTGCTCAATCTGTGCGTTATTGAATGTATATGTATAAGTATCTCCGTCTTTTTTACGAATAACAATCTACAGAGTCTGTCCAAACAACAAACTCTTACACCCGTTGAAGCGCTCTCGAAAGCTGGGCTGACAAGCGCCCCAATTGTATCTTACAAGATCTCTCGTCTGGCGGACAACAAGAACGATGGCCAAATCACCTTCGGGTAAGAACCCTACGAGTTTCTTGAGCAAACAACAGCCCAGAACTCATACCTTTTATAATCAGCGGACTCGATCCCGCCAAGTTCGACTCAAAGACACTGATCACCGTTCCCAATGTCAGCCAGAGAGGTTTCTGGGAAGCCGACCTTGATGACATCGCCATCGATGGTCAATCTCTTGGCCTCCAGGCTAGGACTGCCATCCTCGACACAGGTGGGCGTTTTGATTTTCCCCACAACCCCAAGTTTTTTTCTCATCTCGTTTCGCATAAATGCTTAGGAACCACCCTTGCTGTCCTTCCTCTTGCGGATGCCATCGCCATTCACGAGCTTATTCCCGGTGCCGCATTCGATGGCCAAGGTGGCTTTACAGTGCCTTGCAGGGGCTCAACCGTCGTTTCGTTGACTTTTGGTGGTCAGGTGTTTGAGATTGATCCCAGAGATCTCGCTTTCATTCCTTTGGATAATGATCCCAATGGCGATTGTATATCTGGTATTACTGCCGGATCCGTTGGCAGTCGTACGCAATGGCTTGTATGTCCCTCTTCTTGCAACATTCTAACTACGAACTAAAGTGAGATGATTAGGTCGGAGATACGTTCTTGAAGAACGCGTACTTTTCTACTGATATCGAGAAGAATACTGTCAGTCTGGCAAAACTCGTCTAAATTCTGAATGCATGACAGTGAAGAAACGACCAGGGTTTTTGCGACCCACTGAATGTATTTTGTATTGCTCTTCATGTTCATATTTCTGCTGTTGTATTTCTCTTCGTCAAATCATTGTGTAATACCAGTTTAGCAACCCAATTGCATCTTCTCATCCACTGCAGCAACGATATGTGAATTACCACACGAATACGACACAGTCTACCGAACTACACTTTGTTTATACAAAGCAAACGATTATGTAGGAGACAAAGACAGAAGAGCAACCTCATTTTACATGATTAAACATTTAATTTCTCTTCTTCCTAGACTTAGTCTTCGTGTTTGACTCTGGCCTTGTCTGTTTATCCAAAAAACACATTCAGTGAAATAGTCAAGCAATTCTCAACGCACCTTCTTCTGAATTGGCTCTGAAGGTGAGTCTGAAGAAAGAGGAAGACCTTTATTGGCTGGCGCATTAGACATTTTCTGGCAGACTGTTAGTAATCAAAAAAGTATAAACATATCATGGACTTGCGGGGCCTCTCCTTGAGCGCTTCATTTCCTCTTCAGGGCGCGAGGCAGAACGAGAACGCTTTGTGCCCGATTTGTCGTTGTCATCGTCATGGTCGTCTGGTAGACAACTCAGTTCGGAAGGTGTCTCGTCTTCATCACCTATGGTATTAGTAGCAAAACCGGAAACTTGACCAATGACCTGTAGAAGGTAAAATCATATTGTCTCATATTTCGTCTCCTTACTCACATCGTTGCTATCCGATGCAAGCAAATGTAAATCAATCATGGGGTTGATTGTGCCACTGGTTAGCGCCATCTTTTCTTCCAGAAGACGGCCAATTGTTTTCTCTGCTTTTGAAATTTTTTCGTTCAAAGTTTCGATCAAGCGTTCTCGCTGTGGGACAAGTTAGATCCTTAAACGAGAAAGAGATGGCTGCGGCATCAATCACCCTCTTCAATTCGTTGTCTTTCTTGACAATGGCTTCTTCCTGCAGCGCTTGTGTCTCTTTGATGATACGCGAGACGAACAACTTTTCGGAATCAGTCTAAAATAGCTTTTAACTGAATCCAAAGCCTAGATCCTTATTGTAGACAACCCACCAATTTTCCCTCCTTATAGAGTTCGACAAGTCTTCCGGGTCGGCTTGCGATATCGGTATTTTGGACTTCTAACTGAGATATCTCTTTCTTGAGGCTTGCAATTTGGGAACGCAACCCCTCCTTGTCGGAAGCCATAGCGCGCTCGGCAGCTGTTCTAGAGGAAATAATGCCATGATTAAGGTTCTTAATTTCAATCTTCAGCTCTTCAATCCTTTGATTCGCAATATTCAATTGGGTGGCGGCTGACGACGCGCTCGTCTCTGCAAATGACGCTCGCTTGCCTTCTATCTCTAATTGGGTAACCTTTTCTTCCTGTCGAGGAAATAGGGTGCAAAAAAATTGTCCAACTGGCGGCTTCACTCACCATGCATACCTAATGGGGGCGGTAATACTGTTACGATATATGGTCAGGCCTAAACATACCTTCAACTTATAAAGCCCATTTTCCAATTTACCAATCTCTTGACGAGATCTAGATAGTTCGGACTCTACTTCCTGTCAAAAAACAATCAGCGATGACAAAAGAACTTGATTGATGCCAACCTTCATATTCGCAATTTCTCCCTTCGCCATACGCAACTCCACGTCAAGAGCGAATACCTTACTTGTGGCTTCACGCAATTCTGCCTGAAATCGCTCATTGGAAGAACGCCTGGGTAGAGTTAAGGGGTTAGTGTGTCATGGCCAGAGTGGTCACTTACAATTCAGAATTCAGGGCCTCAGATTCGTATAGTTTTTTCTGTATTATGTTCTCTTGAGTGAGCCAAGTCTTGCGAAATGTCGTTTGCTTTTCTTCCGACCTGTCAAGTTCGGGAAGCGGTCAAGAATTACTGGGTAAAAGAGAGTATTACTCCTTCAATTGAGATTTCAAGAGTGCAACTTCTTCAGTCATTTGCTTGATTCTCAACTGTGACTCGACATTCCTGAAATCGAGTTGAACGAAATCGATTGGAAAGTAATTCAGGAACCTACGATCTGATTTCGACTTCTTTTTCTCCTAAATTTCTCTTCGCTTCGGCCAACCTAGAATTATGTAGCCCTCCGAATTCAAATAATAGCACAGGACCTACAGAACGCGCAATTCTTCCTTTGACTCCTTCAAAGCCCTGAGCTCTGTTTTGAGATTTGAACACTCCTTGTCGCGGTTGTTGATAATATCTTGTAGGGCAAGTAGCTTAGAGACATTCCTATGTGTGAACTTGAGAACGAAATTAACGAAACGGAGATTTGGACTTACTCTTCCCTCTCCGCCTTGTGGACGACGCAAGCCGCCTTTTGATCTTCAACCCTTTCAGAAGGCAATAAACACTACGTTTCTTATACGGAGAGGGATAGATTTACTCTGTCAATGCCGTTTTCAACGAGGTTTCGAGAGAGGCTAATTCAGCTGCCATATCCGTATCCGCAAGTTCCCTAGCGATCAACTTCTCGGTAAGTTCAATGACTTTCCTCTCTAAAGCAGATCATAAAAGCAATGAATTTAACCAAGGTCCGGTGCTTACCAACGTCTGTCAGCATATTAAAACGTTGGGTCTTATTATCTTCGCAAGAAAGAAGCAAGTCATTGAGGGACCCGCGTCTTTCTTCCTCTAATTCCCTGATGCGCCCTTGGGCATCGGCCAGCTGAGAGACATTGTAAAGAAGTCTATCGCGTAAAATATCGGTGACTTGGTGAGCTGGACTACGTTGAGCGCTCAAAGTTCTCGTCTGAACAAGGGCGACCTACACTTTGTTAATTCATCCTTTAGCTCTCGAAAAAGATCCTTCGTCTCTGCAGCCCTCGTCAGAGTCGTTTCGTTATCGAGCATCGGTTGCAAAGCTGAAAGGGGGTTTAGATGCAGAGGATAGAGAAAGGGGACGTCACGTACCATCCAATCCGTTCTTCGCATGTTTCTGAACACTTTCCAGTTCGTTGCTCATTGCCCGTAGTTGACCATTGGAAGAATCGTGCGCTTTTCGCAATTCCTCAAAAGTGACGCCCAAAGCGGCATATCTATTGTGCAATTCATGTCAAGGACACCGCAATAAGAGTAGAACTCACAGCTCCGATAATTGTGCAAGACGCGTCCTTGACGTCTCGAGACCACTTTTCGATCGTTCCAGCTCCTCTTTCAAACGACTATCGTTCAACTTGAGAACGGCCAACTGCTCCTTCAATTCCGCGTTGAGGTTGTGTAAACTCGTCTTTTCCAACTCCCTCTCCTTCAGCTCGTCCCTCACCATTGACATCTCTCGACGCGTTTCATTGACTTCTGTCGCTTTTGATTTCAATTCTTCTGATATAATTTCGTACTTCTGGCTCAACAAGACGAGTTCTTGTGATTTCTGCACATATACGTGGTCAAGCTGCTCTTTCTCTGCTAAAATGTTCTGGACCCTGAGAGTCGCAGATTGAAAGTCATAAAACTTGGAAGGTGCTCAGAACTGGTTTTTGGCAATTGATCGGTTACATACAGCATTTGAGGTTGCATATCCAAGGTCTTGTACATCACCCTTGTGCTTGAAATGAGAAATAGAGTCTTCCTGGGTATGTTTGAGGCTCGGAGTCAACTGAATCGACCGATTTTGGCGCATATATGCGCCTTCGGGAGATGCAGAATGTGTCATCGCAGGTGAGGAGCCACCTGAGGGCAGTATCCATCAATCTTGAACATAAAATAGATGTGATATATCTTACCCAAGTGTCCATCACCGTAGTGGGGATCATCCTGCGACGCCTTCGGTCGAAGAGGTGTTGAGGTCTGGGTTCTCCCAAGATGAGAAGGGAAAAGCTTCTGCATCGGGTATAACCTCTCCTGCACAGGAGACGCGACATTTGCGGCGTTCACATTCTCTGCATTTCTCCATCTCTTACTTTCCAGTATGACACGGTTCAAGGGTCTTGTTGAAAAGTTGGAGATCTTTGATGAGAGCGGGGTATTATTTCCGGTAGTGTTTGACATATGTAGAAAACCCAAAAAAAAGTAAGTCGTTTTTTTCCAAGAAATAAGTGATTAAGCAATGATCAAGGAACGACAATTGATGCGTGATCGTCGATCGTTTGTGACCCAGTGACCACCAATAGCTAAAGTACGACCGCCGATATTGTAAGAGATTGTAAGGTAACAGTCTTGTTGATGGTTTTGATTATAATCATTATATCACTCTCATTAACTCGATAAGCAGATAAACGATGACACTTCAGCTTCGGGGGAACGATCGAGTGCCATACCTCCCGATTGAGATCAGCACTCGTATTCTAACTTTGTCAATTGTGCCAACGCGGCAGCGTTGGATAACATACCGATCCCTCATTTTCGTTTCTCGTGAAATGCAGGCACTTGCCTATCACACTTATCTCCCACATCTCCCCATCATGCTTCATACGCGCAACCACGTAGATTCCTTCTGCATGCTGCTCGAATCGAATCCGAATACTGTTGGCCCTCGAATACGCACTTTGTGGGTCGTATCGGGCATTAAGGCAAATGTCGAGTCCGCGTTCGGTCGCACCGTCCTTCAGAAATGCACTCAGATTACCCATCTCGCTTGCAATATCAACTTTCTCAAATCACTCGTGTGCCACTCAAGCCCCTTATCTCACCGCAATCTAAAGGAACTAACTCTAATCGAGACCATAATTCCCTGGAAGCTCCTCTTGACCGACACCGCCGGTCGCCAACTCTTCAAACAACTGACTCACCTTCGCATCAGCGGGGGAACATTTTTTTCTTCCCCGGACTTCTCTTTTTCGTCTCTTACTCATCTATCCTATTCCTGTCACCAACTTTCATTTGGCTCAAGTTCCACTTTGCCATTCAACTCTGATACATTTCCAGTACTGCGACACATTGCACCAAGTTTCCCATACCTCGTTTGCCGGACATGGACGCCTGAAGTTCTGAACGCGAGAGGGCGTGAAATTGACCCAAGGATTAGTGTCATAGCTTGTCCAAAAAAATGGAAGGAGGCAGATGTATGGGAAACGGCCATACTAGGGGGAAACGACCTGTGGGCGAGAGCTCATAAGGGGGAATATTTACAGAGAAGTCGCGCGTTCACGCAGGAGGTTTCTTTGCGGGACGACTATGATGATGGATTGGAAGATTTTTGTTATAGGTCCGACTGAGTCGGGCCTTTAGCAATACTATTACCGTTGCGGTGCCCTGTAAGATATAATTGTAGCCTATGGCCTGATGCTGGCGCTCTGGTATCCGGATTCTTGCGTCGTCATCTTCCCTCCAGGCTCGAAAGTTAAATATTGTAAAATGTTGTTAAGTTCTAGGATTACATGTCCGTGTATCTAGTTGCCCTCAATCTCAGTTTCGAACTTATTCATTTATTGCCTGTCTAATATTAATAGGCCAACATAAGGGACAAGTACTCGGCTTTTAAATGCGTTACATTACAAATAAAATAGGTTTGGTTCCGGCTGTTCTAGTTATATTTTATATATATATAATATCTCGCGTTCAAAACGCCATGAAGAATATCAAAGGAAAGACGACGGTCATTAAAATAACAAAGTTACTCCTATTCCGCAATCCTGAACTTTGGTCTACAGGGGACGAAGCGCTCGATGATGTCACAGAGTTTAAGCGAACATTTCCTTTAATCAAGTCAGCTGCCTGCTCGGCAACACCGTACCCTGCCGAGGCCAACTATGAACAGAGATGAATGAGTTCGGCGAAATGTACGGATAGGAAAGACCTACATGAGCCGCAAATTCAAACGGAAAGATTGAACCATCCACGACACGGACATTGGCTAAAAGGGATTGTTAGACAAATCATACGAGGGAGCAGAGTTACTTCAGTTGAACTCACAAATTCCGTACACCTTCAGATTTGCATCTACTACCCCACCAAGGTTCTTTGGCAACATGGAACATGTTCCTGTTGGATGGAACTGCGAGTTCGCGCCATTATTATCATAGAGCAACCATTCTTCAATCGACTGGTTCGATTGCACCTCTTGGCCTGGGGAAATCTCTTGCCCTAGCACAGATGGACCAAACGCTGCAGCCACTCGGCGCACAAGTTGAATGCCTTTGCGCATCAAGACGCGATCTGATCAAAATTTTGGGTTATAAAAAAGTTCCCGAGGCGCATACAACGACATGACAAAATGACATACCAGCCCAATGCGTGTGGTATCCTGGGTCAATGACAATTTTATCCCAAGCGTTGCTACTGTTAACGTAGACACGCCCAACACTTTTTAAAAAAGGGTGTCAGGCATTCCGTGATAACTAGTTTGCTCCTCACTCACCTAAATGGATGTTGCATCGCCGCCTGCATGGCAACGACTCCTGGACTGATCAGGCTCATCAACAACTCTATTTGCGCCACTCCTGTGCTACCCGAACTTGCGCTGAGCCACCTCCCTGCCAGGATCTCATATATCTTCCTATAGCCATTCTTAACCTCGTCATACTGACTTGGAACCAAGTTCTTCACACTGTCCTCGAGAGAATCCATGACACTTTTTTTGAACGCCTCGGTACCCCCTTGGAAGAGTGTAAAGGCGTTGGCGAATGCTGCGGCGTCGTTGATAAAGGAATTGAACTCTTTCGTTTTCGAAAAATCGGAGTTGGAGGCATGAATGTCACCCGCCGTTTCTTGCGATGACTGCCAGACAACACCAGCAGTCTGGTAGAACACAGAGTTCAGTACAGCCAATAAGCCCGAAAAGAAAAGTAAGATACCATGTGGTCCTGCAGCCGTTGGCCCACTCCGGGTAACGGCACCTCTACTTTAATTCCCACACCCTCAAGCACGTCCTTCGGACCAATCCCACTCATCATTAAAATTTTCGGGCTCGATAGTGCACCGGCAGCAAGCACCAACTCTTTGTTGATGTCCACCGACTTCCTTGACAACGTCCTAGATTTACCGAACTCCACATTTTTTGCAATTTTGTTACCTGCCGAATCTGTCTGTGGAGCAAAGTTGATTTTAAGAACGGTGTACTCCGTCAGGATGTGCAAATTGGGACGAGGGGTGAGAGCATCGATATAGGCCGAGCGGGCATAAGAGCGTGTCAGGTTGGTGGGATTCATTGTCGAAGGTGCGATGAAAGATCCAAGGGTAACGCCTGCATTGGGATTAGCAAGTTCCGGCACTCCCGCAGTTTCACAACTTTGCGTCCATGTCGAGCTTATGTTGATCATTCTAAGGACTATGATGAGTGGCCTGGACAAGACAAGAAGTTCGAAGGAAAAGGCGTACACAGCGGGATACGAGATCTGCAGTGGTCCACTGTTCCCGTAACTGCTCTGATTGTACTTGATATCCACAATGCCCATTACGCTCTTTGTAGGGGGTGTAAAGAACTCTGCCTTCATCATATACTTGTATAAATTGTCCCAATTCCACCTGCTTGCTGCAGTTGCATCACCTCCATCCCCCGCCATTAGTTCTGCCCAAACGTCGACTTCAGTTTTGGAAGGGCGGACAACATACATGGCGTTGAGAGCAGTGGAACCACCAAGAATCTAGAATAGCGTCGGAAACGCAAATACGCCATTGAATTAGTCGTAGCCATCTTATCCAGTATATTCACTTTACCTTGCCTCTTGGCTGGGATACAACGCGATTTCCCAGTTTAGGTTGAGGGACGGATTTGAAATTCCAATCGTATTCCGTGTTCAACAAAGAAGAATAATAAGCGCCAGCAGGCGGATCTATTGCTTGATTATCAATTTGCTCTTCCAACGCCGCTAAGAGGCATACCAACGCGATCTTTAACAGCATCACCCGATTTTCCTGCTTCAAGGACTAGAACGGACACCTTTGAATCTTCTGAGAGGCGCGAGGCTAGAACAAGACCAGCCAGACCGCCGCCAGCAATGACATAGTCGTACGATGGTTGTAACTGAGTGTCTTGAATAAAATTTCGTCGATACAGGTGATCAGGCTTGAATGCTGAAGCGCTACTTCCGAGCAAGGCAAGCAACAGAGCGACGTCCAGCGTGCGTAACATGATGATAAGGGAAAGGACTGAACGAAATTGATGGTATATGCGGCTTCCATTGCGAGCTTTATACGAAAATAAGCGACGAGAACAACCATCTGGCTTCCGAATCGTTTGGAGTCAAGGAAAAACCAAAAGAAGATGAGACATATGCTAAAACTTGGCATTCGGAGATAATGAAGTCGTTGTTGAGATTTGATAGAAAAATGTCCTCTCGGCCATCAACTGCGAGGCGACCGCTATCCGTCCAGAGGGCACACCTGGGCAAACTCGGATCGAAATGAAGAGAACACCTGAACAATAAGTGGTATATGGATTCCATTATGATAAGTCCTCACCAGTGGGTACATCAAAACTTGAAGTTTGTCAGCGTGAAGCTCCTGTGAAACGTATGTGAGTGGAACCCTTGGGATTTGGAGAGATTGGGACAATGTACTGTTGTTTCTAAAGCCTCAAACAGACGAGAAAAGTAGACTATGACGCTCCTCATTTTTTTTTTCAGCTTAGAATCACTTGTTTCGGTATTTGGTCCCACCTGAAATATGGAATATCATTGAACCTATGCAGCAAATCTCTATCTAGATGAAACTCACTACATTCCAGTTGATAACCGCCCGACCAGGTAAGCGTTTGATACGCGACACCGCATGTTGACACAAGATCAACGAGACGATGCGTTGTTGATGTTTGACATTTACTCAGCCAGTGGCAGTTCGCAAGAGTTCGCATAGCTTCTGATGGTCTGCTTGGCTTTGAAGTGCTGAGGATTCTGGAGACAGTGTTGCCAGTCTAATTAGTGAGTAAATAATAACTCTCTAGACTTTATCATGATCGATACAGGTAATTTCAGTCAATGATTTGTTGTACAGTGTACACTACAACTCCATAAGTCAATAGAGCAATAAGCCAGCCGCGAAGAAAGTGTCATTGAGGTTCGACCGCTATCAATGGGATGAAACTTACGTTCGAAGAGCTGCCGTGTATGGTTGGGATTTCTTCTTCACCTGCTCATAGGACAAGGAAGGCGCTCTGCTCTGATGACAGCGGAAGGTATACTCAGAATCCTATCATTCCAATAAATTGTTCCAAGAGCTCGATCCTGTCATCAAGGACACCGCACTATTCATCTCGAAGGCCCCCTCTCCAAACCGCGACGACTTTCGAAAAGAGGCAGAACCCACAGAATAAGACGACAGTGGGTGCTGCCCACTGTCAAAGCCTTCCCCTTTCCTCTCAGATATCGGCCTCATCTACAGCAGATGCATCGGGGTGCACACTCCGCACCTCGTTTACTCATGCAAACGATCATACCGATCCCTTCAAACCTCGACTCACGCAAGAAAATACATTCTGCTCTCCACCGACGAACCGCCTCCCCTCTATAATTTCATACCCTTCACTAATTTACTCAGGCAAAGCGAGAAACTCCCTGCAAACACTGTCAGAAAGCCTCAAGCACACAGTCCTTAACTTCAGACTCGCGCGTATACTCAACCTCAGAACTGCCCCTTCCAGATATCTGGATGCAGCTCCCGTCTTCCTCTCCTTCGTCTTCGTCTTCGAGGTGTGGACCAGAACTCGCACGATATTTTCCTCGACATGGCCTCTTCACACCTTCAGACCCAGCACGCTCAAAATCCAAAAGAGAAAAAAACAACCCGCCTTCCTCCATCCCCTTCCGCGAGATTTTTCTTGGCACCATTGACAACTTACGCGTACTCGCTCAACCCTCAACAGCCACCATGGATCTTCTGCCCAGACCTTCCCTCACCTCGCCTCTCACTGCGGGACTCGTGTCGATCCCGGTGTTTTAGGCATCATTGATGCCTACGCAAGGGACAACTGCCCCATCGCGGGTGCGGGAGTGGGGGATACGGGACGGGCTTAACAGGTGACGGCTGATACCATAATTAGAATCGTCAGGGCCGGCGCCGTTATCGATGTCTTGTTTAATGGTGTCTCAAGAATAGTTGACGAAGTCATAACTGCACTTGGAGACGAGAGGGCGCTGGAGTTGAGTTGAACTCGAATCTCTGGTTTCTTCTGGCTCTCGTTCCGAGTCTTTCGTTGGGTCTATAGAGCTAGTGAAACTGATCAGCTCCGATGGTACTTAGACCCAGAATGCCCAATTAATTTTGGCAGAGGAAGGGAGGCGTCTAGTGCCTGTACTCAGCAAATAAAACTCTCATTCATCCTTCCTCTCCCTGTCGGTGCCTACTTTGCACACCTCTCAAAAGCGGCCCCTCTGATGAGTACGGGTGCTTGACACCCATCTCACCTCTCAACAGACGTCAAAGGAAAGCGGAAGGCCGACGCTGAGCCTGATACCGACCAGGCGTGTTAGAGGAAGTTTGATTTTCACGGCTTGCTAAGAGCGATCCCCCTTCCTCATACGAGCGCAGGACAAGGGGTTACCTTTAGATGGGCGGTAGTTGTTTGTGATATATATACCCAAGCCAATAGGAAGTAGATGATATCGATGAATATAACGAAAGAGCCTGCCTCGACTCAGATTGGTACCCGAACCGTCGAAATTACGATTCCATCCCATTTATCCCAATACGAGCTAAAGGATGGCCATAAATTGAAACCACCTTGCAACCGCCTGGGGCATAAAAGAAGTATACCGCCCAAATCATTACGCAACTCACTCGGGTTATGAAGTTTTCTGATACGATGAGTCAAGAATGATTGGAGTATTCAATACTCGCAAATCAACAACGCGGAAGCGGGTCAAATAATCAGCAAACTTTGGTGGTGGGGCATCATGGCAGTGGGTGTCAAAACTTTGCACATCAGGGTACAAAAAATGGATGTGATATATGTAGGGGGAAAAAAAAGTTGCAATGGGGTTGGCAATCATGTAGCAATGAG
>Ga0307514_10002762_pt1 | contig 17665 bp, 21 predicted proteins | sample 16_EM_MG_FD_203088 | JGI IMG/M metagenome (GOLD analysis project Ga0307514, IMG submission 203088) | Populus trichocarpa ectomycorrhiza microbial communities from riparian zone in the Pacific Northwest, United States - 16_EM | ecosystem: Host-associated > Plants > Roots > Unclassified | place... | reverse complement strand
CTACCGCGAAGAAGCACATGACCGCGGATTTACCCAAGGGAAAATCCCTCCAAGATGTCTTTGCAGACTTCATACGTTATTTGTTCGATTCGGCAAAGGCCTTCATCCAAGAAAGTGAACCCATGGGAATAGAGTTGTGGGAAAAAGTCGAGCACAATATCGATCTCGTACTCTCTCATCCCAATGGGTGGGAGGGTCGTGAGCAGGAATTCTTGCGAAAAGCTGTTGTCCAAGCCTCAGTCTTTACAGAGGAGGAAGCTCTCTCCCGCGTCTCTTTTGTCACAGAGGGGGAGGCGACCTTCAATTTTTGTGTGATCAATACAAAATCCGGCGAGTTACTCGAGGTATTAGTTCCCTTGCTCGACTCACTCCTAAGTTATCTCCTAATCATCTCTTTCAAGCCCGGACACAAGGTTGTGGTTGTTGATGCTGGCGATGGGGTTGTTGATATCTGTTCTTACATCGTGAATTCTACGTCGCCACGGGAGGTGGAGGAGTTTCGGGAACCACAATGTTAGTAGCGGCCCACCAGAAATCTTGATTCACCGATCCCATTTCAGTCAGGCTTCTTCCAGGGTGCAAAAGCTGTGACTGCCAGGGCCCGAGCGTATGCGCAAGGCAAGTTCAACGCTCTTTCCTCTGCCTCTGCTCATTTCGCTCCCTCCTTCAGCAAGGTTCAAGAACTCCAGGTTTGACAATGAACTGGACCTCGAGGCTTTCACCGAGAGATTCGACACCGGGCTGAGGGTGACGTTCTCAGACAGCAATAAACCCTATTTCGTGAAATTCGGGTCACCGCGGGATCATGACGCACGTTGCGGCATCAAGGGTGGGAAGTTCGCTTTGTCGGGGTGAGCCGTGCACCCCAACGCACTGGAAGTTGACCAAGAACCCCTTCCCTGCCAGGAAACAGGTTGAAGAGTTCTTTAAACCTTCCGTCACCGCCATTGTTGGAAGTATCAACAACATCGCGACAGGGTCAGACCCTTCGAATATCGTAACTACTTTGTTCTTTGGAGGTGGCAAAACTTTGAACACTTCTTAGTTTGTTTTCCTTACCGGGAGTCTCGGTGAAAGCCCATGGATGTTCCGGGAAATCGGGCGTGAAATCGCCACCCAAGGATTAAAATTATCGCGTCCTGATACTCAGTCGTGTGTTGCCCATCTGGAGACTGTCGGGGACTTCGCTCATCAGGAACGTCGCATGACAAGCTACGGCTGGGCCAACCAGACGCGACTTCCAGATCCGTCACCACGGTTTTACCTGCAATAATACCGGTCACAACTATTCTTCGACTGGCTACAAACCCAAAAATCCGCACGTCCGATCCCTATCATCAGTTCTCCCAAACAGCTATTCACCCCCCGGGTTTAACACATTACCCGGCCCTTGTCATCCAGATTATCTGTCGCAGAACTATCTGACGCCATCAAACTATACCATCTTCTCGAGCGACGATCATAGTGACAAAGAACGTCCACCGACTCGGCATCCGAGCCCACCCCCCCACTCCTCTATGGTCTCTGGCTATCCCTCGTACACGGAGTCGCACTCAACTTGGTGCAACCCTCGCAAATCATTCCCGTGCCTCCTCCATGGATTTCCCCTACAACACGCATTCTTCCTCCTTTAACTGTTTGATGGGAACTATGGCACCATCGTTCCCGATAGATCTCCACAGGCGGTTCACCCCAAGATGTTGTCGCCCCACGAGGATAAAGAGCTCTTTGCCACAACCGCAGATCTCCCCTATGTAAGTTTACTAACACCCTCATTGGCCGCGCTGGTTGTGACGCCGGGCAGACAGCGGTCGCACAGATAATCCCTGCCACACTGTGGCAGTGACCGCCAACATAAATTGGGTAGCCTCAAGGAATGGGCCCGCTCGTGCATCGAGGCTCAGCGGATCCCCCCCTCTCCCCACCTGCGGCCTGTAAAGATGCACGCGGTTGGTCAACACCTCCATCGCGCGCGTCATCACCTTCCCCACTGTTCTCGGCATACTATGCTACATTGAGATCCTGGTCGCCAGGAGATCCTTATACGATGGCCTGTTCTGAATGCCGGCGTCAACGACTCTCCAACACCTTGGAGACAGTGCAACCGCTGACGAGGCTGCCCCCCTCAGCACCCATCTCGAGCGAAACGGCACTACTAGACTCCCGCACGAACGTGGGCAGATCCTAATCACATGTACAAGCCAATCTGGAATTAATAAATACTTTCGTTCGGCTGGCCATGTCTTCAGCCAAATAAAGCGCGTGAATAACCTTAACCTCTACCCATTCCACACGACTAGTTTCTGGGAATCGAAGCCTAACTCGATGCGTCGCTGGAACTCCTAATCACTGGGAATCGCAGCTGACCTTCCAGGGCAACTCTTTGTGTCGGAAAACCCTTCGGGTTTTCGCCCAAACATTCTTCACTGTGTTTCGCAAACCGTGGATTATCACTCAGATAATACACACTATTCCCACATGAGAACGAAGTCTCGAAACAAAGAATGATAACTCTTGTTCCTCATACAAGCCCAAACCGCATAGCAGGCAAATGGTGTGAGGAAATACACTACCGCCGGATTTCCATCATACTATCCCTCCTACGGTGAATACCGAGTCTCGGAGAAATCCCAACCACCAAGTTCTACATTATAATTAACTGGGATTGACCGTGGGCTGTAAATCACCACCGGTTCAGAGGAAAAGTCATCAAACACCCCTGTTGCCTTTCCCATTGCCACAGCCTCTTTCAATAAGCGCACCAAGCACTCCCCCACACAGTCCTGAACGTCTGCACATAGCACCAACTGAAAGTCCCGCGCCTTTTGGACCTTGCGGAGCACTTCGAATAGGCTACAATGCCATGACACTTCAGTCGCAGACATCCCACGGAAAGGATAATGATGGATCCCCTTATCACAGAAGTCATGGTCTTGATACACGATGATGACTTCAAAAAAAGCAGGTGATTTGACGGTTGAGACCATATGCCCAAGGAGACTCGAGGCGTAATCCACTGAACCACTTCTCAATGCGTCATCGATAGAACTTGCTGTGACCTCGAGTGTCCGGAGTGACTTGTTCTGTGATAGGCCAAACTCTCGAAGGAATGATATAGCTGTAAAATCGTTGGTTAAAACCTCAACACCCTTTGGATACAGTTGCTCACCATGAGGATCAGTTAGACGCAATCGCAATGTTTTCAGTGTTTCCCCACATGCACCTAGCAGGAGTGACATCCCATACACCTGAGAAAGATCCATGTAGTGGAATCGGACCCCTCCAAACAGCTTAATCATGCCCTTCAAGAGGGTCCCCCTCTTGATGAATTTCATAATCAGCCGTCCTCGCAGTGGAGGTCTGAAGGGTGGAGTGAGTGTCATGCTATCCACTTGCGCCTCCGGAAGGCCCCAGAAGGACATGCGGCGGATCGTGAGGTCTTCCAGGTGCTGGAACAGTCCAATGAAGTAGAGGATCTGCTGGTTGCACCCTATGGGTTCCATCAGGGTGAGAGATCGGACTCTCGGTAAGAAGTGTCCAAAGTAGTGTCGGACCCTCGGCATGAACTCAGGGATGTTCAGGTATTTTATCTGGAGTTCCTGGATGTTGGTCAACATGGAAAATCGAAGTAGGAGGAGGAGGTTGAGTCGGTTTGGGGTAACCCCATCTAGACCGCAACCGTGGATCGAGACCGTCTTGACCAAGGGAAGTAAACCAAGCCTGTGCAGGTGCAGGAGAGGTTTTGGCCATTGGGCCTTCCCCGTCCGGCTGAAGAGTGCGGTAACAAGGGTGTGATGGAGATGGGGAACGGCGGCAATGTACCAGGAATAGCAGGTCAGGGAGCATGCAAGGAGACTGCGCTTGTTATAGATGAGATGGTTAATGATCATTTCAACAATCTCCTGGGGAAGTTTGGTGGCAGTCGCGGGAACCTTTGTAGGAGCGCGACCGGAAAGCCTCTTGATCTCGGCTAGGCTTCTGTAGAAAACTCGCATAGCGAGTAACTCAATCACTTGGGTTAAAAGTTAACGAAGTGTCAAGGTAGCGGAGACTAGAAATACCTGACAACGAGGACGTGGGGGCCTTCGTCAACGGCATAGTTGCAGCTGTCGTTTTAGGAGGTCGATAACTCGTGTGACATGGCCGATTGTCACCGTGACGGTCGTTGGAACCCACAGCTCGTCTCCGTTCTGGAACAGCTCCTCCATGCACGTTGAGCAAGAAAATCAGGCTGGAGCGTGCACGTCGGGGCTATTGGAGGTGAAAACCTCGTGTTCATTTAGCTTCAACTCTTTCTCACGCGCAAGGGCGAACTATAGCCTGACCCGATTGTATAGGTACCGCAGCATTCTTCATCATTGATTTCGTCGGTGCAAGAAAACCGTGTGCGGTATTTGTTACCACAGCCATGTCATGCGCTCGCAGATGTTCCCGTCCAACCACAATCACAATCCTTCCAGGCGGCAGATGCACTTGTTTTTTGTTTTTTTTTTGCTCCGAACGCTCTTCGTTGAGCCCAAAATTCAGATTCAATTGCAAGTTCAAACACGCCAGACCCCGTCCGCGCATCTGTCAAGCATCAATTACAGTCAGTCCGTGCCATATCCGAGCACTGGCCGCATTCGCACCAATAGCCTGGCATTGTCTTATGATTCGAAAGAAAGGGTCGCTTTGCGAAGCGGAGCGATGTGTTCCGGTCGGGACTTGATTTTTTTTGTTGATTCGATTACAATTACGACAGATAATGAATGTACTCGGGAACTCAGAATTCTGTTGAAGTTAGGTTGAAAAATTGTCCGACTCGATCGGAGTCGCTAGGTATCGTTCCCATCGTTCCAACTCGCCACTGATTGATACCGATCGACCAGACTTTCCACTGGGGTGTACGGCTCATGCTGTCGCCCTAGTTGACTCTTGGCGGAGGGGTAGGAGCCCGGGAGGGAATTGCCGATTCTGACGGATCCACCAATTCTCCATCTGCCGTTTGTCAGACCCCGCGACCAATCCACTGGGAAATCAAAGAACTTACAAGGAACCGCTTCCCTACCTCCTCAGCATCGTCATCGGCAAGTGCGACCGCCGCCTGGACATCACTATCCAGCCAGGGAAACCATCTTGAATCGAATGCCAGTTTTGCTCCCGACGTTAGCTGTATCGCCCTTCAGAAGTCTTGGCGTGAGAAAAGAAGAAGCAAAATATTGATTAGAACCCGCACCTCAGGAGAAGAGCTTGAGTGTCCAGATGATCGGGCGACAGGCTATCGCGGATGGGCTGCTGCGTGGCCGCCGTTCCTCCCGTTCCTTCGGCCGTGGCCGTTCCCGTACCTGTGGCTGTGCCAGTACCCACGGCTGTGGTCGTGCCCTGGGCTGGGGCCGGGGGTGGGGCCTGGGCCTGGGGTTGGGGTGGGGGTCGAGGAGGAGGATGTCCGTAAACCTCCTGGTTTAGTTGTACGAGCAGTGTAGCGAGGGATGACGAAAGCCGATTTGACTCCCAACAGGTGGCGGTATGCACAACATGCCCGATCGAATCTGAATGTGAAATGACAACCACGACCGAGTACCGGTACGTCCGCCATTGGATTCGACAGATGAGAGAACGATTGGCCATGGAGATGTGGGGGATGAAAGGAGTTGTTGGGTTGAGCCGTCAACACACTTGCAAGTATTTATATGTTGAACGCTATGTTGGATTTCCAACTTTTTCTCTTCTCTCGCTTGGAGCTCACACTGTGAAAAATGTAGCGGCTGAAATCCACTCAAACTCGACTTATATTACAAACTCAGTCGGAAAACGACTGAATCGGGCTGAAGTTTTCAGTCAGTTTGGGGCACTGAAAATGGATCCCCAGCTGAAAGGCGACAGAAATCGACTTGATTTCAGTCAATTTGGGTGGCTGAATTTCAGTCGCTACGTTTTCCATAGTGTCAAGCGCTCACATTGCTTGAATTCTCAAAAGAAGCCGTAAATTCTGTCCCTCGGTGATGGGAACGCATAGAGCCCATTAAGTATTGCGCGTCTCCGATTCGAAGTCGGAGTACTGTATGTCCACGACCAGTCCGGCGACTAAAACATCCGGTCAATTCAGTTTTGGCTGGAGTGATGACAAGATGACGCCGCTATGGTCGTGGGAGTACAGTAGACGCCATGAGGGCAATTTTGGTGAAGAAGACCGAATCTTTCGCTTCTGGAAGCTTCAATGGCACAAAAGGCCTCATGGAAAAGGGTTTATCGAGGGACAAGGCACCCGCCACATTCTCCCTTCTTTTTTTCTTCCCTCTGCCCATAGAGATGGGTTCTCCGAAGCATTCAACCCACTCCGAGAACCACGCTTCTTTTGAACCGTTCTGAGTCAACTCATTCACCGGCGGACCTGCACACTCACAGATCCGGCTCATGTGCATGTGTTGTACAACGTTCTTGTTTTGTCTACAGAAATATAAGGGGTATACAATACATTCTAGCTTTAAATTATCCGATAAACCGTTATTCTCCCTTACTTGGGTGCAGCATACCACCAGAGAGTCGTCACGCCGACAGGGAAAGTAAACCGCGCCTGACGTTTGCCATGGTCAGGGATGGATATCCTGAGAGGGATGAAAAAACCGTACCTGCTGCCCTCGGAATGTGATCGTGGCGGCAAAATCCTCACCGACAAAAGTCCCATTGGCGCTGTCACGCCTATCGACAACCGTCATTTCCTTCACGTCACAGAACAAGAAAGCATGTCTGGAACCCACCAATTCAACACAACAATACTGTATCGCCACCAATCCGAGGGGTTGTTTCTCTTCGTGACAAAAGCGGTAACTTTAAAGGCCCAGGCGTCACTTCCCGCCACATTCACACCGATCCTCTGACCCCAGGGACCACCAGGATCTTTGGGAGTGATGGCGCGAGATGCTTGAGCCATGCTGTAGACTACGATTCAAGCCACTGATGAGCTCGTGGCGCGAACGATGAACAAACTTGAGCTCACATTCTTCGTTGAGGGTATAGGATCCGCCATCGATCGTGACCACACCACGACAGGAAGGGTTTTGGCAACTGCGAGCGCCGGGAAGTATTGGCTGTCCGTTCGTGTCAAGAGCCATATTCCACAAGAGGACGGCTTTCGCTCCGTTGTTGACTGAGCCGGTGTACCTGCGATTCAGATCAACGTTTGACGCCCTGGCACGTGCGAAGTCCCAAGATTGAATCGACTCACAGGTTGTCCATGAACCACTTTATGTTACTCCACCAATCGGTCATGAAAATACCTGTACACTCGGTGAAGTACACCTCCTTCGAAGGAAACGTGTTCCGGAAGTTGCTCTGCTGATCAACGTCCCCAGCATAGCAATGGAAGGAGACACCAGCAAACTGGGAATTTGCCTGTTCGATAACTTGGACTGGGTATCCGCCGCTATCATCCCAGTTGTGGTCGTACGCGATGATCTTGGTGCTTCCAAAACCGTTCTTGTCCATCAAAGATCTCAATGCCTTTCCAACATTTGCTTCCTGAGTCGGGTTGAATTGACAGGTGGGGTATGTAGTGTCGCTGAACCTAGGCTCGTTCTGAATCCCAATTGCATAGGCGGTGACTCCCTTGTCTCTGAACCCCTGCAGAGATTTCAAGAGGTACGTCGCATCTGGAGAATGGTTCAATTGGAGACGAAAGCGCCTGAGGTAATATGTGACTAACAGGTGTTAGTAAAGCCGTCGATGAACTGCCCGCCATTCATGCTATTGGAGTTCTTCATCCATGGGGGCTGGGTGATGGGGGTAAACGATTCAAAATTCTGACAGGGCGAAGCTCTGCGCTTACGGGAGACCAGGGGATCAGGTGAACCTTGATCCCTGGGTTGACGGACTTGATGTCCTTGATCGTTGAGAACAAGTACGCCGGGGCTTTGTCAACGCTGAAGCTAGCGAGACCGTCATTGGTGGGTGACGCGAATGTGTAGGCTGTGTGTAAATAACTATGAGCAACAGGAGCGGGGTCTATAATTAAGGTACCGTGAAACGCACCGGTATCTGAGAAATCCGATGCACCAAGTGGAACTCGGAGGTACGAGAGGCCAGCCGAATCCAGACCATCGGCGGCTATCGAGAAAGGTAGATCATCCAAGATCAGAACGAGGGGCGCTAGCAGAGGGACGATCGAGAAACGACTCACGATCGAAGAGTTTTTTGACCAGTGCCCAGTAGTTTCCCGAGTTTTTGGACTGCAAAGATAGCGAATCAGCCTGAATAGTCCCTCGAAAGGTGAGGTTAGATCGAGTTGGGGCACTAACCTTAAGTTGGTCGAAGAGCTTTGCCGAAGAATCCGCTGTGGAGTTCGTAAATTCACCGGACAGACCAAATGAGGAAACACCTAGGAACCCACTCAAGGACGCTCCATGGCCGGCCATGGTTTGAAAGTAGGCACTATCGTCAATCTGGATATCGACTGAGGCAGCAGTGCCGGGGCTGGTGAACGAGATCGGAGTCTTTGGGTTAACATTGGCGAAAAGACTGTTTCTATCCCACGTTGTTTGCCACTAGGATTCGTGTCGTCAATCGACAAAATCGAAGGACGAGATGAGCAGTGCGACGTACCACATCCCCGATGCTCTGCGATGTCACAGGCAGGAAGTGGGCGAGCAAAGCACCGGCGATGAGTGGGCCTCGCATTACGAGAGAGAGGGAATGAGTTGAAGAACCCTCGCCGAATGGGTCTGTCTTATAACATGACTCGGGTTGCATTGCCGAAGATGAGGGTTTAGTCGCACCGGGTGGAACGTCTTCGGTGCCATGGTTTCATTGGTCTGTGCATCAGCTGGTAGGCAAGTAGGGGACGTCGCACCGGCGCGGAATCCCTTTGTAGCGCTGCCGAGTCGCGTTCATCTGGCAATAGAACGGCCGTCCATATTCGGAAAGGGATGTCGTTAACGTTGCCACCACGAGGCCCAGGTCGTTGAATGTCTCACAGAATAACGGTAGACCCCAAAAGCAGCGTGAGAGCCTCGGAAGTGGAAGGAGGGCGTCGATGGCGTGCCTTGAGGCGAATTCCGTATACATTCACCTAAGAAACATGTGGATCAAATGGATTGAAAGACTATTGAACTATTAAAGATTCTTACCACGGGATCGCCCGCGATGGTGAAAGCGCTTGGTGGCCACGATGTTCGCTAGGCCCTCGCGGCTGCCAGAAGCAAACGCAGATCCCAAGCTAAGAAATTCACATGGATCCATTTCTTGGGCGTCACTGGCGAAGATTCAATTGTGGGACACGGTTCTGGAGGTGGCGTTGAGTATTCTCACCTTGCGGTGTCTGTTAATCCTCTCTATCTCCGGTAGCGCTACCCAAGTTCTCTCGACCTCAGCTGGCCGGCGCTAGTCCCTAAAACGGAACGGAACTTGATCCAAGCGGTTGGGTAGTGTTGAAGACGGGTGTTGTAACTGGCCTACGTTGATCCCAAAACAGACCGAATAGAATCTGGCCTAAGCGGTCGGGCAGGATCACGCGGAAGCTTTCTTTGGCTTAATGCGGGACTGGATCATCGTTATCCTTGCTTGGCTTGAGCGGTGAGAGCGTGGGTAAAGAGAGATGGCGGGACAAGTTCAAAGTTGAAATGCATCCGGGTAACGATCAACGACCCCGAGTCGGTGACATTCCCATGAGCTTGAGCTTATTGCACGCACGATCTATTCGCTTCTCCAGCACCGTGGTCGACCTGCCAGCCGAAAGGTTGCCTAGGCCTCGTCTTCATGTTGAATAAGTGCGTGTTTGTAGCGTGGTGCGAAGATAAATAGTTGTGATCGTTCGCGTGCCCACGGGCAGGTGTAGTGCAGGCTAAGCCACAAGAGGCCACAAGCGGAGGATTTTCGGAGCTCGCTGATTTCAACTCCGATCCGTTGCAAAATCCTTGTTGACGGAACGTATCCTAGCAATAGTTTCGTTTGCTCTGTTGCGGCCTACATGTGCGCGTGGGTGCTGGATGTTGAGTATTACGACAACGGAGTGCGGATATTGACAATCCCCCCAAATCTAGCAGCGGCATCGCGTTATCAAACCGTGGCCACGGAAACCTACAGCTCGTCGTCAACTACACTAATCGCATCTCTACGACCGACCACGGACTCGACAGCATAGACTTCCCAACGAAATTCCCCACCGGTTTCTGACTGCCCGCCGTCAAATTCCTCGTGGTGTGCGGACCGCCGGATGCCAGCTGCAGCACTCACGATGAACGTTGTCCGAGTCCTCACTTCATTCCTCCTTCCCCTCTTCCCCCCCATAATCATGTACTGGTGCGGCTGTTCACCACTGGGTATCAGCACGCCACGATCCCCCTCGACTCCGCCGCGTTCGCAGACTTTCTCTCGGGCCTCTTCATGGTAAATATCATCAGATAACGTCGGATTTGTTCTTCCGGCCTTCGCGGGGATGCCACTCGAAGCTACGGTTCAGTAGATCGGCTCGTTCCAGGCCAGCGTGCTCGCGACCATCCCGCTTGGCAGGATCACCATCCGCATGGCCGTTCGATCATCGATCATCTCCGATGCAAATAATCGGCCAGGAGCGTTGACGGCTCTGATAGCAATCATTGTCGTGGGGTTGGTCATAATCTTTAACCAAGTCGGGGCATCTTGCTGACTGCCGTATTATGCCCAGTGATAGGATCAATGCCGTTTGTGTTGGCATTATTGTCCGATTTGACGTTGACGTTACATCGCCGAGTCGTCGCCCCGATACCGTTGCCTGACAATATGTTCCCCACGAGGGTGTCCGCGATGTCATCAAGCATTCCCGCTGGGACTTTTCATTCCCGACGGAGCGGCAGTTCGTGAGCCTCGATCTTGCGGACCGCAGATAAGGTTTGAAACCGGTAACCGAACTGAGAACTCGTATTGTTATGTGAGCTGACACACGCGTTCTAGTTTCGTCAAGATGCAGCGCTCGGTTCCGGTATCCTGACCTCTTTCGCCAATTCGACGACGCTCGATTCCTCGGTATCACCATGGAACCTCACGCTGCTTTGGGAGGGGCTGGTATCGGGTAGTGACGATTCGGATTGATTCTCGTTGCTCGATGTCGAGAGGCTTCATGGGATAGCGACCCGCGTTGGCATTGCTCGAGCAGAATTCATCTCATTTCTCTACTAGTGGGTGCACAGAGCTAGCCGTTACGATGAGCTTGGGCTCGTTGACGTCCATCTCGCAAACGCTTACTAACGTTAACGAACTCTCGCAGGTAGTGCTTGGCTCGATAGACATAGAGTCAAGTATTCTGTTCGGATGACGGCGGAGAGGGTAGAACAGTTGAGTTGCTTTCAAGTACGTCTGATATCGAGTTCCCAGTCCACACGTACGAGTCTTCACTAGCGTCAGGTCTTCTCTCGGATGAAGACGCGGACGAGGACTCTGAACGCGGTGTGAACAAAGTGGAATGAGTCGGAGGGGGAACTGAAGATGTAACAATCTTGGTAAAAGAATTACTGTCAGAGGCTACAATCCGTACGCGGGGGGTATAACGGAGTGTGACACCGTACGACTCCCATAAACATGGATGCCTACGGGTGCTATAAACCCTGGTGTAAAGCTTGTACTATTATACAGACCCCCCAGAACGTCTTTTGGAAATGCACTCCTGTGCACTTCCCGTCACTTTTGGTACTTCAGGCACTTGAAGACGTGAAGTTGTAACTGATGCATCTGGTGATAACTCCAAGCGTGGGGCTGCTTCAGCGCTCGCCACACTGGGATTTTCGGCTTGCTTGCAGACGGAATCATTCCAGGTTATACACTTCCCTGCACGGTCGTATTGCTGAAAACTGGACATATATAACTCGAGAACCAACTACCGACCCCAAGCATCCAATCAAACTTGCATTCGGAGAGCAAGTATGTCAACTTTCACGTTCCAATAGTATGTAGGACATTACCGCCATGGTGTGTCGCTTGTGCTGAGGTGGATTGTCGGTCGCCGAAGATTGGGGTTTTCCGCACCCAATCAAGGGCACCCTACCAGATGGCATGTTCAGACCCTCGAGTGTCTCAAAAGTGCCTTGCTCCTGAAAGTCGCATTGTACTGCAACAAGTTGTTGATGTCCCTGACCCAGTCATCTTCCTTGCCAGGACCGACACCTTCTGACTTCCGATCTTGCATGTCGTCACTGATGGAAGACCGGTTGATACACGGGATCGGGTACCGCGATGCATGGACTCGGACAGATTCTCCTGGATTCAAGATTCGAGAGGATTGGCCATCCATAGAAACACCGGAAGAAGACCGGCTTTTATCCCCAACCTGCAACAAGTGTGTCAGGCGAGGGGGATTACTTGTTTGGTCGAAGAGACCACGTACACGCAGCGTCACCGAAGAAGAGGAAGGGAAAACTAGAGGTCGAAATGACAAACTTCGTGGACAGATTGGGGTGAGAACGATCGCGCTCAATGAAGGATGGACGATCGGACCCCCAGCAGATAGTGAGTACGCGGTCGAACCTGTTGGTGTCGAGACAATGAGACCGTCACAAACAGCTTCCGTTAGATGTTGTCCGTCCACAAACACGTCGATCGTGTTCAGATGTGGGCTCGGTCCCCGATGGAGTGAAACCTCATTCATGACCTGCCAGCCTTTAGCAATGTCAGAAACGGTTTACCCAGTGGTAGGAGTATGCAGGGAGGGCGTAGGTAGGCTATACACTCACTGACCTTGATGGACACCGCCGATTTGCGCTCCGTTAACGTCAAAAAACGAACATGACAGCCTCATACGGTACAAGATCGTGGTGTTGCCCTCGAACACACTTTCGAGTGCTCGAGCGAAATCGTCGACGTCTGGGAGGCTAATTCAAAACCAACGCAGTGATAAAGTGCGCGAGAACACCCTTACGGAACGGGAGGAGGAAACCGAGTGTTCCCATAGAGAAACTCAAAACTGGCGGAACAGCGCCTGATTTGAACAAGGACGATGCGTGCAAGATTGTCCCATCGCCACCCAGCGTTATTACTAAATCGATTTTCTCGGATTCGGGGCCTGTGGTGGGTCACGTTTAACGGGCGGTAACGTGGAGGAATCGGCACGACGCACCAGGTGACCACACGTTGACCCCACTGGGAAAGTCCGGCCTATCTTCAGCAAAGATCTTAAGGGCAGGGTGTCGCTCTCGAATGTGCCTGATATAAATGAAATCAATCCGCCTGCTCCTGGAGAACGTCCAGTCCGAATCCGGCTGACCGTAGGAACGCGTCCAATGCTTCGACGACGGGTGGTGTCCTTAGCTTGTTCACCAGGAGGATGTTTTTCGGAGGTTCGATGGCCCTCGATTGTCTGTATGGTCGCATACTTCAGCCACACCTTGACACGGAGTCAGGAAGAACGGATTACGCACGGAGTTCCGGGTGCCCCGAACGCGAGTTCAGGCGACGACCTCAACACTCGACCCGATGAAAGTTGTCTGAAGCTGCACCGCGGCAGACACGAAAAAGATGGTTTGAAATCGACACGCCGTCCCGCCAGCCATCGCAGATGAGGTGTGGTTGTAGTTCGTGTGCCGGTCCGTGCGGATGCGAGCATTGCTAGTAAAATCCCGGTTCTGCCTCCTGGGCCAGATCTTGTATGATTTGAGAGGATCGCCTCCGTCGATAGTGTGTGGAAATTTCAAAGGAAGGAGGAAAACCTTCACGGCGGATGGCCGTCGTCGATCAAACCAAGTGATGTTGACGCCATCCAAGTCGAACGATGCGCCAATACCTCCGGGCTAGTTCGCCCAAATCTTCCTCTTTCCCATCTCCCACCACCTTCCCCCTCCAGCCATGGCAGATCTCAGAACGGTCAACGAGCTCATTGCCGGCAGCGTCGGAGGTGCCGCACAAGTCCTCGTAGGACAACCACTTGATACCATAAAGACGAGAGCCCAAATCGCTCCTCGTGAGTGTTAGTCGAATGCGATATCAAGGTGAAGGCTGACTGTATGCGGCTTTCCATCGTAGGGGACATGTTTGTATGATTTCTCGCACACCCTCTCGAGAACGTGCTCATTGGGGAACGCAGAAAGGTCCTATGGACGTGTTTATTCAAACAGTCAGGAAGGAGGGCGCCCTTGGGTTGTACAAAGGTAATGTCCATCGTGTGTGCTCGGCATGCGTATTTGACCACTATTCTTCCCATTAGGAATGCTTTCACCCCTCCTGGGAATCGCGGGCGTAAATTCCCTCCTCTTCGCTTCTTACGGCCTGTCGAAGCGGATCGTGAGTCCATTCGGGGAGTTATCGCTCCCACAAACGGCCCTTGCTGGCGCTATGGCCGGTGCTGCGAACGCCATACTTGCCAGCCCTGGTAAATTTTACATTCTCGGGTATCACGCGATACGGGGATATTGTTTGACCGATCTATAGTTGAAATGTTCAAGGTTCGGATGCAAGGCCAATACGGGTCTCCGTCAGACCAACGTCTAAGTGTGGTCTTCCGTGAGATGTGGTCTGAATGGGGATTCCGGAAAGGCGTAATGAGAGGGTATTGGGTACAGTCCTCCCCTACATTTCCCCTCATGTGAGTTGATCTGAGTTATTAGGTGACCGTCGCGCGCGAAATCCCAGCATATGCGGGGTGGGTACCGTCACCACCTCAGAGTGTAGCGTCGTACCTATCGAATATCTTAGGTTCTACACCGCATATGAGTTCAGCAAACGCAAATTTGTCAAGAAATATGGTGAAAAATTACCTGTCTGGATGCTGCTGGCTAGCGGTGCCACTGGAGGCGTACGTTTCCGTGCCGAATCCCGCCGGATCGGGACCTGACCGATAACCACCAGATTTCCTACTGGTTGTCAAGTTACCCACTTGGTGAATCACCTTTAACCCAGCTATTTCAAACATCACCCCTGACATACGTTCCAGACGTTGTGAAATCGCGGGTGCAACTTCGCAAGACGCCTCCGGTCGGGACCCCTGTGCAATACATTGTACGCGAGCTCAAAGAAATTGTCGTGGAATCCAGGTCGTATGTGACGTTCGGGTTTCGATGATTTTCCATTCGCCGATTCCTTGGTTACAGATTCTCTGGTTTATTCAGAGGACTTACTCCATCGCGTACGTTCAAATGTCCATAATATGTCGTGATCCAGGCTCAAAATTTGCCCCCGATAGTGCTGAGGAGTATCCCGGCGGCAGGGAGCACTTTCGCTGCTTTCGAGATCACCCGAGGCATGACTGTCCATCCTTCACTCGCTGCTACTGAACTAACCAAGGAACCACCAGAATACCTCAAGGATTGGACTGGCGTTTGATACCCTGTAACTCCGCTTCGTTGTCAACTGGTGTCGCTCGTCAGCACTCGTATTAAGCTGCATGGCGAACGACATAACATTTCAACTTCAAGAACTGGTCTACTAATAGCTCTACTGAGACTAACTACACATGCGTACCATCCTCAATCCAACTTGACACCCATGACCTCCAAAAATTATGATCATATATCTCATACATCGAACTGGAATTCCTCAATCTCTCCCTGGACATCGAACTTCAAGATCAGGTCGTCTTCCTTCTCCCTCGACGTTGAACCGGTGGGTCTCTTTGCTACGAGGGTACCGGCCGTGGTCCCAGCTTTCCTCATCGTCGCACTGGACGGAGGCCGGGAGACCACCGCACTCCTAATGGTGGACGAACTTTTTACCGCAGCGCTCGGTTTCTGTACGGGCACGAGTGGTTTCATCGGCCTGACCTGCGATGTCGCCGTCCTCGAAACGATTTGTTTTCTGGGAGAAATCGCCTTTGCGGTTGCGCTGGACTTAACTGGGCGAGCAGTAACCATGGGTTTCGTGACGGTGGTGGAGCGAGAAGTAGTAGTTGGACGAGTGGTCGTGGTTGTTCTGACTGCAGTCACAGATCGAGCTGTGCGAGTGGCTGAGGCGGGGGCTACTGTGTCCCGGATTCTTGTGGCAGGGAGCCTTTGAGCAGAAGCTCTAGCGGGGAGAGCCTTTGTCTGCGGAATCTTTGAAGGGGCAACGCTGGATTTCGAACTGGGCTTCAGCTTAGTGGTGGGTGGTTCAAGGAACAGGTCGCTGTCCTCCTCAGATGGAGGTACTGAGTGAACAGGAGGTAAATGTGCGTAAACGCGGAAGAGAGCGAGGTTACATACCCAGATCTACGGGTTTGAGCAACTCGAGTTCGGTCTGAGAGACATCGAAGACGTAATCAAAGTCGTCGAGAACGGGGTCGTCCTCGTACTTATACGAATGCGCCATTTCTCTCAGCTTTGCTCCCAATACCTTGTAATCCGGCATATTGAAGTCAAAGGGAGGCTGATATGGGACCTCTGTGCCAATGTATTCAAAATTCAAACAGGCTAACCAGACAGTGAACAACGAACTCACCAACTTTAGGTGGCATATATTCAATCTCGTCGTCATCCTCTTCTTCCTCCGCGATCGGCTCAGTTTCGACGGGAACTTCGAGATCCAAGTCCCCAAACTCCCAGTGCCTATTCTTCGGATTCATCGGAGTCTGAAGTTGTAGCCCCTTCAAACCGAGGGGACCAAACCGTTCCTCCCCCTTTTCTTTATCACCGTCTCCGCCACTCAACCGACCTCGCAAGCTCTTTCGCGTCGAAGACGGCCGCAAAAGGTTCGAAGCGGGAGCAGCGGTAGACGGCCAGAGAAGCTCGGGTTCATCTTCTTCCAAAGCAAACTTGACGATCTTGAACGTTTGTGGAGCGGGAGTGAAAAGAGGATCCTGTCGATTATGGTGGAACGGAGTCTTGTCGCCCAAGACTTTGCTCGAGCTCTGTTCTATAACATAAGACCAAGAATAAGTCCCAAAGGAAAACATAACCCGACGCGGCGGTCGGTGAATTTAATTTCGGGGAGGGGGATGTGTGATGGTGGTGGTGAGGAAGCAAAGTAGACGTACGGGTTTTACCATGAAACGGCGTCTGCTTTCCACCCAAAACGATCCTGTGGACGGATTGCGCGTTCTCTCGTAGCGCACCGCTCTTCAACTGTCTACTAGGTGTCTTGGGGGCACCTTTCAGTTGGTGGTGATGGCCGGTCACGTTCTCGAGGTGACCGGGACGAATGGACAACATATCGGGTTAGGTTTGAAGAAACGATTGGATTGGGGTTCAACAACGAAAGCACATAGACGAAAAATTCGGGTTTAATTGAGGAGATTATTCGTGTGGGTATCGCGCGGGTTTGAGGGTCGATGGTGGTGGTTTCTCAACAGGTGACAGAATGTTCAACACAAAGTCACGCACCAGTGGGGGGCCGGGCGGCCAAATTCGATCGCGACGCGTGTTGATGAGTGCGGCCATGAAAAATGAAACAAATATATTCTAAAATACAGCAAAGGAGAGAGCAAAGTATACTTCCGAGTCGCTCAAGCGAAGAGGGGATGAACCGGGAAGAAATACAAGAAAAGCCAGGAACTGACGTCGAAACACACGTTTACTCTTGGGGGGCCCTGCTAGGACCAGCTACAGCATTGGTGTACGAGGGCAGTTCTCCGATAGAAGACAACATCCCCTTGGTTTGTTTGAGACGGTCAATCTTCTTCCGAAGCGCTGTGGCAGCAGAATCCGTTGACCACATATTATGTTCCTTCAACTTTCCCTCTGCCTTCTTCGACTCCGCCTCCACCACCGAGAGGTACTGTCCAGATCAGTCTTCCTACTTCCGCGAATGAGCTCCTTTGTAG
>Ga0307514_10002761_pt1 | contig 17678 bp, 21 predicted proteins | sample 16_EM_MG_FD_203088 | JGI IMG/M metagenome (GOLD analysis project Ga0307514, IMG submission 203088) | Populus trichocarpa ectomycorrhiza microbial communities from riparian zone in the Pacific Northwest, United States - 16_EM | ecosystem: Host-associated > Plants > Roots > Unclassified | place... | reverse complement strand
GCACCGGCGGCTACGTATCGCTGGAACAGTTGCGGAGAGATAAACGGTTCCAGCACAAACCACCCGCCAAGATTCACGCTATTAGTGAATGGCCGTTAGGTCGAAACGGTTCCGAGAACACGATGGAAATAGGATGGTGACGGATATGACGGGAATGGGGTGCTTACCCGTAGAGTTTGTGAATTCCCCACTTCCACGTAGTGTTGAGGGGAGGCGTCCACGAGCTCGCCTGGGCGTTGTTATTGAATGGATCAGTCGAATCCCAAACCCCTGCAATTTCGACTGTGAGATGGTGCTCTTAGCCAATCGAAGAGAGAATGTTCTACGTACAAAAGCCGCCGAACGGGTTGCGATAAGTGAACTCCGTTCCGTTATCGGTCGTAACCTTAGAGCCGTCCCCACCGGTGGTGATTGCGTTGTTTGGTTTAGGGTTATCAGAGCTATTGCCGTTGTTTGTTCCGGTTCCTCCGTTCGTATTCCCGTTGTTTTTGGGTTTGATAACAGTGAAGTAAACCGGCAAGATAACAGCGAGAATAACAAAAACGAGAGCTGCGGCCGCGGCAAGCCAGAACACAGGTCGCCGGAACAGGGACTTGCGACGTTCGGGCAGATCGTATACATTCCCTTCGAGATACTTTTCGGTTTCGGGGACCAAAGGGGCCGCCGCGGAAGGGGTCAAAGAATCTCGAGGCGATGTTTTAACAGGGGTTGGAGGTTGGACCGGACCATTGTCCCCGCCCGTTGCACCGATCGGCTCCTTATCCGAAGATGGCGGAGTCGACGGGATGCTATCCCTGGGGGAAGGAATGGACATGATGAGGAAGGAGAGGGGAGAGGGAGGAAGGGAGGGCAGGCCTAGGGCACCACCCAGAGAGGCCCTCTGTATTTATGTCACACACAACGTTCACGCCAGCAGTCGAAACTATCCGGAGATTGCTCCAGGATGTGCTGATCAGTGACCCAAGACGTTGTAGTACATATCAGGCTAAGTACTTCATTCTCTTGACACCCCAGCCCCAGTTGGACGGCTCATTACATCTGGAAGTGATGGATAAAAGGGTCGGGGCCTGGGGCATTTTATGTACAACGTGTGGCTTATTCGGAATTATCATGCGGTAATACATTGGTTTCGTACCGACATCGTAACCCAAAATGGATTGTACGCCCACGCGCGCACGACCAAAGATGGAAGGGGTCGGGTCGGGTAGAAACGGGAACACTGAAGCTGAAGTCCCATGAAGGAAACCTATCTTGATACCCTCCCAACCTCCCAATGAACCTTGAAAACGTCTGGTTGTTTCCCAAAGGGGCTGATGCCAAAAAGCCTCGTTCGACCAACCAAGAAGTCCAGCCTCCTCACACCCTTGCCTAATTGTTTCTCTCTCTTCAAGCGGTTGGCAAACCCGCCGGCCCTTTTATGGAAAGAGGCGGCAATCACGTCTTGGGAGGCGCGCGAGAGGGACGCCCATTCCGTTTTCGTGACCTGAAGTCGTAATGAAGAGTGGAGGGCTTGAAGGACGTCGTAGACGGTAACGAAGGCAGATTTGGCTGTGACGGTGATGGACCACGGTAGGGCCTCGGTTATCAAGGTGATCGAGGGGGAGGCGGGATATGTTGCTTGCTCAGAGAGCAGTGATAGGTTAACGTTCTCGAAAGAATGGGAGGATGCTGAGCTGCGATCGCTGCCGATGGAGGGAGAATCGGGGACTAGGAGGTATGAGGGTGGGAAGGCGAGGTCAAAACAAAGGTAGGGTGGTATGCCCGTGTACGTAATAGCGGGATGGATCTGGGGTTTAGACGCTGGGAGAGGCATCGTCAAAAACAGAGATTGCGGCGTCGGTGGTGTGGCCAACGACGAGGCAGTCGACTCGGAAAGTGTTGGAGACGGTGTTCGGGGACTCGAATGTGGTGATGGTTCAGCAGGACTATGCACTGCGTTCGTGATAGGGTCCAAGACGCGAACTCGCCTGCCTTGAAGCATAGGCTCTGAGCCGACCTTTGGATAGGAGTGTATGGTGGTGGTGGTAGAGGAGAGAGAAGTGATAAAAGTGGTAAACCTAGGGGGTACAGTCTTATATATCTTTACGGAACCGCTTGCACAGCTGAACCCTCTGGAGATGGGTGTATATCCAAGGTTGGGTCGATATTGTAAGCGGTCGAATCTGGAGACAGGTCGAAGGTGTATCTGGGTGACCACGCGAGGTTTGGCGGTGAAGCGAGGCTCAAGAGGATATGAGGAGATGCTGAGCGAAGCCAGAGACCGGTCTGAGAGGAACGAGGCAGGTAGGCGCAAGTTGTTGGGAGAGTTGAAGCCGACTCATCATTCCAACATAGTAAACTTCCAGAACCAAGTCATAGGCGGATCCTAGGAGCGTAAAGTCTGTCATTAAGTTGACTTTTGAACCAGAAAAGTGACCAGAAGGCAGTGTGCTCAGAAATGTGCGACCAGTGTTGTGATACGAACGATTGACGAGGTACAGAGAGCTGATCGAGGATGGTGGTGGCCAAGAAGCAAAAGGTAATTAGACGCTGCAATCACACGTGATCGGGAACGCTTACTTCGGGTTTTGCCGCACGCCTCTGCGCTTATGCAGTCTCGTTTGCGGTTGAGATCCAAAAATGAAACGAAACAGACCTGCTAATGTAAGGTAGACTTGTCATTTCTTCCGAAAATTGCCATCTAGAGCTACGTGTCATTTAGGTAGCGGGGATTCGCATCAGATTGTATGTGGAAGTTGCTTCGCGATTCGGCCAAGGATCGACGCAACGCAGCGGCCGTCGTTGGAAGCAACACAAACAAAACCATGTGCCATTAAGTGCGCACATAACACCGACCGATGAGGCGCAAGGATAAACGGACCGTGTCAAAGCGATCCAGAACGTGGAAGCAACTGGCTGACCTGCATCGCCAGCGAGAGCCTTCTGCTGAGTCTGCGGCTACAAACTTACTTTCGAGGAGACTAAAGCAGGGCCAGAGTGAACCAACGAAGCGGCCGTGGGTTGATGAACGGTCCGAATCACCCCACGTTTGATCTTCTGCTGCCGTCCTGTTGGCTATGGTTAAATGTTAATTTGCCGAGAACCCACCTTGAATTACTTTCACACCTAAGCACATATCACGGAGACCATGCATAGGACTCGGTACGGTACCCTGAGAAGGGGTCTTTGGGGTTGTGATAATCGCACAGGGCGAATCACTCAGTGTCGTTCAAGATCAACAAACGGTCACCGTGTGCTGGAGGTGTGGTATGATAGGTATTACAACAAGAAAACTACGCTATTAGGAATGTGCATCGTGTATCGGAGTGAAGGTCGGTATAGTCCTCAGTCTAATGATGCCCGTGTGTGTGACAACAACGAAGACGAAAACGCTGAGAACGAGAAATGAAACAAAAACGCTCTTACACAAAATACTCGCTTTATACGACCCATCGAGCTTCGTTATTTGGGCCGCTGTAGAGCACCCATCAGTGCCTCGATGCCCCTCATCCCCATACCGCCCTTGGGGAAGCAGATATACAGCTACGTCGCCCATTTAGTCACAGAAACCCGACTCCGAAAATCGTAAACATACCGGCTCTGGATGGACCCCGAACTTCGCCCTGAAGTCGGTCTTATTAGAGAACGACGGGAAAGCGTGGGTCAACCCATTATACGACTTCTCCAAGGCCATGATGCGGAACCCCCCAACGTTATCCGCCCTCTCTAGCTTGTCTGTCGCACCCGCCCCAAACGTGACGGATCGTACGCCCACTTCACCCAGCTTTTTGATGACATGGGTCAGGATGTACTCGATTGCGCCCAGAGGTGCCCCGGGAAAGTCCAAAGCCCACTTGATCTGGAAGCCGTGTGTGGGAGCGAGCTGAGCGAGCACGACCAATGAACAGATCTTCAACGGGGTCAGACGTGGCAATCTCGTGCTCAATTTGAGTGACAAAACTTACCGTGCCCTTAGAATCCTTCGCATAGAAATATTTCCTGTGCTTTGCATCGTCGAACGGTCGCAGGCCAGTCAAATGGATTTGCGTTCCCTTCCTGTGAGACACCCAGTCTGCCAGCCGTTTGTTGATCAACTCCTGAGTGTGTTCGTCAACCTCGCCATCGACTTCGATAATCTTCACCCCATCCCTCTCTGCACGATGAACCTTCCGCCGTATGGTCTTGTCATTCTTCTCCGGCTCCACTTCCGTGGGGTTGAATCTTTCCTCCGCAACGGCGCTGACCGCACTCCACCCCAGTTCGTATGCCAAGACGTGCTCGCAGACATGATCCACGCACGCCCAGATCGGTTTGAGTCTTTTCTCATCTTGGATGTAGTGAAGGTATGATCGGACCACCTGAGACATGTGTCTGGGGTCACACAAGGGGTTTCCGAACGTGATCGCGAACTTGTTCTCCTGAACGTAACCGACCGCAGCTCCTGTTTTCTGGTCCCTCCATACTGTCCAGAATGGATCAAGCCAAATCGTGTTCGTGGAATCACCGTATGCGGCGACGAGCTTTGATAAATCGTCAACACCTAAAAGGAGAATGAGAACACAAACGAGTTGTCTCACGTTTTCCAGCGGTGGGATCTGGCCAGTAGCACCCAAAGTTGGGAATGTCTTGGATTCCGGTCCGTGCAAAATGAGGGAAGCAGCGGCCGCCATCGAAGCCTCCGCTAGGTCGTCCTGGTTTGGGAAGCTTCGGGGGTCTCTCGGGAAGAGGGTTGCCCACCTAACATCACCAAGCCTCAGGACTAGCATCACGACCCGCTCGAGCCCAATTCCTCCACCTCCGTGAGGAGGACATCCCCATCTAAAGCTGTTGATGTAGTCGATCATACTCTTCGGACCTATGCCACTCTCCTCCATCCGCTTTTCTAAGAGTTGGGGACAGTGGATGCGCTGGCCACCGGAAAGCACCTCTTCGCCACGAATGAAAAAATCGAAGGAATTGCTGACTTCCTAAAAGGGTGTCAGCAACTTTTCCCTGGTCGAACGCGTGGCAACACACCGGGTTCTCCTCATTAGGCATGGTGTAGAAGGGACGTTCCTTCGTCGGAAACTTGTCTACGAAAGCGCTCTTGATCAGTACACCCAGCGTTGAGCGTTAATACGGAACCAAGCGAACCCAGAATGTAGTAGTCAGTGTTGTACCTCTCCCTAATCAACCTTCCAAGCGCCTGTTCGCCTTTCGTGCTCAAGTCCTTACGAGGATCAGGCTGCGATCCGTCCTCTTCGATCCAACCGCTATCGACCAAGAGCTGTACGCCCTCCGCGTATGGTAGACACAAGGTCTCATCTAGAAAGAGCAGATCCTCATGAGGGTGCCGCAGTTTGACTGTCTCGATCTAGCGGTGTTTCAGTAACTGCCGATGCCCCACGTGTGGGATAGAAATACACTACCTCATCTCTGAAGTCTTGATAGAGGGCCCTGAATATGTGCAGGAACATCTGATCAAGAGTGTTCATAACCTCATGGTAGTGGTTGTCAATCTCCATTTCCAGGTCCAAACCGGTATACTCGGTAAGGTGCCTGTGAGTATTCGAGTTCTCCGCGCGGAAGACAGGTCCAATCTCGTACACCCTCCCCATATCGCCTGCAATGCACATCTGTTTAGCGAGTTGAGGGCTCTGGGGTGAACCGTAAATATTTGGGCGACAGGAGGTGTGGGGGGAGAGTTCAAACCTGTGCGAGATAAGCAGGACGGCGGAAATAATCTACCTTGAACACCGCAGCACCGGACTCAGTGGCAGATGGTTGGAGTTTTGACGATTGGATTTCTGCAGCAGGGATCAGCTAATAGCCACTAAATGCACGAGCTTCGCTCCGCCTGACCTGTAAAACCTTCGTTGTCCAAGAACTGCCGGAAGAGTTTCGCCACCGCACTATGTATCCGGAAGATCGATTGGCTTGTTGGTGTTCGTAGATCCAGTGTACGGTTGTTCAATCGAGTGGTCTGGCCGACTTTCACGTGGTGGGAGTCCGGTTTCTCCAATTCAGCGATGGGGAGTGAAACATCCTCGACCCGAAATGGTAGCACTGCGTTCGGGGAAGACACGAGGTATAGCTAGGGCCCGATGAGTTGCACGTCGGTACGACACTGATTGTGGAACGGACCTTCTCTATCTTGACTTCGATATCGCGTACAGAGGAAGACTTCACCTCATGTTCGTCATTCTGGGGGATTTGTAGCGTTCCTTCTACCCAGACGATGGACTCATTGTGGATGCTTTCAGCCCACAACAGCATGTTCTGGGATACGGTTTCACCTTCAGTCAGTACACCCTGAATGGTCCCGGTGTTCTGACGGAAGATCAAGAAGAGAATGTGTTTGCTCATCGCTCGGGCGTGGTGGATCCTCGCTTTGAAGACGATCCGCCTGTCCGTATCTTGACGAGAAAGTTTGGCTATCCGCTCAGACTTCCGATCTACAGACGTGATCAGTGGCGATCTGCACCGGTTTGATTCTGTCAATTCAGGAATGCTCGTACCTGACTTGTGGTTTGTGAATGGTCTATCACCGTAGCAGTCCTTCAAAGGATCCTGAACGCAAATAGCTCGATGAGCGAGCCACAGATATGGGATGAAGAGCATGCCTCGTCGTATGCCTTCTTCTTCTCGGCAAGCTGCCTTTCTTTCTCTCTCTCCTCGACAACCTCTCTCACCTCAGACCTAAGAACTTTCTCCTCCGTCAGAGACAGACTCCTATTTCGCCGTCTTCCGTGGTTATGATGACCATCACCACCCTGTGGAGACGGATCGACCTCTCCGGTTGTCTTGGCGAAGTCAACGACGTTCTGGTGAACAACAGCCCCAGCGGTAGCCTCTTCGCTGACCGTACTCTTGAGTGAGTTCCGCTTGCTACCCGCCGCGGAGGCAACTTTGCGGATGAAATGCTTTAGCTTGGACATTTGCTAGGTATAGTGTAGGGGAAGGAAGAAAGCGAGGGTGGGATTGAGACGTCACACGCTCCCTCACCGGTACCCATGTCATCTGTGGGTTGGAGATGTTTTAATAGTTTGTCGATGACGTACCGTCCAAGAGTTCCAGACGCGTGCCCAAACACGTGACGGGCAAGACCCCGTTGTCCCTGCTCCTTCATCAGGCTAGACCTGGATTTATATGGGTAGTCCACCAATCTTTTGCTTAGACGACTGCGGGCAGACCGCGGGTATTTCAGCCTGTTCGTAAGATTGACGCGAGTCAACTGCTGCAGATCTTCCACAGGTATGAACAAGAATTTGTGACAAAAAATACACATCAACACAGGCGTGCGTGCGGCCATCACATCGTAGAGAAACGTGGGCAGCGCGCGAACGTCCCGTTGGCGTTACTCGATGAGGCGGACCGTACTCAGCGCTCCCCTTGTTGATGGCTGATAAGTGAGTATCCGTAATATATGGGTCATGTGTGAGTCCTGTGCTCAACTACCCGACTCCCCATCCTCCTTGTATCGATCCCCCATCCCCCGCCGCCCTGTATCATGACCGCCTTCGAACCTTTGGCAGTCGGCGGTACGCACCCCGATGTCGGGTCCCGCTCGGCGATCAATGCAGCGCTGAACGCCGATATTCGGGCCCTCAGCGCTGCCAAGGACGTGGCCAGGATCCCCGTGAAACCGGTATTTGAATCTACTATTGGTATTTTAGTCTTCGTCAGGGTAGGATAACCTGCTCCCCCACTGCTTCCACCCACTCATCATCAACATTACTAGGACGGGCTGATAGACGACGACGCTTTCGTGGGACTAGCCAAGTACTGTGTTCGAGCATGCCATGCCTTGAAGATCGCTACTGAAGGGAGGGATGTGGATAGCTTGAGTGGACCTATCGAGAGGGCAGTCGAGAATTTGGAAAAGTACGTTGACCCAGCCCAGCCCCTCCGTGATTATAACGAGGGATGTTAGGGTCATGCGTCGCATCAAATCCGAGGTCAGCAAATGCGCTCTCGGTGCTACCCATCCTTGGTCCACCGGGGTATATCTCCCCCTGTGGAAGACGGAGATACAGGAGATCCTAGGAGCCTTTGGTGTATGTATTTCCAATCTCGGAGTGGTACAGTTTCTGAACTATACCCCAGAACGATCTGGAGCTGGGCTGTGTCCCCATGCCCGGCGAAATTGGGCGGCGCGTACGGAGGCCTACCACCGGGGACCCCTCGGCATCCACATATTTAATGGTGTGTTGTTTTCCACCCCTGCACGTTACCCCCATTAACCATGTACAAATGTAGACTAGGTTGGTATTTTTCCTTTGCAAATCTCTGACATCCTCACGTCAAGTGTACGCTAGACGACCCGGTGAACACAGCCTCCCAGCACCAGCAGGACCACGCCCCACCCTCCTCCCTGGTGAACGATCCTTGCAACGGTTGATCAGCGGCATCACTCACCAGGGTGAAAGGATTTCGCTCATAGAAACAATATGCTCGAGCAGGAAGGCGACCGAGATGGTTGGGCGTCTCCGACGGAGAGACGCCCAGACCTTTATCGACGCCGTCGATGAGGTCCGTTTCTGTACTTGTATCTCTGAGGAATGCGCTGACGGAAACCAAAGGCGTTGGAGAGCCCTAATATTGCTCCACGGGTCAGGAGAAAGTGCCTGAAGTCTTTATACAAGGCATGTACCGGCCATGCCTTGCTTCCCAGATCCTTGCAGGTGCACTTTGACGACAATCCAACGGGGGTCGCGCTGTACCGTGGTGGGTTTGGGGATGTATGGAAGCGCGAATATCAGGGGCAGGAGGTTGCAGTCAAGGTGGTGAGGACGTACGCTGACAGTGACTTGAAAAAGATCACTCGCGTGAGTCACCGGTGGTGCTCCCACCTCCAATACACTTACTGACAAGCTGAACGAAAATCATGCAGAGGTTCTGCAGGGAGTTCGTAACATGGAAGACACTTCGTCATCCAAACGTTTTACCGCTGTTAGGAGTGATAATGTCGGGAATTCAGCTTGCGATGGTGTCGGAGTGGATGCCCAACGGAAATATCGACCAGTACGTGAAGGCGCATCGAGATGTCGATCGGTTTGAACTTGTAAGTTTTTCGCCTAGTTCCCGTCATCCTCGTTTCTCGTTAACAGTTACATGGTTTTTGCAGCTGGCAGACGTAGCCAAGGGTTTGATATACATGCACAGTCAAGGGATGGTCCATGGTGATCTCAAGGGGGTACGTTCCAAGGGCTAGAGCCACTCCCGTTCTCCAAAGAACTCCGCTAATGGACTCTTTCCCTCCAGGCAAATATCCTTATTGATAACACTGGCCACGCCCGCCTGGCAGACTTCGGTCTACTCGCAATTATATCAGACGCCACAAGCCGTGTATCCTCGAGCTCGATTATACATGGAGGCACATACCGATGGATGAGTCCAGAGCTCTTCTACCCGGAGAACTTCGGCCTTACAGACAGCCGTCCAACGAAACATTCTGATTGTTACGCCCTTGGAATGGTGATATACGAAGTTCTGAGCGGGCGGGTGCCGTTTCCCGATCATAACGTCTGTGCCGTTGTCGCAAAGGTCAGCAGAGGTGAACGCCCCGGGCGGCCTCAGGACGCAGGGAAGGGATGGTTCACGGATAGCGTTTGGATGATGGTGCAAAGTTGCTGGACATCCGAACGAGATCACCGCCCGAAGATCGAAGACGTACTCCGTTGTTTGGAGGAAGCTTCGGATTTTTGGACAACAGTTTCTCCTCAGGAGGTGGCGTACCCGTCGACAACGAATTCATCCTCGCGGAACTTCTCTGAACAGAACACTGAGGGAAGCACGGAGGGTAGTGGAGTATCTTCCACATTTCATGTAGTTACGCCCGAGCCCTCCACGTTCGCACACCAATTCGACGAACCTCCCAATATCCCCATCCATGAGTCCGACGCATCCACCGTGGAAGAGGATTGGGACGGTCCCATTCTCTTCGCCCGCCCCACGTCCATCACCAACGACAGTGATGCGGACCTCTCCCTTGAGGTGGATGAGACCGCCGATGTGGACCCCGACACCTTCACGTCTGCTTCGGCCTTGGACTTCTCTGGGCAGGACCAGCGCACCCTTCTTGTCAGTGAGGCGTTAGCCTGGGGATCACCACTGACCTTTGCCAAACCTTCTCCTTCCTCTCACAAGCATGCCTCCACCAAGTTAACTCCTTCAACCTACCTTCCCAAGCGTACTGACATCCTAGCAACATCGGAGCAGCGAGGAAGGATGGAATTTTGTCCTCAGGATCGTACGCAACCCACTCCCCCGTACCAGAGCGACCTTTTGTTGCAATCCCAGTCTGCGAAGGCCTTCGTTTCATTGCCGACCGTTGTCGAACCGTCATCTTCCTCTCATGAGTATAGCACCGACTCCTCCTCAACCACCAACCCAGTTGTCCCGCTAAGGTCCGCTCGTAGGCCAGCCGTCGCGCCGCAAAAGCAACGGAGAGTGAGGAAATCGCCCCGCCGCCGTTTCTCTCGGGACCATATACAACGTTCCTTTCCGCGACGAAGCGACCATTCTTTGCGAACCACGTCTGGCAAGTCTTTATTATCGACTCTCGTCGAACCGCCGTCTTCCATCCGCGGGCACGACACTCCCCTGCCGACCCCAACCCTCAAGTCCCTCAAGTCCCTGGCCTTATTATCAATACTTGCCGAACCTCCATCTTCCTTCCACGAGTATGACACCGACTCATCCTCTTCAAACTACTACCCCATCGTGCCCACTGATACTGCAGCCCCTGCCGCACCGAAGTGGGAAGGAGGGATGAAACCGCACCCCTATGGTGTCCTTCAACACCGTACACAACCTGCTCCGTGGCAACGCAAGGTAGTGCCACAACCGCCCGGAAAGTCCTTGGTTGTACCACCGACTCCTGTCGATCCGCAATCTTTCTACCACGGGTATGGTACCGACTCATCCTCCTCGACCTACCGTCATCCCGTCATCCCGCCTAGGCCCGATAGTAGCCCAGTAGACCATACGATATCGAATCAAGGAGGGGGGGAACCGCACAGCAAAGGTTTCCTTCAGAACCGTACACTATCTATTCGCTGGAGACCCCAATCACGGCGCCCAAACACTGCACCGACCTACCCTTATTCGCCTTCCCCCGACCCTCAGAGATTCTCAGTGGATGGAGTGCCAGAAACGGTCCCGCACGGTGATACGAGGAGACTCTGGACGTCGCGGGCACGTCGCGGAAGGTTTGGTCGAACGTGGAAAGACTGGTTGCGTTCTTCGCTAGGAAAGCTCTTCGGGAATCCCGGAACCCCTCCGTAGTAGGGTGGTGTCACTGTGCCGTGTATTCATCTTATTCTCTTTCCCCGACCCTGTTGTAGAAACATGTCCGCTTATACCCAGCCACATGCACTGAAACTAGATGATTATATTGACGTCCCTGTTGTGGACAGGATCTTCGAGATTGTTCGGTTTCCCGTGGCTGCGAGCCAAGTGCGAGCACGAACGCCACTCCCGTAACATCGTTACTGATTACAGACTATACACACGGAACGTCGAGAGAAGAAGCGGAAATAGATAGATACTCTAGTCATTCAGCAGCACCCAGAATTCTGCTTAGCATTCGGGTCTATTGTTGGTGCGACTTGGATGACGCCCCCAGCTGATGGCTTGATCGGGTCATTGTCAGGTTCAAGGGTCTTGCTCGAGACAATGCCATATATGTCTAAGTGATACGTGAGTTTTTGCATGATGAAAGAAAAATACATATCGAGCTACCAGTAAGAATGGCCGAGAACGCTTCGGATACATTGGAAGACTCCAGTGCTGAAGTTTCCATGAATAATAATCCGTTCTGAGCTGCGGAACAGTCAATTCACGCGACCTCGTCGGATGGCGTTATGGACAACCCACATGCGAAAGCGGCAGCCTCATCCGTAGGGACGGCTCTGAGGTGCTTCAGGTCGCTCTTGTTACCAACCAACATGATGACAATGTTGGAGTCAGCATGGTCCCTAAGCTCCTTCAACCAGCGACCGGCGCTCTCAAAAGTGTCTCTCTTCGAGATGTCGTAGACCACCAGCGAACCAACCGCCCCACGATAATACCTGGGGACAGACGTGTGTTAATACGCCACTATATGAAATGAACGCATAGGAACTTACGCGGCAGTAATAGCCCGGTAGCGCTCCTGACCAGCTTTCGTAAAGCGTCAGTCCCGCAAATTGACATTGCATCTGCCAAATTGGACCAACCAGTATCCCAGATCTGAGCCTTCACTTGCTTGCCATCCACGGTAATAACCTTAGTCGCAAACTCGACCCCAATGGTCGACTTGGAGTTCTGGTTGAATTCGTCTCGGGTGAAACGACCGAGCACTGGTTCTTGGCATGAGTACTGTTGCCTGGTACAGAAGAGAAACAACAAGACATACAATTCCTAGGTAAATGGGTGAGCGTTCATCAGCTTCAGGGTCGTACGCGGGTGGGTGATGGGCGATGCTGGTAAACGTACGATTTTCCGACTCCAGAATCGCCAATTAAAACAATCTTTTGAAGATCGACCAGTTAGTTTTTCTCCCCAGCGGTCTTGAATGTATCCTAGGACGCATACCTTGAACAAAAAATCGAAGGAGTTGTTGAGGTCACCCATGGCGGCTGTGGTGGAAGGCAAGTGTGCGGATGCAGTGCCGTCATACCGCCTGGATGGATTGTTTGTGCTTGTTTTATTCCCTCACGCTTGAACCCGCTCGATATCCAACACCTCTCCGTTCAGCCTCATCGTTGTTCCTTGCGACCGAAGCACAAGCTCCTACACGCCATGTGCTTTGTCAGTAGGTCGGTCCTAGTCGAGTCCAAAGTGGAGAGTTCCTGTTTCGATGGGTCATCATCGGGCGCTTATCCCTGTGGCCATGGCCATGGCTCTTTGTCTGGCTGAACAAAGCAGTTCCGCGTGAGACATTCTGTGGGCTGGCCTGCACGACTTGTAAATCTACGGCCATGGTGAGTACATCATCCTTTCTTCGAAGCCACCATTGACGCACCTCTCAAGCTGCTCGCAAACTCCTCATGTCCTTCCAAACCAACGTTAGCGTGGACAACCAACCTTCGAACCCACTCGATCCCACTGACCCGATTGCCAACTCGTCCAACCAACGAGCTCGCCTCTTGCGAAGCCATGAGTCTTTGCTTCTGCTTCAATCCATTCCCGCCACCCACCGAACCGCCCAATTCGACAAAGGAAACGGCACACAACAGGACGTCACCCCAACTCCCGATGTTCTACTCAAACGGGTGCCAAGATGCGAGGACTTGTGGTTCGAAGACGGCGATGTGATTATCTGGGCCGACGACGAGGGTGACTCCATGCTTTACCGCGTTCATCGCCGTGTCCTGAAGGAGAGTGGGGCCGAACCATTCTGCACAGTCGTCAACTGCCACTATCCGGACCCAAAGACGTCCAACGAGACGTTTTTAGATGGTGTTTGGGTCCTAAAATATACTAACCAGGACCCCACTGACATCATGTATGTGCTCAAGTGGATGTATGAGCGACCGTAAGTCTGTTATGTCTCCTACGTCCAATATAGAGAATGACACCTCTCGAGGTCCATATCAAAGCGCTCCACTGTCCCCTTCGCAGCCCTCGAGGTTTATCTGGAACGGTCGGAGATCCACTTCGTCCCCGCAATGCGCCGTTGCGCGCTGGAATACCTATGGAACATGCTTCCCACTAGCCTCAACTATCACCAACGTGTCCCAACCTTCGTTGAGGACTGTTACTCCGAGCACCCCACCCTCTTCTACAAACCGCACGTGCTTCTCTCCCTCGTCTCCCTCTCAACGCGGTTTCGGCTGGTTGCAATACTCCCACTCCTCTATTACTACCTTGCCCAGTGGCCCTTGGACTGGATTACCGATGGAGTCCCCGCTTGTCTCATGGGATACGGTGTCCCAAGTCCTCACGACCCCGAACAGTACCCGCTTCCGCTAAAGCATGCGATCATCGTTCTTGGGGGTCGGGACAAGCTCATCCGGATGCGAGAGACCAGGGTCTTCAACTTTGTGGAAAGTTTCACCTCGAGTGGGATTGTACTTGACGTACCGACTGAGGGGTGTGACAGGAGGAAGAGAAAAGAGACGTGGGAGACCTGCTTCGAGTGGTTGATGCGGGTTTGGTTCTTCATGAGCCGCTGCGGGTTCACTGCACGCCCCTCCGCACTGGATATCATGAGTATGGGACAGTGGAAGGAGCTGCGAAAGAATTGTTGCGAAGCGTGTGCTCAGAGGGTGATGGAGCACATGTTGGATGGCCGAGATTATGTTTGGAAGGCTATCCCAGGTATATTCGGGGGTGAAACCTGGGATCTCGTTGTTGAGCAGCAGAAAGAAATAGAGAAGGATTTCGAGGCTGAAATCTGTTAGGATCTCCCTTGTCCTTCCGAATCCGTTCGCACAACGTATTATCACCTTGTACCTTTACACACGTATCCATACCAGTATATACCCTATACATGATCCCTGTCCACCTCGAGCAACTGGGAACAACTCAGTCGATAAGCTTCTCGGATGGCCGCGTGGCATTCGCGGGACCGCGATCAATCTGCACAATGGCAACTGGCGCCCACGACACCCTCAAAACCTTTCCTCCAAAATGTCGGCGATGGATTTCTTCTCACAAACATACATCGCCATCCGTGGGCCAACAGGAGCTCCTCAATCCCCTCTAGAGACCATCGCAAAACTTGCAGATCGACTCGGGCCATCCACACTTCTCTCTGATCGTCGAGCATCCATCTTAGCCCTTAAAGGACTCGCAAAAGATTACAAACTTCGCTCTGCCGTCGGCGATCACGCTCTACGCGGCCTTCTGGATGTACTGGAGAACGACGCCGAAGTCGACCCTGATATCGCCCTCCCCGTAGTGGAGACGTTGAACCTGCTATGCGATTCGGAGGACGATCCCTCGACGAAGACATTGGGTCCGAAATTCATGGACGTCATCCTGGAGAACGATAAGGCGGTTCACAAGCTGCTTGTATTGGCCTCTCAGCAAGCTTTTACCCCTCGAACTGCAACATTGAAGTTGCTCGGCGTTCTACTCAAACAACGGAGAGCGAAGACGCAACAGTACTTCCTCACGCTCCCGACTGGGCCAGCGATCGCGCTCGCGATGTTGGATGATCCGCGGGAAATGATGCGCAACGGTCAGTATCTGTCGTTCGCAAGGGTGGCTTGACACTGACGTTTACAGAAAGTCTTGGTTTCTGGGAACTGCTAATTGCGAAGAATCAAGACATTCAAAAGCTTCTCGCGTTCCAGGGTGCCTTCGAGAAGTTGTTCAACATCATCGAGTCTGAAGGAGGCATAGAAAGTCGTGTAAATGCGGAGTCTGCCCTGACATGCGTGGATACCCTTCTCCGATTTAACAGTGCGAACCAGGTAGGCTGCGACCTTCTCTACTTTCTGCGTCTGCTTACACTACATGTAGAACTACTTCCGCGAGAGTACTTTCCCAGCCGTTCTCCTTTCCCTTCTTCAGTTCCCTCCAGACCTACCTCCCCAAGAGCTTGCTCCCCAGCAGTTCGCTCTCCAATTTTGGGATGAACTCAAGGAGGTCAACACATCTCTCGTCGTGGGGATAATTGGCCTGTTGGTCTCGTCCAAAGCCGGTAAAGTCCGTCATCTCTCGACTCGACCAGCGCATTGATATTCACAAATTTCTTTCGATAAATAGACGCAAGTTACGTGGACTGCCGCCCGTTGTCTCATGGAACTCTCGTTGGCTTCCAATGCTCCTACTCGAGTGAAAACGAAGGCCCTAAGCCTGTTCCCCGGAGATTTTAACCTGCCGCTCTCGCAGATGATCGTCACGCCGTATATCCCCGTCCCGGATACGAACGGGGAAGAGTGGGACCGGCTGGAATCCTCCTCTGCGTTTGATGTCCTTGTCGAGTTGATACTTCACGCCGAGTATAACGGCACGATTGCTCCACCCAGGAGAAGGGATTCACTTGAACTGAGGGCATCTGCTCTGCGAGTATTCTGTGTGAGCGAGTTCCCGAAAATCTAGTGATGACCGCCTGACCCGCTGCAGGATTTCGTGAACGACGAGGAGATGAAGGAGATGATTGTGCAAAGCATGCTCCCGCGAGAAGGTAAAATTTACGATACATCCCCTTTGGTTGTTGTCTCATGGATACTCGTAGGCCATCCACAGATAACCCCTCTCCTGCATTGTCTGATCATCCCAAACAATCCCCCCCTCGATATTGCGGCGATCACTTCCACTCAATTCGCTTCTCTCATTTTTTCTCACCTTATTAGGAATACCCCGCGAGCAAAAGCCGCCGCTCGACAAATTGTGCCGCCATCAGGAGATGTTCCCACCTCTGGCGGAGGCAGCTTTTTCGTCCCAGCCGACGGCAGTGGGAGTGCGCCCCCGCCACCACCAGAGGATGAAGACGACCCATTGCCATTGATGCAGATTTTGACCGAGCACCTTTCACTGGCGTTCATCTCTCGTCCCAAGATGCAGATTGGCGACTCTCCGACAAGAGAGACTCGGGAATGGGATCGGATTATTATCAATTATATTTGTTTGTTGGTCCAGTGGTTATGGGATGATCCGAAGAGCGTTCGGGCGTACCTGGAGGCTGGGGGCCTTACTTTAGTGGGTTTTCTTCTTCGATGTGGTTGTGGGTAACGTTCAACGCCGCCTTTTCGTAGTTGATGGAACCTATCGCGCAGCCTATCGAAGCGTCCGACAGTCTCATTCCATCTTTGTGTGCCTTCCTTCTCGGGACCTGCTACGAGTTCAACCGCGAGCCAGGAGAAATCAAGAGGTAGGTTGACACACACCCAACGTCAGATTTGAAGAAATCTAAATGGCTTATAGAGCAACGATCTACCAAGTTATCACCCGACTGGGTGTTGACACGTTGACCGACAAGATTGGCAGCGCGAAGGAGGACGTGCGTTTCAGAGAAATTGAGCCAGATTCCTTCGTGTTCGGATATCCAACACCAAAAGAAGCCAGTGTCGATGCTGAGATCGACGGAGAGGCAGAGACCTGGTTCGATTGGGGATTCCTAGAATTTTGGAAGTCGAACTACTGTAATAATTTGGCTTTTGAACACCAGTTTCCGCGGCTGATCAGGATCCTCGCTTACAGATACTACTCAGAGGGCCGTCGCAACGGATCCAAACTCGTCTGCCAACTCCACCTTGAACGCTGGTTCTAGTCAAGGGACCGACCAAGAGACACAGGTGTTGTTGTCTTCATTACGGGAGGTGATTTCGAACCAGGCGCACGAAATCCAGAGACTGCAGAAGAGCATCAAGGATTTGACCACCTCAAACAAAACCAAAGATGATGAGGTATGTTCTATCTATCAACCTTTTGCGATTGGTGGCTTACTGAACGGGATTTTAGATTACGTCCTTGAAAGCTCAGACGGAATTGCTGAAAAAGCAAATCACCGAAGGGGAGGAGAAGAGGAAGGAGAGTGAAAAGGAGCAGGAAGACCTGCTTGTTCTTTTGGACGAGCTGAGTACTAAGAGGAGGGTGGACAAGGAAAATATGAGGAATGCTGGGTTAGAGGTGTCTGAAGATGAAGGCGAAGGCGAAGACGACGAGGATGAGTGATGAAGCTTTAAGAGTTGACGATGTCCTCTCTCACAAATATGCTTTCGTTAAGTCAGCGGTTGATAGTGACACCTGCTCTAAGTACTGGGTCCTAGATGAATCCCTGC
>Ga0307514_10002760_pt1 | contig 17687 bp, 20 predicted proteins | sample 16_EM_MG_FD_203088 | JGI IMG/M metagenome (GOLD analysis project Ga0307514, IMG submission 203088) | Populus trichocarpa ectomycorrhiza microbial communities from riparian zone in the Pacific Northwest, United States - 16_EM | ecosystem: Host-associated > Plants > Roots > Unclassified | place... | reverse complement strand
CAAGTCATGATTATTGCTCAAATGTGCGATGGAGATGGAGACTGATAGGGGTATGCACGATATGTATTTGTGCGTGCGCGTTTGAGAAGCGGGATTGCGGATCAGAGCAGCTGGTAGTTGCCAGATGTATTCGATTCTGCGGATCTGTAGCAATAAGGTCATTATTACAATGTCACTTTTGAGATGTTGGGGTGCTCTGAGGCCGGACCCCGGATATATACACGAATTCCCTTCGACAACTGAACAGCAGTAATATTAGAATCCTTCGAGACTTTGATTTTGAGTTTATTCAACGGGCCAGGGTGCCAGTGACCACCTTCCCAGGTGTGTTGATGGAGGGCATCTTTATCATTAAGGTAGAAGACATGAATCTACCGATAGCACCAAAGAACATTTAGTCCCATGGCTATGATTAACGTTAACTGGATATCGAGGTAGGTGCTCACCAGCTTCCCTTCACGACTGCCAACGGCATGTAGCTTTGCCTTGCAAATAACACTCTGGGAGCACCCCCCCCCAGTTCATCTGCCCAGCATCATGCCTAGACTTATGAATCCCACCAGAGACATCCTGGAAATAGACACGATAGTGCCAGTTGGCCCAGTTGGTGGCTGCAATGGTTGTGTTGGCGAGTAGGCCTGTGATACTCGTGTCATGATTAATTGATGAGAATAGATAGAGTGCATTAAAAGGACTGGAAACCACAAACACTAAAAATACAGGACGATGAGATGATATTTACCTGTCATATATGTTAATGGTGCCTGAATTGGGCTGGATGGTTGTAACACCTCCTTGTTCTCCGAAATGGTATCAAGCTGCACATCTGGGCTAACTACCATACATTCAATGGCTATGGCAAATCTTGTGAGCCCTCCCTCTGCAAGGCCTCTAAATCGTCCTTGAAAATTATTTCTCTGGTTCGGTTTGCAAAAAAATTCTTTCCCCGCAGCATAATTATTTTAGCGCGTAGGTAGATAAGAGACTGGGACCGAGAACAGAATAATCCTAACTGATGGGGGAATTTGTGGATCCGCAGAGAGCCTGCCAGGAATCCATTTTAAATAATCTCATCCACCATCTCCTTTCAGGAATGTGTCATGATTGAAGACAAGAAATTTCGATCGATGGGCATCTGCTTCTTCATGGAGTAAAAGATGAACTTGAGGTGTTGATGCTGTGGAAGCTAATGATGCACCACATGGTCAAGCTCGTTACTTCTGGGTGCAACTGCCACCCACTCCCGCTCTCGCACAACTACCTAGGCCTGAATTTCTCTGTCCTGTCAACTCTCTTTTTGCTGTCAGCATGGCCTCGGCCATATTTCAGTATCAATCTTACGCAGAAAATTACCACACCCTCGTGCTCCCTTCCGAAGCCATGGTTCTGCGACTCTTCTGCCTCCGCTCAGCTCCGCAATTCTCAGGCATGGTTGGACCCATGGATGTCATTCTCTAGTCCGCGGACGTTGGTGCCATAGTACGGGGGACTAGCGCCAGTCGAGCTAACGTAAATAGGCGTGTGTAACTTCCAATCTAGGAAGTCGAATTATGTGAGCAGGAATCCTACGGAGGAGGGTCGTGCCAACCAGACTAGAGCGGGAAGCATTGTATGTAGTGTTTTTTTGGGATTCATTAATCATATGTAGTATTCTGGCGAGCTGGAGTCGAAGTTCAGCGGGCACCATCGATAAGCGGAGTACAATACAGTTTAAACGCTGAATTAGCTATTTATATAGTCAACTCTCGCAGTATACCGCCTAACGGTCACAGTGATATTATTACTAGGTCAGAGCTCCAATCTTGATAGTTTCAAGTGAACTAGCCACCCCCGCCGTCTCAGGTCAATCAGTCCCCCCTACCCCCAAGCCACCATCTTTACCATCCCTGCTGATAGCCTGAACTGTAGCAGGCGTACTTCCCCAAACCTGTAACCTGAATTTCCAACAGGGAACTTGTATCATTGATGAAGTAAATTGCGGAAAGGACTTCCGGTCAATGGGAGTTTGGGGAGAGAGCTGAGTTACTGAGCAGGCTGAGATTAACATGAGAGGTATGATGCGCTGAAGACCACTCCTGTAGCACTTGTAATCTCAACCGTTTCTTCAATGCCTGTCCCGTCTCAGACCTTAGCTTAGTATCCTCCATCGTATCCTCACTCCAGCCTATAGCAATTCTCCTCTCACCCACTGCCTGCCCCAGAGCAGAGTACAGAGTCAGTTTTTGCCCGTATGAGGCGATGGTTTTGACTAGATCTCTCCAGACACGGTTGAGGCGATCAAAGTTGTCACTGCCGTTATCCCATACTTGGGCTGTGGGCTTGTATTTGATTGTTGTGCGGGCGGAGCTCAACCAGCTCGATATCATTCACCTACGAGGGCGGGTGGTTTGGGGGGTCAATGAAGCTATCTTCGACTTCACTCCTGTCGGCGTCGGTACCCCAGAATGTGCGACCCCAGGATGTGCTGTCGATACATGTCATTAACAGGGAACTGGAATCCCTCTCGAGAAGGAAAGAAACAAACGCCGAAGGGTTATAATCATGAACAAGCAGAATATAATTCCCGACATTAACGGGCCCTTCGGGATCGTCTCTTATTATAATTCCCTGCCACTTCTGATTCGCCATGTCCAACGGTGGCAAGAAAAAACCATCTTGAGGTTATTCTGTGACTTGGCATGAACAAATTGGCCATATGACTGACTGACCGAGGCTCCAACTCAGCCCACATCTCAACATCCCCCACGCAATCTCAGGCATCTTCCTTCACTGAACACCGCAGTAATCTATCTCCCACACCAGGTTATAAACCCTAGGTTATGCCCAGCGGGTAGATCGAACTGCATGACTCCCACAACTTGGGTGAGAGTTTATCCCATTCAGGTACTGCTATAACCAATTTTACAAGGATGCACACGTCTAGGAAACAAGAACTGATGGTTCCTGTCGATGCCCTCCAGTTGGACTCACTTTCCCGCGACATGTAGTTCTATATCCCCAAGAGAATAATACCTGTAGACCTTATAAATTATGCGCCGGCATATACAAGTAAACTGTAGATGAGCAGGTGGCAGATACTAGACTTAGCAATTACGACCATATTCTGGAGACAAACTTGAATGCAGTACGAGCAACGCAGGCCATGGTGAGAACGCACACACCAAAAGTGGTAAGCAACGACCGTAACGGGGAACGAGCGATGAACAAGGCCTCATGAAAAGCACACAAGCCTCAGGCGCCACCAGAAACAAAGCATGACAAACTTATTCCACATTACTCTCTCCACACTTCACATACATACCTATATTGGAAGGCAACAACAGCAGAACTCCCATCCGCACCTAAGATCCACATACATATCATGCAAATGATCTTCATAACAAAATAATAGCAGTCATGATCGTCGAGTCATTACCTCCCCTTGAGCAAAATACCAATCCCCCCATAACACGAGATGCTCGGTCAAATACGTCTGCTATTCATCTCACACTCTCAATAATAATAAAAAAAACATTGGTCGTCATAGAATGAAAACTTCCACAGACATAACGTCTCTATATAAGGCCTTCCTTGAAAGCTATCCTACTTTGGGAATATGTACCCTCGAATAAGAGAAAGCCCCACTCATTAAAAGGCGTATGGATTCAAAGATCGGATAGTCAAACATCTATACACAGAAATTAGTCAAAGGCTCTACTTTTGACTAGACACAAGGATACTTACGGAGGACTCTTGCTCAACTCGGTCTTCAAAAACACCGCAACCATTGTCATCTCCTTCACTTCCTGAATGTAGTCTCCCTTCTCTTCCCTCAATGTGAACATATGGCCATACTTTTCCTTCAAGGATGGCTCAGTGTGGGCCTCAGTGTCGGCGGCCGTGATAGCCATCTTGGGATCGGACCTAGTACGGTGCGGTACTTGCTGTGCAGATGGAGAATTTTTGGTTGGTGATGGTGGCATGCTCTGTGTGGGCCTGTTGGAAGCGGCAGGTGGGGAAAGTGCAGACTGCTGTGGCTCAGGGGCTTCTACTGTATCCTCGTCACCATCGAACAGGGCATCTACTTCATCAATAGACAAGGAAGAGATATCCATCATTTTCCGCTGAGCCTCCTCGTGCTCTTGAATAGCCTTTGCAGCGGCGGCAGCAGCAGCAGCGTTGGCAGCAGCGCTGGCTGCACGCAAAGCTGCAACTCCCTTCGGGCGCTCATCTTCAGGGATATACACGTTCGACTGCACACCCTTCTCCCAGTACAGCTCAAGAATGCGGTTGTTCTTGTCAAACTCAGCCTTCTTCAGGGGTAGCTGGTCACAATGCACACGTTTCTCAAACCCATACTCGGGAATGAGAACGTCAAAAGCAGACTCATAGACGTTGATAACAATAGCTTCGCAAATAAGTTCGCCGCCAAGAGCAGCACGGCGCTGATCCACGGCGCGGCAAAGCTGAAGGTGGATACTTTGCTCCTGGGCGTTCTTCGCCGAGTCCTTCTTGACGTTGCACTGTTCCGCAGTCTTGGTAAGAGAATCGGCATCCTCAATAAATTCAACTTCCCCGTTAGACAGGGCAGTCTCCAATTGACGGTGCACAATGATATCTGCGTAACGACGAGTTGGGTTTGTGAAATGAGTGTATAGGGGGATATTGTTGATGTAGTGCTTGTACATCTGCTCTGGCAACTTCCCGGCGACGAAGTACTTGCCACGCTGCATTGCCTTGATAAGAAGTGTTTGCATTCCCTTCCGCACAGTGTCTGACTCAAGATTAAGTAAGCTGCTTTGCAGGGTTGCTCCATTGGAAATGTCAATATTGAATTCAAGACGGTTCATCCTTTCTCCAAAGATGTCAATACGGCGTTGAATCGCAGGGGCATGCCTGCGGAGAAGTGCCTTATCTGGCAAAGCAGCTGCAATCCGCTGGGCAACGGCCGCATTGGCTTGAATGGCCAATTCCTCAATCACACCTTGTGCGGGGGCAGAATAGAAGATGTTCTCTTCGACGGGAATGGCTTCGTCGTCAAGTTGGTGGAGAAGACGGAGGGTTGTATTATTACTGTTGGTGAGGTTCAGTCGTTGGCGGCGGAGGTTTTGGGTGATGTCATAGATTGTCTCGATGGACTCCGAGAATTCAGAGTCCAAGTCAACACCTTCAGACTTGCTGATTGTCTTGTTGATGCTTGCGTGGGTAACTTCACTTCCACTCTTCACAATGGACCTTCCAATCCAAGTTTCATCTTCAATGATCTTCCCGGTTTCTTTCTCGATAGCAAATACAACGCTGACACAAAGCCTATCTTCATTCTTTTTCAAGGCCAACAACTCATCCGTCAGCTTAGGCGGCAGAAGAGGTACAGTACGGTTAATCAAGTTCACCCCAGTACCTCTCTTCTTAGCCTCCCTGTCGACTAGAGAATTCTGCTTGACGAAGTGAGCCACATCAGCAACGTGAATACCAACCTCAGTGACGCCATCTCTGACAGTCTTGACGTGGTAAGCGATGTCTGAAGTGCTCTGGCCAGTAGAAGTGATGGTGAAAATCTGCTCGGTTCTAAAATCCTTCCGTTCCTGCAATACAGCTTCTCCCTCACTCTCCAGACTCCAGTTCTCATATCCAACATTCTTAATCACCGCATCCACAAATTCATCAGGGCCAAAGTTGTTGTCTCTGAGCAAAGCATCAGTCTCAACCTTAGTATCACCCATCTCCCCAAGCTGTTCGACGAGGGTACCGAAGGGGTGGAGGGAAGTGATTGGCCAACGCTTAATGCAGGCAACAAAAATGCGGTTTGCGTAGGACTGGTGATTCTCAACAAAGTCTCGCGGAGCTTGCTCGGTAGGGATTGCAATGAGAGGAACTCTCTTGTCTGTAGGCTTGAACCAAACAATCTTTGGTTTCTCCTGAGTACGCTCCGGCTGTTGCCTTGCAGAGATTCCCTCACGAGCTGCACGCTCAGCTTCTTGCTTCTCCTTCGTGGCTTGACTGCTAGGGCGCAAAAGCCCAAGAGTACTAATAAGAAGTTAGCATCAGGAATACACATTAAAGATTTTGCCTGACATACCCGGAAAACATCTGTCCCGCTACTCTCTCAATCACGGCCACAATGTGACCTGCATAAAGTGGCTTCTGCTCGTCGTTAATTTCCTCTTCCTCAACAAGTAACAAACTTTGTCCTTCTACTTCAACATCATCATTCTTCTTCTGGATGGGCCTCTGCCTCAAGCTCCCTCTCCTCCTCATCCCCCCACCTTCTTGCCCATTTTGCTCTTGGCCTTCCGAGGCTCCTGCAGAAGTGGTAGTGGTAGTAGCGCCAGGAGCGCCGGTGTTATCCTTGCGCTTCTTCTTCTCTTCCTTCTCACGCTTTTGACCCCAAACTTCGTCTACATCAAGGAGTTCGACGGCTACAAGATCCCCCTCAAGTGCTCTGTTCCTGTCCTTGCTACCGCAAATAAAAATATCTGCATCGAGTAATCCATCTTGGGTTGAAACATATGCATCACTTCTGTTTTTCTTGTTCACCCTTAATATACCAGAAACCAACTGGCCGTTGCTCAGCAAAGCTGGGAGACTAGCCTGGGGGAGGTACGGTGTAAACAGTGTCTTGCGTTGCTGTTGGTTGGATAATTGCTGATTCTGACCCTGTGGTCCCCCCATTTGACCCATTCCCATATGTTGGGCATTGATTGCCTGGGCAGCTTGCTGAAGTTGTAGCTGCGTCAACTGCTGCTGTTGAGTAAGGAGGCCTGGGTTGAGCAATTGCGGTTGGCCCATAGCTGGGTTTAAGAAGATTCCCTGGGATGGAGCGCCGGGGATAATGAGGCCCGGTTGTGCGGGGAAAGAGAAAGACCCAATCGTAGCACTCATGGAAGCACGAGCACGATGACCAGGCTGGAACCCAGAGGAGAATTGTTGGGGTTGGTTTTGTGTCTGAGGTTGATCAGTAGGAGTGGCATTTTGGTTGGGGTTTGGCTGACGCCAATTCCCTTCATAATTTCTCGAACCACTTCGCTGATGGCCACTGGCTCTTCGCTCGACATTTTGGCCGGTGGTTTGCTGACTTCCTGCGGGCATCGATTCACTGGTAGCCGCGGGAGTAGGAAACTGGAATCCGCCGATACGGCCGGTGCTTTGAGTACCACCCCTAGCATTTGCACCGCCAACTGCCATGCTCTGGCTCCTGCCATGCCCACTCATTCTGGACCTTGGAGGCCCAAGGGATGCTGTCGTTGAGTCGGTTGTTGAGGTTGTAGAGGTAGCAGCTGAGGCGGTCGTAGTATTGGTACTAGGAGTACTGGGGGTAGGAGGAGGAGGATTGGGTCCCGCCGGGCTAGGAATAGGGAACTGGAAGCCAGCTTGGCTTCTTCTTGCCTGAGCTTGTTCAGCGGCCTTCTTAGCATCGGCCAAGGCGAGTGAATGTCTGCGATTGTGTCCCGGGGCACCGGAATTTTGCCCACCAGAGGGGCGGCGCTGTGGTCCACCCGAGGTGTCCCCTAGGTTTGCTGAGGTGCCGGAAGACGGTGCTGGTGGGGGCCCACCAGCCATGCCAGAAGGCTGACGCCTATGTGATGATGGCTGTGTCGGCGCCCCTGCCGGGGCAGCTTGCTGCTGTTGTGGGAACTGGAAACCGTGTTGAGGCTGTGGAGAGAGATGTGGCATCTGTTGTGGGAATGGAACGGGGGCTAAGTGGCCCTGCCCAGCGGGCAAAAAACCCAGATGAGGGTATTGACTTAACATTTGTTGCTGTTGAGCCTGGAGCATTTCAATTTGATGCTGTAGAGCAAGTTGCTCCGCTGTGAAATGACATTAAAGCCCGATCCAAATTATCATAGAATATTTCACTTACCCATCAAAGGTGTTAATTCTGAGGGGGATCTCCTGTGGGCAATGTGGAGCCTACGTCCACCGGGATTTGGGTTTTGTTGATGCTGATCCATCGGGTCTTTCTGAAATGGTAACGTGAATATTTAAGCTATGGCATAACGTTAGCATGACATTGGCACTTGTGGGTTGAATTGTGGGTTAGATTTACCTTTACTGCGTGGTAAGCTGAGAGTCGTTGACGTCACAAGCTCCTAGGAAAATATGATGTAACGCGAGTAATGATCTCGAGTGCAAGGAGAAGAGTCGCGGTAGCAATGCGACACCGTAAAAAGATTGCAATGGAGGTATAATCTGTATATCTTCCTGTCGTAGGCGTAACAGAAATTATATTAGGATGTAAGAAGTGATTCCACCAAGGTCCCTAGTAAACGGGGTGTGGATCTTGTGAATCGCTAGATAAGGTGCTCGCTGAGAAGCTGGAGGGTCAGTTCAGACAGTAGAATGTAGGACCGTGCAATGATAGCTACTGTTGCCCAATAGTGCACAATTCTGAATAGTATTCCTGTGGCGAGCTCCGGCTTGAATTGTCAAGAGAGAGAGTCGGTATGAGTAGATCCCGGGACCACAGGGGAGGTATGAATACGCAAACCGAGAGATTGCGGAGGATTATGCCTCGTGAACAACCAGAGTGTAGTTGATTCCTAATAGGGAGAGAGGACTGTGCAAGCGGTATTAGCAGCTGTCGGAGCGAGGCAATGGGAATTAAGCAATGGAGCCGTGGGGTTTGAGGGGGAGGTATCCGTCAAGAGGGATGGCGTCGACAGCTTAGAGAGCAGATGGGTATCACGGAAGAGGGGGGGGCAGGTACAGTGGGCGTACTTAGTGAACGATCTCTGATTGGAGCAGAAGCACAGGGGCCGCGCTGATTGGCGTTGGAGAGATTCTTGGAGATGCAGAGGACAGAGGAGGGAGTGTGAATGGGAAGGAACGTATAGGGAGATTCTGTAGGCAAGAGCGTTGCTTGTCGTTAGCATGAGGAGGGACAGTGCAGATGAGAAGGAGGAGATGGCAAACGAGGGAGATACCAGATTACTACAGCCCACCGGGCTCTACGACTGTGGAGGTTAGGAGGGTTAGGGGTGCATTGGTGGGGGGTGGCATGGGTTGTGTGTAACTAGCCTGTAAGCCATTGAGGAACGGGGGAGGGGGCGGATTGGCAGGTCGGCCAGCCACCAAGGATCACCGGGGTCGGTGAATGAAAACGAATACCTTATGCTTTCCACCTCTGTGTCTCTGACTGATGGATTACCCTTCCTAGGTTTTGCTGACCAGAGATTGCATACGGCTGACCTACACATTCGCTGCTTCGGGAGGAACGTAAGGATTGTTTAGTCTTAATAAGCCGGGACATAGGGACATAATGCTGGTTATATACAGTACATGCCTGAGGCCCAGGCCGGCTACTCCTTTTATTTGCTCCAGTCAGCATTCACGGTTATGTATAAAGCACAATTGAATGGCATTTGAACCTGCTGTAATTCATGTGGGCAGTTCACTCTAAATTGCGGGGCCATGAGCCTGTGCGTATCCCGTGCCTTATCGCTACCATCCGGCTTTAGTTTTCCCACCAGGCAGAACTAGCTTGGATGACATCGATCGACAGGCTCCACCATGGAGTACCTACGTGACCAGGTTGCCAAGTACCTACCATACCCAGGTGAGTACGTACCTAGAGTAAATACCTACTCTAGGTGGCGTCGTCCTAACAGATACCTACACATGTATGCTTCTCTCGTACGTGATGATGAAAAAAGGCAACTCAGTATCAGTTCTAACAGCTCGATTAAATACACATCCAGATTGGAGTGTTTTTTCATTTTGTTGCTTTGCTGCTTTGCTGCTTTGCTGCTTTGATGTGAATTTGCTTTTCCTTTTACACCATTGAGATAGATGGAACTTTTTTTTTGCACACCTTTGACACCATGACTGCCATTTTAACGGTATAGTTACATTTAAGACTTTATTGGGACCAGTTTGCGAGTAACGGGACGGGGTCTCCGTATCCTCCTTACAACCTCAACCCTACCACCCGATATAGCGTGTCGAAGGTTTGTTGGTTGTACTGTACAGACAAGAGATGGTAGGATTTCAAGATTGCAGAGTCAAAACTCGGGACTGTAACGATGAGGGGATAAGGCCAGCGGGAGCGAGGAGCCATGTTGGTTGGGCCATTTCTGACCTGCAGTACTTGTAATTGATATCAGAGTGCGCAATTGGATGGAGAGACAAGAAGGATTCCCATCGTTACTCTGGGTCACTGACTATGCCTTCAACCTGGATGTGTCGACATGGCTCAGGTCATGTCCATTTACATACTGGGAGATATTTGTGGATGGTGGTGTGCACTATGTATTATGACTATATAGATAATTAGGTTAAGATATACTTACCTACCTACAGCAAGGGAGTTGAGGGTAAAACTTATTCTCAATGCAGTCGCCAAACTACACCAACTCCAGTAAGGTGCACCTACTATATACCTCGAACTCCATCACGGCCACATCACTCACCAGACTACCTACTCAAGTACATTTATCGCTCATTTACCTAGAATCTTCGCCAGTGCGCAGCTCATGCACAAGTGATCACGTGTTACAGAGTTGGAGGACAGTCGATTCGGAGCTTTGAAACACGGCCCGAAAAGATACAACTCAGCACCGTACACACCCGAGGCTGCGAGAGACGCCAGACTTCGAGGGACATTCTGCGACTGGTTCAATCTTAGATTGGTCTGGTTTTCTGGGGAGAGAGTGGGGCTTCAGAGAACGGGAAGTGCTTCGACAAGCACCTACTGCTCCAACAATTCAATATAATCACCATGGTCACTTCCTCCCCCGTTGGATCTGGGCCATCCCCAGAGCTCCGAAAGCTGTTACAGAATAAACGACAATCGGCCGGTTCATACGGATGCGTGAGGGAGGTTTTTCATCCCTTAGACCCGCGAGCGGAACCGAGCGCGTTATTACAATACGGTTATAGCAGCAGCGAGGAGAGTGAGGACGAGCTGTCCGAGAGACCAACTAAACGGCGTCTGTCTTTTAATACAGGTATCTCATGGGATATCGTTTGCTTTCGTCCAATGGAGTACTAACTCTCACCAGACAATCAGATAAACAAGCAAGCCTCCGGCAGTTACTACGCAGGCTCAGGTAGATTTAGTTTCTTTTGTCAACTTCCACTTGAGATTCTCGCTAACCTGGTTAATTACACAGTATACTCGCCCAACACGGCAAGAGTACCTCGACTTCAAGGTAAAATATCTTCTGCCTGCTTCTAGAACCCATCACGAATACAAAGACGTATCCCCCCCTTGACTTTTTCGCATATATCCAAATACTCTACAGATTCCCATTCATGGGCCCGTCTTCCTCCTTCAAGCCACAGTCTGCCACACTATTCGGCCTACCAGCAGCTTCATATAATGGCCGAGTTTCTTGCTGATCTTAGGCAGCCCTTAAGGAACATTCACCAGGGAAAACACCCTCACCACATGGTCGACAGGGACTCAGTTCAGGTAAGTTTCACCACTATTCACTTGAAGCAAAGTTCCCCTTGCTAATTTTCTAGCAGCCACAGAAGAGAGCCTTTTAGAGAGGTTCAGCACATCACTTGGCCTGGGGTCAAGCAGGAACGATGAAAATGCATCCCTTACGCCCCAGCGCCCCAGCATGAGCAGCCCTCTATCAGAGCGGAAACAAGCACAGCCTCCTTACACCAAGAACTCCCGGTCCGGAATAAGGGCTCCAGAGAACACTCCTGCTGCCACTTTTGCAGGCCTCGAGAATATGGGCCGGGAAGCTCTGGGTGATGAGGTGAAAAAGGTCTTACAAGGGTTGGAAGAGAATGCAGAAGACCAGAATACGCAGAAAATAATATACCGATTGGAAGCTCTCATCGGTGGCCTGAGAAGCTATGCGGAATCGGACAATTATGACAGCCAGATGCAGTTCGTATTGGGGGAACTGACAAATATCGGTGCAATTCAGCTGGAAGCAGCACAAAGATTATTGACTCTGTGCCAACGAGGCAAGAGAAGGATGTCGCAGACTGCGATAATGTCCCGCTGGTTGGTTCATAATAAGCTCTATGGTGATGACACTGGAGTAACACTGAATCACAAGTTCCCTGGTTGGTCACCAATTTCTAAACCGGGCTCGGAAGTTCGAGGTTCCACGGACTCTCCGTCTCCATTTGTCTTTCAAAGTCCGCAGCAGCAAAATTTCTCGCCCTTACAGAGCCGAGGCTTTTATGCATCGCCTAGCAGACCTTCGAGACTAAAATCTGATATGGCTGAGAGTATTGCATCATTGAGGAAGAGACTGAATGCTTTGCATGCCAAATCGGAAGCAATCGAGCAGGCGAGGAGGGTAAATGCCACAAGAGAGCACGAACGTGTGATGAGGCAGTGCTACAGTCAACCTCCAGAGGGTCATAATAAGGTGAAAGTGGAAGTGGCCCTTGATACCCATTTGCAGCGGTTACTGGAAGAAAGAAAGGCACAAGAAGAGGTGGTTCGTCAGGCAAAATTACACGCCGAGGAGGAAGCGCAAAGACAAGAAATGAGGAAGGAGGCGGAGAGGCAAAGACAAGCAGCTGAGGCAGCTGCTCAACGACGGGAAGCGGAAGAAGTGGAGAGGAAGAAACAGGAGGAAGAAGCTGCCAAGAAGAGGGCAGAAGAGGAGGCCGAAAGGAGAGCGAGGGAGGAGGCAGAGCGAAAAGCACAGGAGGCCCAGAAGAAGCAGGAGCAAGAGGTCCGGGAGAAGCAGGAAGCAGCAGCCAGGGAACAGGCGCTTGCTCAGGTGAAGGCAGCAGAACAAGAGGCAGTAACCACAGCTGGCCCGGCAGGAGAGTACGGAAGGAAGTCTCTTGAGGGTGAAAACGCTGCTATGAGGAAGCTATTAGCTGCGCTGAAGGATGTCCGGACTCAGGTTAAGAACGATCAGGATCTGTTTAAGGCGATGAACGTGAAGAAGCGAGCGTTAAACCCGAAGCTGGGACAACTGAATGGCGAACCTGCGCAGACAAATCTTGTGGTAAGCCAGAATGTATACTGCTGATACTATCATACTAACTCACTATAGCGGAATTTTGTTGTGAATACTTTGACGGAGATCAAGGAGTCAGGTATAGGCCCAACGGTCGATGCGTCTATCTTCCAACTTAACCGCGACCCGAGGCTTCCAGTTAAGCCACCGGCTCAGGTTCCCTTGGTGTTCATTTGGATGATCAATGAGCTCGGGAAGATGGTTGTCCGGCAAGTGGAGGCAGAGTCAGCAGTGTCCATCAAGACTGCAAATCCAATTGGTGTTGCTGTCGTTTCTTCACTGGCAAGAGAGTCGCTCTTAGCTAATGGCAGAAGCTTTATCGATATCATCATTGCCCGGTTATGGAAGAAATGTCCAATTCTACAGGGTGTTTTGGGCCCAGAGGAGACTATTGGTCAGAGAATAGCTCTAGGATGGCAGAAGAAGACTGGTGAGTGGGAGGGTGATGAGCCACATGTTAATAGGATGGTGGGATATTGTGCTGGGTTTGCAGCAATTGCTGGAAGGTTTGTTCACTACCATACTGCTAACCCGTGTTGATGCTGATACTCTTGTGTAGAAATTTTATGAGCACACAGCAACTCAATAATCCCTATCCACCCTTCAACCTATGGTTTATACTTGCACATATAGCCAACAACCCAGAGGGACTTACCAACACACACTTTTTCTGTATAAAGACGATTCTGGAGGTGTCTGGGGATGCAATAAGAAAGGTGTATGGACCGCAAGGGGATAAGTTGGTGAATGTCATTATGGGGCAGTTGTCAGAGTTTGGTGTGAAGCAGAAGTTTGCAGGTGGGTTTGGACTGCAGGCGCTGGCAGCTAAGTTTGAGAGTGATAAGAAGTTTTTGTAAACGGCATTGGGGTTGAGAAGGGGGGGATATCCATGGTGTCTGTGAGCGAGTACTGAGGGGGTTGGGGGGGGTTACGTGCTACGAGTCTCTTTGTTGAGTTGAGCGCTCGGATTGTTTCCGTGTGTGGCTCTTGTTTATGGTTGCTATTGAGCATAGATGTGGTGTGGCATGGTGGAGAGCAGTGGAGGGGGAGCTAAGGGTTTTTACTTTTGTTTGCTTGTATATTTCGGGCATCAAGTGAGGTGCATACAGTTTTGAATATATCATATCTCCTTCGGAAACGGTAATCCAGTGCGGAAACGAACCTGTCCCAGGCCAGTATGATCCAAGTTGTTAAATGTATGTATTCTCAAAGATAGTAGAGTATGGGCAGGTCTCCAAATTCGCTCGGTCATTTCTATCAGATCCCAAAATTACAAATATCAAAGTATAGGGACAACCACCGACTGGGATTCCCGGATTTCGCCAATATCAGGTTCATGCCCCTCCATTCCGCCACCCCCCGTGGCCACGACGACACCCAATTGAACCGCAACCGCCGAGCGGCTTGACTGTCTCTTCCTCTCCTCACTAACCAGCCCAATCGCATCGCGCAGCCCTAGGCCTGAGCTCATGCGAACATGTGGGTACCTCCCCATCCGGAGGCTTGCTCTGTCGGCGCAGTCACGGCCACCTGCTAGCTATCGTGTATGGGTGCCCCCATTGATACTGCCATCACCACTGCCTTCCTCTCGTCGGCTCCTGTCGCAGCTATCACTATCTACTAATCCCCCACGCACACTCGCAACCTCTTCCCCCACCACTCACCCCACCACAACCACCACCACAACCCCCACCCGCTCCTTCCACACCCCTCCCCCGCTTCAGGCCTCCCAAGGCGGCACCAACCCACGCATACCCCCCTCCCTCGAGGCCCAGATCTCCTCCATCCCCCTCTCTCGCTTCCGCAACTTCTGCATCGTGGCGCACGTTGACCACGGGAAATCCACCCTCTCCGACCGCCTCCTCGAGCACACGGGCACCATCGCTGCCGGCGCCGGCGCAAAGCAGATTCTAGATAAACTCGATGTAGAGCGGGAGCGAGGAATCACAGTGAAGGCGCAGACATGTACGATGTTGTACAATTGGGAGGGGGAGGATTACCTGATTCATTTGGTGGATACACCAGGGCATGTGGATTTTAGAGCGGAGGTTAGTAGGAGTTATGCGAGCTGTGGGGGGGCACTATTGTTGGTTGATGTAAGTCCCTCTACTGTAGAGCTATGGCGGGGTGAGAGAGAGAGGAGCTGATGTGGAATTTGGGGGGTTAGGCGTCGCAGGGAGTTCAAGGTGCGTATGCGATTATCACAGAACTATACCTACATCTCCACCCACCCAGCGTAAAAATCTCAATAATCTCAATACTGATAGTAATAATCTACAGCCCAAACCGTTGCAAACTTCTACCTTGCCTTCGCCCAAGGCCTCACCCTCATCCCTGTCATCAACAAAATCGACCTTCCCCATGCCGACCCCGAACGTGCTCTCTCCCAGATAACTTCCTCCTTCGAGCTCGACCCGTCCACTGCCCTCCTCGTCTCCGCCAAATCCGGCCTCAATGTCGAATCCATCCTCCCTGCCGTCATCAAATACATCCCCCCCCCAATTGGCGACCACACTGCCGCACTCAAACTCCTGCTAGTCGACTCCTGGTACGACAACTATCGCGGGGTTATCCTGCTCGTGCGCATCTTCGATGGGACAGTCAAGCCAGGTGACCATATCGTGTCATTCGCCACGGGGAAGAAGTATTTTGTGGGCGAAGTAGGGATTATGCACCCGCATGAGACGGCAACAGGCAGCCTCCGCGCGGGGCAGGTGGGGTATATTTTCTTCAATCCGGGAATGAAGGTTAGCAAGGAAGCGAAGGTTGGGGATACATTTACGGGTGTGGGGATGGAGAAGATGGTTACTCCGTTGCCAGGGTTTGAGGAGCCGCAGCCAATGGTGTTTGTGGGGGCGTTCCCAGTTGATCAGAGTGAGTTTGCGCATTTGGATGATAGGTATACTTCCACCCCAACAACATTCAGGGTAATTTTTATCATCACACATACATTTCTGTTAACACTTCAAGGTGGGTAAAGTATAAACCAACTAGTCATTAACGACCGCTCCATCACCCTAACCAAAGACTCCTCCCACGCCCTCGGGCAAGGCTGGCGTCTCGGCTTCCTCGGGACCCTGCACTGCTCGGTTTTCCAAGACCGTCTCCGCCAAGAACACGGCGGCTCCCTAATCATCACCGCCCCCTCCGTCCCCTACCGCATCGTATACAAAGACGGCAGCACAAAAACCATCCGAAACCCAGCCGAATTCCCCACGGACGATATCGACTACAACAAAATCTCGTGTTACGAAGAGCCCATTGTCCTCGCGACAATCACTGTTCCAGAAGAGTATCTAGGCAAGACTATCGAGTTGTGTGAAGGGAGTAGAGGAGAGCAGGTAGCATTGGAGTTTTTTACAAAGACGCAGGTTATTTTGAAATATAAACTCCCTCTGGCAAATCTTGTAGATGACTTTTTTGGGAAGCTGAAGAGCTTAACGAAGGGCTATGCGAGTCTGGATTACGAGGATGCGGGGTACCAGAACGCTGATGTTGTAAAACTGCAATTACTAGTGAATAAAGTCCCCGTGGACGCGGTGGCCCAGGTAATGCATAAGAGCCAGGTGGCTCGGCAGGGGAGGGTATGGGTCGAGAAGTTTAAGCAGTTTGTGGATAGGCAGTTGTTTGAGGTTGTGATTCAGGCGTGTGTGGGGAAGAAGATTGTCGCAAGGGAGACGGTCAAGCCGGTGAGGAAGGATGTAACCGCGAAGTTATATGGGGGGGATCCAACGAGGAGGATGAAGCTGTTGGAGAAGCAGAAGCAGGGGAGGAAGAAGTTGCAGATGAAAGGTGAGTGGGAGCTCTTTTTATGGGGGGAGTGGATTTAGATTTGGACTGACCGTTGGTGTGTGATCGTGGCGTAGCTATCGGCATGGTGAGTATTGATAGTAAGGCATTCCATGGGTTCTTGAAGAAGGAGGGGACGTAGGGGAGGAGTACTAGTTGGGATGAGTAATGGACGGGCGGCAATGGGGTGGACGTGTTGCCAGTAAAATGGTTTGAATAATATATGTTAAAAAGGCGTTTTTTTCTATCTATTTAGGGGCATCTGGGGCACTGCGCTGTAAATATACATACATATCACATATAGAAGGTCAGATACGAGGCATCGAAAATGCATGATATCTTTAGTGGAGTAACTATTGTTTTTTATTTGGTGCTGGATTTGTATCGCTACAAGGGTTCTCTCGAGCCCAAAACAATGTACTTCTCGGGATTCATGCTCCTAAACTCCCATCTCTTCAATGCTCTCCGATAGAAATACACATAGAATCTCCATACAAACATGTAACTGCCCTCTCCCCATCCCAGATCTTTGCTTGGAGAGAGGCTCTGACCTGGGATTCATTAAGGACATACTAGGTACTAGGCTTTTATTGGATATTCTATATTTTTATAGAGCATAGATACGGATATCTAAATCTACAATCTCAAGGTTATGGTGTTGAGGTATTACTCCCGGCAAGGGGTGGTTGGTTCTAAGTACTCTACAGCACATGGCAACAGTTCATCTCAATCTGGGGTAATGTAATCCTTTTGTACATAATTCATACGTACTCTTATGATCCTAACATACATCTTGTAGTTATCTTTTAGGCAGAACCGGAGACCAATGTCCAAAGATATTGGAGTGGATATACCTAAAAGTGTGGGGTCAGCGTTAGCCAATGGAGTAAAAGCAGAGCCTGAGGGCGAGCGAGGATAGCAATATTAGACCAGATAGATCCGTGAATTGGAGCGTAGATGACTGGTCTAATATTG
>Ga0307514_10002759_pt1 | contig 17687 bp, 29 predicted proteins | sample 16_EM_MG_FD_203088 | JGI IMG/M metagenome (GOLD analysis project Ga0307514, IMG submission 203088) | Populus trichocarpa ectomycorrhiza microbial communities from riparian zone in the Pacific Northwest, United States - 16_EM | ecosystem: Host-associated > Plants > Roots > Unclassified | place... | reverse complement strand
CGTTTCATTATTTTCGATTTTTCTTCGGTCATATGCGAAAAAAAAACGGGACTTGCCTGGTTATGCGGGTCATATTGCAGGCTGCTCGAGCTTCCGTCACTCATGTGAACCATTCGGGAGTGGATCGGGGTCGTGTGCTTCATCAGCCTCTCCTCCAGGGACGGGTCGATTGCGTGCAGGGCCGCCAATCCGCGCGACGACAACACCAAGTTAATCGAACGCTGACCCTCTTCCGACTTGTTCAGGCGCCCGTCTGAGAAAAGTAAGGTGAGCCGTCGAACGAGTCATGGTAGATGAAAACCAGGCCGCACCCGCACGTCCCTCATACACTTCCACGGACCACCCCTTGCTCGCTAGGGCGATCGCAGCCAAGCACCCCACTGGCCCAGCACCCACAATGACCGCCTTGCGCTGCCTCGTCCGGCCAGGGGGATAGTTGTCGGCATGACCGTTAGCCTCGCCGTTGGCGTGCCCGTTCGCAAATCCGTTAGCGTGCCCGTTCTCTATCCGGGTCTCCATCGTCGAAGGGAATGAAGATCAAGTGTGACGAGAAAGAGGGTGTCGACTTCAAACCCTTCCGTCTGCGTAGTTCGAGTCAAGCAAGGAAAAACGAATTCGCAATCATCTCGCAAAGATTTTTGTAAGACCGCTAAATTATGCGAGCTAGCAACGCGCGGGCTGATTCATCCAGGCCGCTGTCCCCGTGGCAGCATTGCCCCCGAAGGACCACTGTTCCGATCCGAAAGGAATTGTGGATTCATCCGATCGTTCACCCTTCCGTCGTTGTTTTTACGTAGGCAACATTGGATTTAAACTCTCCAAGCGCTCCATCTCAGGTACCATACGTGGTCGAATATTTGGTATCTTTGGATATACATATGTTTCTACACTTGTTTCACACCCGAGTAAGAACGACGTCCAGGTATTTCGCAGCAGCTTCCACATCTTCCTCCGTGTTATACAGTGGGGTCGGTGCCAACCTGATAACGTCCGGTTTCCGGTCGTCACCGATGACTCCCCACTCCTTCAAACCAGCAAACACTTTGTCCATCACACACGTTCCCAGGGGCAAAAACAGAAGCGATAGCTGGGCACCTCGAGACTCGGGATCCGAGGGAGTGATGATGGTGAAACCAGGATCGTTCCTCCTCAACGCCTGTTCGGGAGGCACGAAGAATTTCGACCGGCGGAGAAGACTCTCGAGCTTTCCCGTGAGCATCTTAGACCGTTCGCGAAGTGGACCCATCATTCCCGCTTTCTTGAACGTTTGCAGCGATCCCAGGAGTGATGCGACTGCCACGACGGCTGGGTTCGACTGCTGGAACCCTTGGGCGCCTGGAATCGGAGAGAACGTAGGATCCATCTGGAATCGAACGTCTACGCTTTGTCCCCACCAACCGGCGTATCTGTGTCATCCGACTCAGAAAAAGAATCACGGAAGGATCCAGGTCGATGGTGGCTCACTTGGGCGTTTCTATTCCATTCCACTTCTCATGTACAAATAATCCCGCGATCCCTCCGGGTCCAGAGTTCAGGTATTTGTATGTGCACCATACGGCAAAGTCTGCGTCCCAGTCGTGTAAGGAGAGCGGTACGTTGCCAACTGCGTGAGCCAAGTCCCATCCGCAGATGCATCCCTGGAGGTATATCCCAAGTTTTGGCGTTAGGGTTCTTAGAGAGAGCGGTTGATCGTACCTTGGCCTGTGCGGCAGCCGTGATCGATTCTATAGGCAACCATTGACCAGTATAGTACGAAAGGCCGCCGAAGATGACGAGCGCGATCTTTGCGCCTTCTTTCTCGATTACGTCCAATATATCTTCCTCCCTGAGACAAAACTCGCCTTCCCTGGGCGCGATCTCGATTATGGCGTCCTTGGGGTCGAGCCCGTGGTTCCGGACCTGGGAAGCGAAAGCGTACTAAGATAAATGCGTGAGTGTCCGCCCGCGAATACTTTCCCAGGTGATTTTACCAACCTGATCTGAAGGAAAGGCTTTGGCCTCGCAAAGTAGCTTGTACCGCTCTGATGTGGGTTTGTAGAATTGCAACATCATCAAGTGGAGATTCGCGGTCAAGGTGCCCATGATGCAAACTTCTTCCGTTTTCGCACCTGTGGTTTGGAAGTCACTGAGACTGGCTCCGGCGGGATTCTTGGAGACATTCTCACCTACGATCTCGGCCATAAAGGGATGGACGTGGTCCACGATACCCGCCCAAGACCTTCCATGGGGGTGGTGAAAGTGACCTTCAACGGCACTGTAGATCACTTTTAGCTACAAGGAATCAGACGACTTTGCGAGCCAGACGTACCGTTGGCCCCAAACGTCCAGTTCCTCTTGGACTAGGATCCGGGATTGTTTCGGACATGCGCCCAAAGAGTTGCCGCAGAGATAAACGCAAGTCGAGTCTCGAAAACGTTATCTTAGTCCACGTCATGGTATGCCGGCGTGGGTAAAGTGTCGTTCACCTTGATTCTCAGCTGAAAGGTTGATCGCACCGACGCTCCTGTTATCGGGAAGGATAAACTCGTCCCTGTAAGTTTTGCTGGACGAAGACATTCTCGTCAATGGTAAGGAAGGGCTCTGGCGGTAGGGGGTGATGTTGAAAAATATCCGGGGAGTCGCATTTACTTTTTAAGACCCGCCTTCCACTCTTGTCGGACGGAGCATAGTTGACTCGGGATCATACATCTGATCACTGCAAATAGTCCCGCAAGTCAATCACCCGACCCGAACGTAGTCAGGCGGGCTCGGAGCCTCGAGTTGAAATGAGGATGGATGACAAGATATATGATATAGTTGCCCGCGTACAGAGAATTACATTCGAGAAAGAGTATACGATACCTACACATAATAAGAGACCAAAAGGGGGAGAGAGAAAAAAAAAAGAGGAGAGTCTAAGCGCTAAGGATAAAGGATGAGACCGTCTCGATGTACTTGTCCTCCTTGAAAATGTCGTCGTGCTCGGCCTGGAGCCCATCGGCGTTTAGGTATACATGCTTGTCTACAGGAAGGTTTTGCTTGAGATATAATCTAGAGATGTGCTCGTACATGGCCTGGCTTTGGCCAACGTCGATGAGAGAGTCGCCCTTGGAATGAAGGATGAGCCAGCGGGTGGAATCCATGTGTTCGCGAGAGGGGTAGTTGAACACGGAGAAGTCGGAGAACTTGGCGATGCCGCCAAAGGCGTTGGCTACGAACCACTCGCGGTACTGAGGGAAGCACGAGACGAGTTGATCGATGTCGAAGATACCCTCAGACATGATGACACCTTTGATGGCATCAAGCAGTCTGGAGGGTGTATTGAGGGAGGGAGTAATGGAGGACGAGTCGAGGATGATCGATGCGATCATGTGTGCGCTGCAGCTGTGTCCAATGAGGTAGATCTCCTTCAAGGCCTCCTGGATATCGGTACCGGGGGGACCGTCCCAGACGAGCATCCTGGTCAAGAAGAGGAGAATATCGTTGGCGTGCGATGGGTGGTAAACCTTATTCGCTGGCGTAGGCTCCTTCGGTGTGAGGCGATAGTTTGGCACCAAAACCACGCTCTGAGTGCTTTTTGCGATCCTTCGAGCCAGGTCAGTGTGGTCGCTTTTATCCTCTCTGCAGTCAAGAACGTTAGAGATGATGGGGTTCAGAGGGAAAGGGGGGAGGAGTGTAAACTCACGATCTCCATGCCCCTCCGTGTACAAATACGATACACTTTGACTTGTGGTTTGCCGGAACAAACGCATCGAAACGATGGAGCTGGTCGAAACCGTAGGCGACGTCGAAGCAGTGGTGCATCGTCAAGGGAGTATCGCAGATGATGTGGGAGGAGGGGAAGGAGTGACCGGGGTGGTTGTCAGTGGTGAGGAGTTGTCAGATCTGAGAGAGGGTCTATATACCCCTCTGGGCACTGCGAATATTGGCGCGGTCCAGGCGAACATGGAAGCCCGAGAAACAGCGCGGGGGTGTGGTCGTTCCGAGGCTGGCGCTGCCCAATCAAATCGTCAAATCCGTCCCAAACCCTAGACTGTGGTCACTCCGAGACCGCGATCATCCTCATGTCAGACCAGGCTCAGCCTATATCCATCGAAACACTCCTCCAGAAACAGAAGGAGGAAAAGGAAGCCGCCTCCAGAGTAAGTCCAAAATCGTCCTCCCTGGGGGTCATCCTTGACCATCCCACCCCCCCACGCAGCCAAAATTCCTCACAAAGGCTCAACGTGCCGAACTCGCGCTTGCCAAACGTAACCATGAAGAGCAGGAACGGAGAGAAAAGGAAGAGCGCGAACGTAAAGATAGAGAGGTCCTAGAACGCGAGGCCGAAGAGTTCCGGGTTCGTGACAGGGATCGCACCAGGGAATCCAGGTATGGCTCGAGTGGTATACGCCGTTAGTGTCTCGGTTGATTCATACTTTGTGAACGCACAGTCTCATGTTGCCTCTGTTCTGCAGATGACGATCGCCATGGTGGCCGAGCTAGTGGTAAGGATCGCGACAGACGACAGCCCCCTCCTCCCTTAGCCAATGGAGGATATCAGAATGGTATCCCTACAGCTCCTAGAGCTCAGCGTGAAAAGGCAGCGACCCAGCCGTCACAAGCGACAACATCCAGCCTGATGCTGCCCCCACCCCCGCCATCTAATGCCGAAACCACTTCGACTTATGTCCCGCCAATGACCGATACAGATCTCAGTGCGATCCGGTCGCGTTATCTCGGGGTGGACAAGAAGAAACGAAAAATCCGCAAGATGAACGACCGTAAATTTGTCTTTGATTGGGACACACAGGACGACACTGCTGCAGACATGCCCGCTCCCCCAGTTGTCCAGGGCCAGGGTGTGGCTCAGCTCATGTTCGGTCGTGGGCACATCGCTGGGATGGATGACTATCACGGCGTGCGGAGGACAGGTGTCGAATCTCAGCTCACAGATCCTATGGAGAGAAGGCGAGCCGCCAAGAATGGTATTGACGAGAGGCATTGGTCTGATAAGCCACTTGACGAGATGAAGGACCGAGATTGGCGTATCTTCAGGGAGGACTTTAGTATTGCTGCTCGGGGTACGCGACTTGAACTATCCTTCATCTTGGATTCTCTAATAATTGGGTAGGTGGCTCAATCCCCCATCCACTACGGTCCTGGGACGAGTCTTCTATCCCTCCACAAATCCTCGAAATCATCGATCAGGTCGGTTACAAGGAACCATCGCCCATTCAAAGGCAGGCCATTCCAATCGGTATGCAGAATCGCGATATCATTGGTATCGCGGAGACCGGTGGGATATCTTGCTGTCAATTTCTTGCTGTCAACCCTGACCAAGTGATTCAGGTTCTGGTAAAACGGCTGCATTCGTGATTCCGATGCTCAGTTTCATCTCAAATCTACCACTCTTCACTGATGAGAACCGGCATCTTGGTCCATACTCTTTGATAATGGCTCCTACACGTGAATTAGCCCAACAAATTGAGTCGGAAACGAGGAAGTTCGCTGGACCGTTAGGGTTCACTTGCGTTTCTATTGTCGGAGGGGTGAGTCGTGACGTATAGGTGGTGATAAGCTCGGTACCACGGTTGACACCCTTTTCAATAGCGTTCCGTCGAGGAACAACAATTCAACCTCCGTGCAGGTGCAGAGATAATCATTGCGACGCCTGGCCGATTGAAGGACGTGATTGAAAGACATGTGATCGTTCTTTCGCAATGCCGATACGTCGTCATGGATGAAGCTGACCGAATGGTCAACCTCGGTTTCGAAGCCGACCTCACCTTCATTTTGGATAAGTTACCAAGTGAAGCTATGGAAGGTGAGGATCAGGGAGAACAGATGGATGTAGACGGGGAGACTATGGTGAAGAAGGGACGAAACCGAGTTACCACTCTGTTCTCAGCTACTATGCCCCCTCCCGTGGAACGTTTGGCCAAGAAATACCTCAAGAAACCAGCGATCATTACGATCGGTGAAGCGGGGAGAGCCGTTGACACGGTTGAGCAGAACGTTGAATTCGTTCAGGGAGACGAGAAGAAAAAGTGGGAGATCTTGTTCTGGCCCCGTACACGAAACTGGACTGATTTCATTGACCCCCTAGACAGCGGATGCTGGAGATTCTCAACCGCGGCGACTATGCTGCGCCTATCATTGTCTTCGTTAACCAGAAGAAGACGGCGGACGTGGTTGCAAAAGACCTTTCCCGCGGGGGCGTAAGTCAATTCCCTCCGCGTGTTCCCTCCATATTCCTCATTTTGGTATTCCACAGTGGAGCGCATCTACTTTACATTCGGGCAAGAACCAAGAGCAGCGAGAGGCGGCGTTACAAGCTCTCCGGTCCGGGGATGCGGACATCCTTGTGGCTACCGACCTCGCTGGTCGTGGTATCGACGTACCGGACGTTAGCCTTGTGATCAACTACCAGATGTCGAACACAATCGAGGCGTATGTTCATCGTATCGGTCGAACTGGGCGTGCGGGGAAGCAGGGAACGTCTATCACGTTCTTGTCAAACGACGACGAAGAGGTCATGTATGATCTCAAACAAGGTACGTTTGGTGTGACCCCTTACCCATTGGGTGTGGGCTGATCCGTTTCCAAAGAAATCTCGAAGAGTCCGATTTCGAAGGTACCAGCAGAGTTGGCCAAGCACGAAGCTGCGCAGCATAGGATCACGAGGGATATGAAGAGGAAGCGTGACGCAGAGGACCAAGGATAGGAAATGTCTTGTTTCAGGAGACGTAGATTATACATTAAGGGGACTGAGAACTCGGAGAAACAATCAAGAAAAGAGGGAATCTGTTTGGAGTTGTTCAAATTTGTTCCTGGCGAGGCATATATTCATTTTCAACGCGGCGGTTTCTGATCATACGAAACACCAATCAGAGGAATCACAGAGAAACGGAGAGAAGGGGAAAGAACCGACCGATGGTTGGATTGTGAACGATGATCAACACGTAAGTGTTTCGCGTCAATTCATCCAACACAGCGGTGAACTCTGAGAGTTCCATTTCGAGTGAATGGAATTCCTCTCTGGCCCTCGCACACGAATGCTTCAACGATTTGATCAACTCGGAGGTCCGTTCGTAGCGAATTCCATCCAGTTTGTGAGGCTCATCCCTCGTCTCCTCATCCCCTTCTGACGACGTGGCGACCACGAGGAACGTCGTCCGTTCGAACAGTATAACTTCAGTCGCGCTGCATGCCTGTGCGAGCGTCGACAGGTGTTTCGACAGGATGTTCGCGTTCGGGATCAAGCTGTGAACGATACGAGACCACGCCTAAACTCGGGGTCACCGTCAGAGGTTGGGGCCAATAGGTAAGGTAGCGTTACCCTGTAAAGACTCTCGTTGTAGATACTCGTTCCAAACACGGTAACTTGGAGGCCAGCGCTCTCTTGTTCGAGCTGTGCCCTCTTCTTGGCTAACACGCTGGCCGCATTCTCTCGCACGAGGTCCATCTTATGCACGAGCAGGAACACTTTGGCCTCCGCGCTATACTTCTTCAGTCCGTCAATGCAGTCGCGGTAATAGTCCAGATCCTTAAAGCCTTCTCGCGTCTCGATATCAAAGACGTAAATCAGTACCGCGACGTGCTGAAATATCGTCGACCGTTGTGTGGAAAGATAGCTGTCCATGAAAGAATCCTGGCCACCGCAGTCCCAGAGATTGAGCACCAAGTCACCAAGGAACCGGACGTGATTCTGTTCTACGTCAATGGTTGCACCGAACCTCGTGGTCAGAGATGCGGGATTATTTGAGCTGGGAGGATAGGGCGTGTTGGTTTCCATTGCTTGCGGGCTGATCTCATGATTGGGAAGAGACGGACAATATGAGGGACCTCATGGAGGTCTTGCCACTTCCTGAGGCACCCATGAGCAAAACCTAGGGATTGCGCGGGTGAATACGGTGAGATTACTTGTATCAAGTACGCATCTCACCTTCTTCTTCATGTCTGCAACTGACCGGATGATCGTGGTGGGGGGGTACTATAGGATCTTGATCCTGTCGATCAACTTTACACTTTGAGATCTCTCTTTTCCGACGATCATCTCCCCCCCTCCCTTCTCACTGAGGACGCCCTCCTGAGGAAGCTCATGCGTCAAGACTTGGAAAGGGTTCAATCTCCCGGACCTCGTCCAAACACTCCCGAGCTTGGAGCCCGTCAAGGTCACAGAAACGCAGGAACTGCTCAGCTGCTCACCAGCGACGGGTCGATCTCCGATGAGGTGGGATTGTATGCTGCATCCGGTTGGTCGCAAACCCTCACGCTAATTTTTTCCCTCCGTTCATGATATCAGTTTGAGCGCTGTCTCAAACACATCTTTGCAAAGTATTGCATCCCTCAGCCACATAACGGGCCCAATGGCAAACGTGGTGTTTTCTTGACCCCGCCAGAGGGTGCATACTTGTCGAGTGAAGGTCTGGATGCGTGGGCGACGGATACCAATGGGACACCGTTCTCGGAGGATACGAAACAGGAGCTGATGGAGTTTATGGATGTCACGGACACTGGGTGCTTGACGTGTGTTATTCCTGTTGAACGGATTTACCGTCGCTTGGCTAACCACGATGATGCAGTTTCAAGGGTTTCCTCCAAGTTTACCAACTCCAGACAGAGAACGACGAGGAGGAGACATGGAGAGATTTGGTACGAGGCAACGTCTATGACAGATGTCAGATGACGGCATGCTGACCCAGTTTGTAGTCCAAGCATGGGTTCGACAGGAATTTGAGGCTCGTCTCTTCAAGGAGAGAGGATGTTGATGCTGATGCTGACCCGTTCACCGCGTAAGTGCTGCTATTCGACCTCCAGACTGCAGATGTCGATCGTTCATTGCAGAGGGAGTGAGCCTCCAACAGAGAAGGCTCAGACTACAGCCAAAACCAATGATACCGCCAATTCGTCTTGATTTTTGGAGGTGTATGCGCCTCTATGCATGGTTTACGATCACGATTTATTACGGATGTAGAGTCTGTACAATCCATGGAACAACATTATGACCTGGTCTCGCTGGCCGTTCCTCTCGGGGGTTTTGCCAACTTTAGTTTCCACAATTCTACACCGTCCCAGTCTTCTTTGTCCCACCTGAGGCCCGCTTTCTCCATCGCATGGACCACTTTTTTATATGGGACGCGTTCTAGTTTGAATCCCCAGACTTGATGTGCATCACTTAGAGTACGATCAATCAGTAACGGATCACGCCTCTCGAAGCAAAGAAGTATCAACGGAGATTTGCCACAAGCGGAGGAAAGGGATGCCAGCGTATGTATGGTGCGTAGAAGGGGCTGGGTGAGTTGGGGGATGTAGACCGTGTCGGAGGTCACGATCAGGTCGAATGGGGGTCCGACCGGATCCTCAGTGGGCGGATCCTCGGGGAGAGAAGGCGAAGACACAGAGTGCGTGTCGGTCCAGGACCACCGCTCGGGTTCGACCACCCAGTCAAGTTCTCTGACTCGTATAGATCCAGGCACAAGGTGGACGTTATCGCGGACGTTCTGACTGAGGACCGAATCAATAACGTTCGGAAGGTCGGTTGCCACAACATCCCACCCAAGTGAAGCGAGAGTGAGTCTGAAAGTGCGTCAGGGGGGCAGAGAGGGCTGAAAGCGACGAGACACCGCACGCAGAAAGACCAATTCCAGAGCCGAGCTCAATCGCTTTGCCGGGTCGCGTCCTGAGGGTCGGAAGATATGTGGACAGGATTTGGCCGCCCAACCAAAGAGTAGTCCCATTCGTCACCCCGTCGTCCGACTGCCGAAGCGAATAATCTGAATATTCCAAGATTTTTTCGGATTTTGTTTGGTGGGCCGGCCTGTGCTGGCTCGTCCCATCCATCGTTCGGTTGCAACGAGGCCAACGAGCGTCTAACCCACCTTCACCTGCTCCTCCTCCCTGTTCCCTCTCTTCACTGTCCTCTTTTTCTTCCGCCGCCGTTGTCGTCCTCCGTCGACAATCCTTTGCTTTTTTTCCCCTCGGAACCCCGCTCAATAGAGGTTTGGCCACCACTCGCGCTCGACGCCCGCTTGGGCCCTTAAAAAGCATGAAAGCCTTTCTCTTCAACAAGTTCAAGCTAGGATCTCAAAAGGACAAAGACAAAGACAAGGACGCACGAGCGGAGAAAATCCCTCAGCTCGGCCCTCTTCCAGACTGGCCCCCTACTCCGTTGATCAGCGCGACCCCGACCTCCGACAAGTCCTACAAACCGTTACCAGAGTTATCTTCCAGACAACTCCCGCCAATTGAGCAACCGCCACCTCTCGAGTCTACCGAGTCCACCACAACCGCCAGCCCTTCCACCACCCCGACCCAAACTAACAATTCAACCGTACCTGTCCCCAAACCCGTACACCTCGATGCTGTGCCTTCGACACGGACACCACTGTCCCAGCCACCAGAACCCATTTCCTCCAGAACCGTTTCAAAATCAACGACGATTACTACCACTACCGCCATAACCGTTGACGTGCATAAAAAGGTCGCCTTTATATCCCCGTCGACTACGCCTACCGCCGAACGCCCGTTGCGGTCTCCAACTCCCACCAGCGATCTCCCTCCACCCATGAAGAAGATTCCCTCGAATCGTTCCGGTAGGGTCTCTACCACAGGCCCAGCTAGTTCCAGGACGGATCTATCCGTCAAATCCGGTAGACTCCCTGCTATTCGGGCAACCGCTTCCCCATACCACAACAAGGTCTTTGCGGACAGTGCATCCATCCAACAGACCATTCGATCGAATACCCCGTATTCCCAATCGAACAGCAGTCGCATCATGAGTCCCGCTTCCTGGAGCGAACATGCAGAGGTTGACTTGGTCGCGAACCTTGGCTCTCGAGAACGTACCCGCCAAGAAGTCTTGTTGGAAATTGTGTCCAGTGAAGAACGGTCAGACGATTGGTTCCATCCTTTTACTCTAAACCTTGCTGACGAACCTTAGATATGTGAGCGAGCTAGCGAGGATGAGGGAGACATTCATAGACCCGCTTCTCCATCCATTCTCCGCTAGTTCTGCGTCCCCGTACCCAGGCACGCCCTATCCGGGTACATCGTTGGGGGATTTCAAAGATTACGACGAGTACTTGCGCACAAGAAACTCCGAATCCTTGGAACATCTCCCCATCGCCTCTCGCTTCCTTTCTTCGCCTGTTGGTGGTAGATCCACAACCCCGGCGCCACCACCTACAACACATCCAGAAATATCCGACGACGATATCGACGATGACATTGCGAGGGGTTACTCTTCCAGGCAAAACTCTAAGCATACCCATCCCCGCTCTCCGTATAATACCACCGCCAACCGATCTGGTAGGAACGGCGAGGTCCCATTCCCATCTCACTCTCACCATTCCTTACCTCCCCCTCCCCGCGTGACTAACCCCGCAGACTCCACCCAGTCACTTGGGCGCCAATCTTTCATCGCTGATAGTGGTCTCTCCACGAAGGGAACCATCCAAACACAGGGAACTAGGCTGTTACGCAAGGCACATCATAAGAGTCCAACCTCAGATCCTGTGACTATCCCCGGTGCGATCCCTCCGCGCCAACTTCCAGAAGATCTAAGGATATGTCTGGAAGTTATCGAGAACGATCTACTGGAGGGACACGTTCGGTTGAGCGAGGCGCTCAAGAAGCGTTATGAAGAACAATATCCTCTCGTACGGTCTCTTGCAGACGTTTTCGTCAGCAGTGTACGTTCTTCTATTGTGTTGTTAGTCGCTGGATCACTCAATTGCGTCTCAGTCCCATATTCTGACAGGCTATGCCAAATACGTACTTCACCTAGAGAAGGCCCTGGAACAGGTCGATAATGCCGTGAAGTACGCGACCAGCGCAGGACGCAAACCATCGAAGAAGCAAGAAAATGATCAGCTCCTGAAAATCGGCACCTATCTCCAACGACTGGAGGAGAATGCTGCTGAGAAGGGAGAGACTGGGCTAGCTATCTCGCTGTCAAAGCCCTTCCAGCGGCTGTTGAAATACCCCCTCATGTTCCAGAACCTCCTCTTTCACACCGATCCGAGTACGTTTGAGTACGAGAGCACGTTGCAGATGGTCGCAGAGGTCGAGACGATCGTTAGGAGCATCGAAGACGAGAAGATCCAGAAAGAGGAGCGTGACAAGACAAGAGACGTTCTCGGGAGGATCGATGGACTCGACAAGATAAAGCAGCTCGCGGTGCCGAAACCTTCTCGAGTTCTGATGGATGAACGTATGGTTCTCCAAACCGGCCCCTCTGGTTCTGGAACACCACCATCTACAGCTAGTGGAGGGAAGGTCAAGGGCAAACCCTCATTTAAGCGGCTCAGTGACGTCTTGCAGCCGGGGTTCGGCGGAATTGGCGGCAAGAAGGATCTGTGGCTCGTGGTGTTTAACGACGTTGTCCTGAGATGCCAACGGACTGGAACCACATCTCTCCCAATTGGGGGTGCCTCGTACGGGAGAACTAATTCGATGCCCGAGATGCAAGGAAAAGCGAAATACGCTACCACAGGCCGAAGGAATTCCCAGGCGAAGCCGAGGAACCTGTACAAATTCCTCAAGGTCTGTCTTGTTTTACTCACGTCACTCTCGGCGCTTTAGTTGACAAGTTATGTAGATCGAGACCTGGGACATTGGCAACGTGGTCAAGCCACGTGAAGGCGTCGTTGCAATGGACGAGTACGTTATCATCCTATCGATCGATTCTATGGCGCTTAGATTCATCTCGTGGTAGGGTCGTACGTTCGCGAACGCTGCATGTTTCAGTACAGCCACGCATCATGCCACTCCCCGATGACGACGAAGATGAGGAGGCTGGCGATTCTGACGATTCCGACCGGAAGAGCAAGATGAGCTTCTCGTACTGGGGAGCCGATAAGATTACTCTTCAAAAACCGGTCACCTCGAAACCACGACAGGTTGTTCCTACTCAGAATGGCGTGCGCAGGGGACCTACGTCAGGTATTACGACGTATAACAGGGAGTCATCCGCTAATGCCAAATTCGGCACCCGTCTACTGTCAGCCGAACCCACCGTCGCCCCACCTCGTCCATCAAGTAGGCGCACTGGCGCGGTCACTCCCGCTCGTCGACCCATTCCGGACGACACCAATGTGGTCAAAGCCACCGTTACACGACCCGCTTGGAATGAGAACCCACGATCGACCTCTACCCCGATGCCAAAGCGTCAAAGGAACATCTCTAAGCCAAACGCGGTCGTTGCGACCAGGACGCCAAACAACAACTCCACCACGAGGTTGTCCTCCCCATCGGAGGATTCTGGGGTTGGGATGTACCGCCAAGCTTTGGCGAATGATCCTTCTTTGGCGGCATAGCGCCTTCATTGAAGTCGTCTCCTCTCCTTGTTTGGTGTGCTCTACGGACTCTCGCGAAATTTCCTCAACCCTATTCACCTTTTTCACCGCCTCATAGCCCCTTACCGTTAACCTTACATGGCAGCCAGTAGAACGCTCTGCGGCTACGGATATCCCCCCCATCTTCACACTTGCTCCATGTCATCTACCTTCCTTTTTCCAGTTTTCTTCTCTCGACATGACACTGTAGCCACATTCCTTCATCGTTCCATGCACCGTTTTCCTCGTTTACACGCTTCATGCTTATCTTATCACCTTCCGTCCCTCGTTATTTCTGCATCTTCTTTCGTCGTCCCCGCCTCTCCATCTCGCCATCTCTCCATATCAGATTCCCCTCGATACTCCCGGTACCCTTATATCCTCTCTTTATTCCCTGGTTCTTTGTGTGGTCACGTTCAGTACACGTATACATCTACATTGATCCCCGCGCGCCCATTTTCTTCCTTCCATTCGTGTAATCCATCCGGTGTCCCCCTCCCCCCCTCTCTCCTTAATATTTTTTCTTTGCAGTTCACGTCTCGTGTGTGTGTTCTCTGGCTGTGGGTTTTCTGCGAGCCGTTACGAGTTCCTTTTGTCGCTTACATTCCGCTCCTCTTCAACTTTCATGTTCATGTAATCGCGTTTTCCTGTCCGACAGCTCTCACTCCTTACAGTAAATCTCAGTTGTTTTCCTTCCCTAGTCCAGTCATTATTTTCGAGGGGTTCCGCGGCAGTTCCCCGGGCCTCGGTATTTTTTCTCACACAAAAACGCTATTTATTCATCTTCCTCTTCCCTACCCCCCTTGTGTATCAGGCAAAAGCACGGACGCATAGGCCATTTCTCCATTTTGATAGATCGTATCTACTTCTGATTGCTTTGGCATTGCAAGAATGGATCTAACGAGCCAGAATTTTTGACTCGGAAAGGAAGTTACTCGGCCGTGGTGGGTTGTCCGTAGGCAGCGGTGTGAATGCTGACACTTCGACCGCTAGGATCCGACGAACATCCCCAATCTCCTCGAGGTATCCACCTCACGGCGGTTTTAGCCGCGGCTTTAGAAGGGAACAAACCTACACGAGAACATTCGAATCAACGCGAAGGACGGGGAAGGTGGAAAGGAGCTCGTACTGTCAAAGACGTCCCTGATGTAATAAGCTTCCTTGGTATCAGGGATCTCTTCTGGCCACTTCTCAGAACGACGCGCAAAACTCTCGTCGGAGACGGACTTTTCCGCGTGTTCCTTGAGACCGTCTATCCACGAATATCCGACCCCGTCGGAGAACTGTTCTTTCTGACGCCAGAGGATCGATCGAGGGAGGTACGGCTGAAACAACGACATCCCAATCCATGAGCGTCCCATGACAAAAAAAAGAATTTTTGGGATGTTTCTTTTTTCTTACCTTGCCATCGGGAGAGACGTCGAACGCTTTTCGTAGGATGTATTTCTCCATTCTGGGACACCCATCTCCGTCGGTTTCTTGGGCAGCGCCTTTGGAGAACTGTTTCTCCTTGGGATCGATGTTCATCGCTACCTCGAGGAAGGCTTTGTCGAGGAACGGCACTCGAGCTTCGAGACCCCAAGCCATGGTTGACCTGTACACGTAGTATCGTATTTAATGTGAGAAGAGCGTCGTAAGAGGAAAAAATGAGGATGAAGCTCATACTTGTTTGCTCGGAGGCAGTCAGATGTATGCAGGTTCTTTACGCGTTTAATGCATTCCTGGTGGAAGGACTTCGAATCCGGCGCTGCGTGGAAATACAGATAACCTGATCACCATCTTGTCAGCAATTTTGTAAGTTGGAAGGGGGCAAGCAGAACCTCCGAGGATCTCATCGCTCCCTTCTCCGCTCAAAACCATCTTGACACCCATAGCCTTGATCTTCCTGCTCAGCAGGTACATGGGTGTACTCGCTCGCACAGTCGTAACGTCGTACGTCTCGAGATGATAAATGACATCGTGGACCGCATCTAAGCCTTCTTGGACAGTGAAGACGTATTCGTGGTGAACGGTCTGGAGGTAATGCGCGGCTTTCCTCGCCGCAAGCAAATCGGGTGAGTTTTCGAGCCCGATCGAGAACGAGTGGAGTTGTGGCCAGGTTGCGATCCATTCTAGATAGGTGCGGTCTCGATCAGCAGATGATTGTGCTGAACAGAAATTCGGCGATACCGTGTTCCGAGGCCACGCCTTGGGTGGGGGTTCCCGGACCACTTGTGTTTTCTGCCAATATCTTCCTCCTAGCCTCAGATTGCGCTTGAGCGACCTTCTCTGTCTCCCTCGCTGCGATAGCAGCAATCAAACTGCTGTCCAGACCTCCGCTGAGCAAAACACCATAAGGAACTTCGCTCATTAACCGCTTCTTGACAGCGATTTCCAGGGCTTTCCTCAAGTTCTCTAAATTGGCGGGTGAGGTAGGGATCTTGTCGTCGTGGTCTGTATCCCACCAGCTAGGCTTGAAGTACCTCTCGATTGTGTCGGTTTTACTGTCGTATATATGACCGGGTGGGAAGGAGATGATTTCGTCGCACTCTTCGGGGAGGGCCTTGAGTTCCGAGGCGAACATGACAGCACCTGGTTTTGAGGAGGTTCTGCCTTGGTAGAGAGTCGTGATACCAATCGGGTCTCGTGCGGCGATGACCCTGGTGGGGGTCACGGATTCATCTAGAAGGACGAAAGAAAACATCCCATCTAGCATGCCACAAAGGTCCTTCCCATACTTCCTGTACTGAAGATTTCTGGGGTCAGGGCGGATGGCAGGAAATCGAAGGGATGATGATAATAAACACACCAGGGGGATGATAACTTCACAGTCGGAGTGAGTTTTAAACTTGTAAGATGGAATCTCAGCACGAAGCTGTACGTGGTTGTAGATCTCCCCGTTAACAGCAAGTACGAGTTTTCCATCGTCGCTGACGAGCGGTTGTGCGCCTGATTCTGAAAGTACGAGGAGAGGGATCAATCAACCATATGAAGTATGTGGGAGTGTGTGCACCCACCCACGCCAACGATGGCCAAACGTTCGTGAGCGAGGATCGACCTTTTACCAACATAACAGCCCGACCAGTCAGGTCCACGGTGCCTGACCTTCTTGGAGCAGGAGATGTATTTTTGCCGCTCAGAGGCAGGGTTATCTATACCATGTGCAGCTACGATTCCGCACATGTCTTTAGTCGCTCGATACGAGGGCGTCTGGAGTGGGAGAGAACAAAGAGGATGTTTTCAAATTGACTCATCTCAGCGTTAGGCCGGTAGACATGCTGATAAGATTACTTATCACGATTCACGATCAACCTCAGGTAGATGCCGGTTGCGATTCCCAGGCTCATGAAGAGAGAGCACTCATGTCCTCCGAGAGTTTTCTTGTATCGATTCTCGTTCTGGGGGATCAACGACATTTACTGTACATATACTATCCGTGACAAGATGCGAGGACACGTCTGCAGACACGAGAGGTACGCGTAGTTTACCCGATCCGCAAGCCGAGGACTAGCCCAGCTGTGAAGGTAGCTCGTGGCTGGAAATCTGCGGCCAAAAAGTTTATGAGCCAATTCCAAAGGGATCCGATCGTGGGTGGGCGCCTAACGCCGTTCTCCGTCCGATAGAATAAGTTTTCAAAACGGCTCGCGGCACGGGACCAGTCGACCCGAACGATGGAGACAGATCCGAGGTACTGTGTGAGACAAAGATCAGATTTCGGAAGGAGTGAGTGCGTTTCTGAGATTGAGGTCACCTGAAGGAGAACGAATGTTCCGCCAAGGATGAAGGCGATGAACTTGGAGCCTTTCTTGATGAATATGCCTGCGCATATACCACACACGCTGCCGAAAGTCAATTCGTATAGATTCAGGCTGGATGCGGGTGGCGGTGGAAGTTCTGAATCCCCCGAGGCTGGCGGCGGGGTCACGACCGATGGCGATGCTTGTCGTGAAGCTGAATCTAAGAGTGTGTCAATATATGCAAGTTACTAGAGTGAAGTCCCTTTCTCACTGTCGCAATAGACATTGTCCAGGCTGTATGCGTGTAGACCGATTCCTACTCCCACGAGACCGGCATAGAGAAGGAGATTTGACTTCTTGACAGGTGCAGTCGTCGCGTAACTGCGTCTGGCCAGCTGCAAGCCAACACGGCTGGCTGTCGCGCCACGTGCAAACGTGGAGGTGAGGTTTACACCGACTCGAAGTGGAAGCATATCGTTCAGTTGAGTTTGCTAGGATGATGTCACACGTGAGGATGTGTGGCCGTATGTAGCACGTGATCATCAATCACGTTTTTTTTTTTTTTAAAAAAAAAAAATCATTTCTATCCCGCAGTCAGCACGTACGTACTACACGAGGTATCAGCGGCTGGTAGGTACCTAGCACACAGCTAAATTTTCGGAGGGGGGAGGAA
>Ga0307514_10002758_pt1 | contig 17688 bp, 20 predicted proteins | sample 16_EM_MG_FD_203088 | JGI IMG/M metagenome (GOLD analysis project Ga0307514, IMG submission 203088) | Populus trichocarpa ectomycorrhiza microbial communities from riparian zone in the Pacific Northwest, United States - 16_EM | ecosystem: Host-associated > Plants > Roots > Unclassified | place... | reverse complement strand
GTCGATCTAGTATGTAGACAGGCTTTTGCTTTTCTTGGCTCACGTGATCCCTTTCTATAGTGAAACCTGGCTATAGTGAAGAGATTTGGCAGATTTCTGCACTTCACTATAGCCAGGTTTGCCTGTAACACTTTGGGTCTCTTAATTGTTATCACACTGCAGAGATCGGTCAGGTCTAACTGGTCCGGTTGAAGGTCTAACCTGCTTCTCCTAGTTCAACCTAACGGCGCGCTAGCATATAACTCGAGTAGATACCGGTACGGTAGCAACCTTCATTAGTTTGGCTGGGGTCCTATTTACGGTAATGATTTGCCCCCAAAATAGTACCTAGACATGCGTGAGGAGACTTCCTTAGCGTGTATGCCAAGGTACTAATGGCGTCATTTTATTTACTATACATACAGTATAATGTATGCGGGGGTGGTTCCGACTCCCTTTTTAGAATCGGTTGAGTAGGCAGGCGGGCCCATTGAGAACACTGAAATTATTTTAATTTTAAAGCAAAAAAATATATATGCTGCTGCTGTATGCACTCACATCACCATAGCTATACCATCACACCAGAGGTTTGCAGAGCTGTGAATCTTTGGCACCTGCGCAAGTTTATAGTCGCTTTCTTTTTGTAGATAGTGGGGAGAGCAAGGACTAGCCCGAGCGGAGGAAGAGAGGCCTCCTAGGATATCTCGGGTAGCTGTACTCCATCACCATAGTCTAGATAGGCTGAATGTGATTAATGATTCCTTAAAAAAACAGGGGTTTGCAAATGTGGTCGTCAATGGACAGCAGCATTTGTCGCTAGGGCCAATGGACAAACAACTGGGGTTGCTAGTTTCCATGTTAATTTAATCTAAACTCTGGAGGAAGCAACAGTGTGAAGGAGGTAATCGATGGTTCATGGGGTATTGAACCCAAGTCATTGATTGTTTCGCCATTGGGCTACCCGGGCTGACACGATGACTCTCTAGTGAAGTCTGGAGACACACAGTAAGGACTACTAGATGTTTTCGTGCCCAGGCCGGTTTATTTTTGGGTGTGTGTAAATCCTAGATAACACTCTCACCATAAAAGAATTGTTACGGGGCTAGCATGTGTATCAGTAGTTATTTTGGGTTTTCAGAATTCGCTGCACCATCTAATATTAGCAACAGGCATAGATGGAATCTATAAAAATATTCATGAAAGATTCAGGCCAGGTCTAATCTGTCCAATCTGCTAGAAACTTTAATGACATACCTGCAGTGATTGATACATCACTCTACATGACTCAATTATATAACAGGCTCTGGTATTCATGTGTAGTGAGTATAGGCTCCTTCCTAATTTGGAATGGATTTTTGCACATACCATCTATCCAAAGACTTAAGAGACTTATATGTGGTCTAGGCGACTTGGTGGAGAGCCTCTCCTGGTTGAATATCTTCTATTTTCTATGCCAAGGTTAGTAGAAAATGAGGGAATCTATAGCCTATAGACAGGTAACAGTCCTGACTAGACCTAGTACATCTCTCCGTGTAACCTCCGTGAGACTTACTCACCCTTGACTATGCATCGGCGAGGTGCTATTTTCGGGGGAATACACTGAGGTGGTTCCACAAAACATCCACGATGTTCAGGGAGCTCACATTTTGGGGGACAAATTGTGGAGAATTGAGGTCGCGCATAGCACCCAGCACAGTTTTTTTGTACAGAATTAGGTAGTAGTTGCAACTAGACTAGGTAATAACTTGGAATTGCTCCAAATAGCTTCCACTTCCATCCATATCTATTCTGAGTTATTTCTAATCATCTCAGATGATTTCCGAATGAGGAAGCCTACATCCCGACATCAGAACCATTTTCTTAATATTTTCCTGACACCCACTTTCCATGTTTATCCTATCTTTTATAGAGTTTTCTATGGGATTAGAGCAGCCCTATAGGAATGGGACTGCTAGTCACTTCACACAAAGTCCTCGCGGGGGCGCTCTTTAGGTAGGTGTAGAGCAGGGCATGGGGATGTGTAGGTGGTGTGCGGGAGTACAGAGATAGGTAGGGTGTCAGGCTAACTCAATAGGCACAAGCAAATGGTTAGGGGTATCTTTACGATTTCCTAACAATTTAGAAAGAGGGGGCATCATTTCGCAACAATATTTGGTTACCCTGAACATACGAATTGATTTTGTCCCTTCCTTGGCCGGCCCATGTTGTGTAGTCAATGAAAACTTGCTAGGTTCAGCCAGTCCGACTTCGGACCCTAGGTATAAAAGTACGAAGGTAAAATGTAAGCTTCCAGTATTAGCTATGTATAATACATTCTGTCTAATGAAATATTTTCCAAAAAAATATAGCCACCCAATTAGAAACGTACAGTCACATGATACTTATGTAAGTATACCAAATGGCATTAGCGCCTCGGCATGCACACGAACCGAAATGAGACAGTCTTTCGGATGCGAGAGGGTGTTGTGCCAACCAGACTAGAAGGTCGTGCCAATTTTACTACACTCAAATGACTTCCGAATGAGGAAGTAAGCCCATACCCTTTTCCATGCCCATCTTATTTTTATCGGAGATCTGAAGCGTTTGAGCAATATGGCATTGAGTCTTAGAGACCATTACTTTACATTCTACCTATATACCCCATCCTGCTCAAGTCCACTTTTCCCATATATGCCATGGGCCCACCCACCCAAAAGATCAAAAACTTCGGGCATACATATATTCTCTACGCTAGAAAGTAAAAAGGTTGTTTGTGTGATGTATAACGGGAGGTCATGGTTCGAGACTAATCACTAGTCTGGTGACCAATTGAGTAACCGAAAATCCAAAATTGACGTCGACTTTGAATATCAAGCATTATGATTACTTAAGTAGATAATTACTCAAATACGGATGACGCCGCGCAGTTCGTTAGATATATTGTATATCCCCCGCTCGGCCCCTGCTCCTCTCAGCGGCCTGCCAGCTCCCAGTACATGTAGCGGAAGAAGTTCCCCGACGCTGTCCCATTGTTCTTGTTCTCATTGCCCTCTTCTCCAACGTGGTTCTCCCACCTGGTAGCTCCTCTAATCCATGATGTGGGCACCCAAAGGCTAGGTGTCTGCCCCGCTCCTTTTTTTTCTTTTTTCTTTTGAAAATCATTACTTGTATCTAGGCCATGGGGAAAGACCGCACGAGCTGTCCTCGGTCATTTAGTATCTGAAATATATCACAGGTGCCATGAGCAAGCGCAGACTACCACACATCCGGAGCCGTATCACGATGTTTGAATTTTTTTGCTTCCAACTTAAGTTGCTGGGGGTGTTGCGGGCGAAGTTTTTGAGGAAGTCTGGTGCATATTCCTAATATCGAAAATCCTATATGATCACGTGCGAACACATGATTACGGCTCAGGGCAGAAACTGGAACCTAACTAACGGTTCAATCTTATCTACTTAACCCAACGTCATCTGACCCCCTCACCAACATACACAGGGATCCGAGTACTTCATAACAACACCCCAACCTGCAGACTAGGTATCAACTCCAGCTCTCGGTGATGGACACTGGGTCCCCTCCTCCCTACGGGCCCCGAAACCGCCAGTCCCATACGTGCCATAGCATAATCGTCAGCACCACCGCAAGAGCCCAAACCCTTCAACCCAGCCTCCACAAGCGCAATCCATACGCATGTCAAGACTCTTACGACTGCATCTCCCCTACCGATTACGAGTCGACCGACTTCATATCCACTTCTTCGTTCTCGGAACCTGCGGCGAACGATGATCGAGAAGATACTCCAGCCGCTAAACGGCGTCGTTTGGTGAGGGATACGAGCCCTGTACTGTACATGTGCGAGAAGCAAACTGGTACTAGCAGAGGCGGGCTTGAAGGCCTAAAATTCGTTATGTGTGCCGACACACAAACCCAAGCGGTGTCAGCAGGTACCACCAACCGCTCACTCCAGCACATGCCACAGCAAACTCTACCACTTCGCACATTGTTCCGTAGGGGCACCGGCGGGTCCGTACCTAGCACCCAACTTCAATATGACGGGCCCGACAAACAATTCCGAAAGAGGTCGAATACTATGCATATCATAACCACTTCAGCATTTTACCCTGACCCGGGCCATTACCACTCTGACAGCGAAACCACTATACCGCTCGAGTTTTCGATGAGCAAGTTCTCCAAGCTAGCATGTTGGGGGCGAGAATGCGAACTTGAAAGGCAAGGGGAGGGAGGGTATGAGGCAGATGTGGAAGATGAGGGTGAATCGGAGTGCCTCTATGATGCTGGGAAGGTGGTTGGACAGTTGGAGAGTAGTGGCGGCGACGCCCAGGAGGAGGAGGAGCAAATTGGGAATTGTGAGGGGGATGTTGATATGCATATGGGATAGGTACTATGAGGGTAGCTGTCCCCCGGTAAGGGTTGGGGTTTTTACTTTTTTTTAGGGATTCATGAATCGCAGGGTTGGGGGTTCACTAGTCTGGGTGGGTGGGTGTGGGCCCTGTGGTTTGACTATGCAGCGTTACCTATCCTTGGGGGGGAGCTGCACAAGCGAATTCTATGAGAAAACTATGGGCTTCAAGGGCACCCCCCTGGTCCCACAGAATAAATGGTGGGTGCGATTAGCCTTGGTGTCTGGCATCCGTCGGTCGCATGACAGCCGTGCTATCGATTAACATGAGGCAAAGAAATTCACAATGGGGTTATCTGAACCCTAGCCACTTGTATTGAATAATCCAACTATAAGTCCTTTTTTGGGGGGGGAGAATCAGTACTCTAGACTTACGAGAGACCAACCTACAAGTAGGTTGTCCAACCCCTGGGCCAGTCGCTGCCCCTAATTATAAGCCCTTCATGCCTGTTTGCAACGCCATAGTACTTTCCAGCTCAGCTGCACCCCAGCCCCTGGATACCGTGACTCCATTCATGGATTACACGAATTAAATTTCCCAACATAGATATACATATGCTCCCTCCTGGGGTAGATATGGCCGGTGACTGAAAAACAAATCCCCCACCACACTTCGCCAGTGGGACAACATAACCCCCCCATTCAACGATCCCAATCTATTAAGCAAGAGTTCCCAATATACCCGGGGGCACCAGCGCATTTGAAGTGGTCTCCGATGGCAGTCAAGGGGTTGGTATACATGATCACGGACAAGGGACCCCAGCGGCGGTGGCTCTGGGAGATTGGTAAATGTGAGGAGTGGTGGTGTGTATGTGATGGATACACAGCGTAGAATGCAGCGCATTTGATGGGATGCCCGTGGGTGGGAGATGGCAAGGGTAGAACGAGTGAGATGCTGTGGGAGGACGAGAGATGGTGTGAGCAGGTAGCTGAGTTTATCATGTAAATTGTAGATAGCGGGGAGGGCAGGGACTGGCCCGCGGGGAGAGAGAGGCCACCCGGTACGTCGGGAGCTGCAGTCTATCGCCATATTCTATATAGGATGAATGCGATTAATGATTCTTTAAAAAAAAAAAAAAAAAAAAAAAACGATCCCAATCATAATCTGTAGTGCGGAATAGCCTCCTACCCATCCGCAATCTCGTACACTCTACCGGATCTTTCAAGTGGATGGCGGGGGAGGATGCCACCTGCCCCCGTCGGTCCTCCTTTAACAACCATCTTATCCCGAATATATTCACCCCCTTGTTGTCTCCTTCGATCCACCTCCGCAGGTGCCTGGCTTGTACTTGAGTGGTGCCGCATGCATGACCAACGCCCGTGTGGCCAGTGGTCTTTCCTTAGTGGTGGATGCTGCCGGGGGTGGTCGTGCTTTGCCTGGTGGACTTCGGGGTGTTTTGGGGGTGCCGTAAGATATGTTAGGCCCCTCCACAGACCTCATCTCCGTATCCTCACCTAGCCCCTCAATCTTCCTTGGATACTCATCGCTCGGAACCCACTGGTTCTTCGGGCTGGGCGGCCCCGCTAGGCCCTCAATCCCCCTTAGGTACTCTCCGCTCGGAACCCACTGGTCCTTCGGACTGGGCGCCGGGGCCGCTGGTGCCTTCCGCATACTACATAGGAGCACCATGGCCAATCCTAGTGCTCCTCTGCTCTCCTGTATGACTACCCCCTGCCATTTTTGCAGATCCTTTGTCTGTATTTTCCATAGTCCCAGCCACAGCCGGCCTTCTAGACTGCAGTTCGCCCATTCCAGACCCCGAGTTGCACTCCCTGCCCTTGCTTGCCCCAGTTGCATTTTGACCCTAAGGGTCCCCAACAAGACTCGAAGGCAAGCTTAACAATTCGTGACTACGGTGGGTGCACGTGAGTATCTTTATATTTTCGGAGCACATGCATTCGATCTCGTACCCTTTGCACCTTAAGCCCATCGCTAAACACTTCTCAATGTCTCTGGACCGGTACCGACTTGATCTACTGGCTGCCGCTCAGGGAATTTTCATCCCAGTTCCGGCTGCCTCAGGTAGGCCGAATATTGGGACACTCCGTGTATGGCGTTTGAGGCCCGACCGTGAGTGACTCCCGTCTGATCAGGAATATCTAGCATAAGATATATCTGAAGTCTGACAGGCTGCACTGGGACTTATAGTCCGCACCAGTACAGGTCAATAAGTTCACGAATATATCATAAAATTAAAAAATCTTCTCCCTTCGGATTTATATTCGTGAACTCCAGGCCCTCAGTGCCTTGCCTCATGTTTCGTGATTTTCCAGACATCATCCGTTCAACTGGAAGAGTCCTCTGACCCGCCTGACTCCCTCCGCGTCCTCGTCAGGATGAGGTTAACCAATGCGCACCCGCTTGGGTCCCCTCCGCAGCCAAGACATCCGGGACGAACTCATTTGTTTCCCTTTGACCTTTCGGACCATGTGAGAACTCTTGTTTCTTGTTTAACCTTTCGGACCCCCCAGTGACCCAAGCAGATAGGGTATCAGGCTAGACTCTGCACGCCGGTACGAGACCCATTCCTGAAGGGGTTATCCCTCCCCCCGCAGGGACTGTATGTACACGAGGGGTGACCTGTCATCCTAGCTAGCACTTGCACAAATGGGCTGGGTCGTCACCCCAGTAGCTAGGAGCGGGGCTGCCTATTAGGCGGCCTGGTCAGGGGGCAGTACCGGTAGGTCTGGGGTCATAATGCAGCACCAACAACGACACTAAAAGTACAGGTGCCAGAAAACCAAGTCGGCATGGGAGGTCGTGAAGCGCCTGGGAAAGCTACCAGCGAGGACGGTAACAATTACTCCCCATTCTGACATATGGCTTTTTTTTTTGGGGGGGGGGAGTCATTATTCGTATTTAGCCTATCTAGACTATGACGAAGGACTGCGGCGCACTATTACTAGCTGCCTTTACAACCTCCGGGCCAGTCCCTGCCCTTCTATATACATGCTTTTCACCCAAGAAACCTTGCCAGGCTCTCGCACCACTCCTCATCCTTCATGATCTCCTCCCTCGTTCTCCCCCTCCCATCACCCACTTTCGGACACTGGTACAGGTGCGCTGCGTTCTGTGGTGTCCACCCGTCACACCCGCAGCTGGCTCTGTCCACCTTCCCGATTGTTTTCATCCACTGTGCTTGCGGGCCCTTGTCTGTCACCATATATGTCAGTCCCCGCACTGCCCAGCGAGACCAGTTGAGATGTGCTGGCGCCGCCCCCTGACATATGGCTGCGAGCTATACCCCGAGCCTAGTGAACAACAGCGAAGACTGGCGAACACGATGTATCGATGGGCAGTCGGGGCATACCCAGGAAGCAGGGCGGACAAGGTACAAGCACTGTCACGGGCTAGAACTACAGCATCTACACGCCTTCTTAGCTCTGTCCCTGGCTTAATCATCTCCCGAACTGCTGGTGTGAAACCAGCAAGAAACTCAACCTCCTCATCTGAGTTAAGATCATGTACCCAGTATACCCTAGGGCGCCGGCGTACTTTGGGTGGACAGCCGAGGCATTGAAGGGGTTGGTGTACATGGTGACGGATAAGGGCCCTCAGCAACAGTGGCTATGGGAGATTGGCAAGGCGGACACTCAGTGGTGTGTGTGTGACGGGTGGACGCCACAGAATGCAGCGCATCTTTTGGAATGTTCGTGGGTGGGGGACGGGAAGGGGAGGAGGTTCGAGATGATATGGGAGGACGAAAAGTGGTGTGAGGCGGTGGCGAGATTCATAATGTAAATAGTTGAGAGAGAGGGGCAGGGACTGGCCCGGGAGAGGGAGAGAGGCCACCTGGCCATAGTCCGCCAGGAGCTGCAGTCCATCGCCATACTCTAGATAGGGTGAATGCGATTAATGATTCCTTAAAAAAAAAAAAAGTTAAGATCATGTAGTGATTTAGAGCTGCCAGTAGTATGCTCATCATCAGAGTTCGTATTCTTCCCTTGCTTATCAGAGTCCTCTTGCTCATCACCAGAGTCCAGCTCATCATCAAAGTCCATATTCTCCTCTTGATCATCACCAGAGTTCATATTCTCCTCTTGCTCATTGTCAGAGTTCGAATCCTACTCTTGTTCGATCTCCGTGATTTCGATTTCACTATATGGAATATGTATATGATGAGGGTATGGACGTCCAAAAACAAGTTTGTATAGTGTCATCAGAGTTGATGAGTGCATTGTTCAATTAATTCCTAATGATATGGTTGGTAATGCTGTACTCCATGCTGTAGATCCAGTTTCCATCTTCCACTTTGTTATATGTGATTGAACAACCCCATTGGCTTGTTCAACTAAGCCTTGTACTTGTGGTGTTCGTGGCTTGCCATGTTTAATTTTTATTCCCCATTCACGTAGGAGCAGCTCTACTGCTCCTTTGAATTCACCTCCATTATCTGTTTGTATAATTTCTGGTGGACCATAGAGCTGAATCCAGAGTGTAATAACACCAGCAACCGACTCAGCCTAATTATATTAGCAAGAAAAATAAATTAAGTTCAGATATTTAATAACATACCGTTTTGTCTTCAGACTATCTAAGTATCCAAACTTACTATAGTGATCTGCAATCCACTCTGTACCCCAGTCTTGTTGCACGACTGGGATGGTGACACCAAATCATACGAGGTGACACACACCATAATTGCGACTACAGCTGGGCTTGTGTACATATTGACAGTAATTTAGCTCCACATAACCCTGTGGCTCGCAGCCACAATCTCCGAGAGGTAGGTTTCATCACCAGCCTGAATCCCAGCATTAATAGTAACCACCCCCACCAAGCTCTCCCGCTTCCCTGGAACAACAATGAGCTCCGGACCCAACCCCACATCTACTAGCACGGCTAGCTTCAGCCCCACCCGCCTCCTCGCTACCCTTTTCGCTGTGCACATGCTCGCCTGCCTAACCGCTGCTGCAACCACCAACGCTCCCTCCCGCCGCTCCTCCCGCCGCCCTCGCGATAACCGTATCCTCGAAGAACTTGGCTACATTAACAACCTCTCTGGCCGACCCTGTTTCCTCACCCCCGGAGGTCGATATCCAACTCGCCCTCAAGACCAACAGACCCACAACCACATTCACCGCCATGACCAGCGAACCAGATTCCACCCACACCACGCCTACGACGATCAACTCTCACGAACACACCCGCACCATCAAAACCCGCACAACAATACAGATATGACAATGCACTATGTCCCAACCAGGGATAGGGGTAGAGTTACGAATACTACGTTATTGAGAGATAATTTATTAAATTCTGCCGCGAAGGCCCCGCCCGTGAAGATGCGGGTATTGCCAAGTCATAAACCGAGAGGGCCACCAGGGGGGGCGGGGAGAGGTGGTGGGGGGAGGGAAAGAGTAAGACGGCGAATGAGAGAGCTAGTAGAGTAGTGGGAGGGAAGGGGATGTGGGGAAGGAATACAGTGTGATTTAATTCCTGGGTTGGGGTGGAAGATGTAAGGATTGTTGGGTGTCAGGAAGAGGGTTATTAAAGAGTGGTAATTTACCATTGGTGGTGTTCTCGTGCCCAGACTCTAAACCTGCGCTGCCGCCAAGACAATTAATAATTGTGCACGCTCCCAAGGCAGGATGGTGGCTGATATATCTTGCAGGCCGAAGTTGGCGGGTGTACGTACCTACGAGTATAGGCATGCTATTGCGAGTGGTAGGGCTAGGGGAATATCTTTTTTACCGGGCGGTCTCTGGCTCTCAATCTATGGTTACATCATGTCATTGTAGGAAGCTTCTCTTCTCTCCCGTCCTGAACCCATATGTAGTACTAGCCTCAGTGTCTGCTATTTCAACAGCACTGCGATTGATGCATAAAAAAAGGAGTGCGCAACGACTTTTGCCCATGGACTGTATTTACAACAATTGAATAGAGGTCCGCAGCCATTTGGGGGAGGTACATGATATATCGCATTCTAGGAGCACGACTGCTGACGAAGTATGGATAGAGGTGATGATATCCGTCTCATAGCCTATGGTTCCCTTGGGGGGACAGACGTATAGACTCAAAAAAAAAAAAAGGAGGATGATATTACATAGGATAACAACGATTTTAGTAAGCTGCATTCCTGATTCCGCCTCATACATAGCCTGAGGCTCCCTTCAGAGGAAAGGTGTGTGGGCTCCAAAAAAAACTTCCTGATACTCCGCCTCATAACCTAAGGCTCCCTTCGGGGGAAAGGCATATAGACCCAAAAAAGACTTCCTGATACTAGGTACTTATTCTATGACCGAATTTGTTTAGATTTAAGAACTTGAAAGGTCACCTTTGCCTTGATCTCTTTTTCCCCCGATGTATACACAGCGGATACCGAAGTAATTGGAAAATAACACCCGCCTTTTGAAAATAACACCGTCTCACTTTACAACGAAATTTAGCTAGCGACAAAGGAAATCTAACGACATTGGATTAGTACATGCAGAACCATAAGCAATTGCTTGTAGCTTAAACTTTCGAGTACTGGTATAGGACTTTCGAGTTTTTCTCGGCAGCGCAGTTCTAGAAAAGACCCTTGATCGGGTGGTGAATTGTGGTATCAGTTCAGGCTTCCTGATACTCATCGTAAGTATTGGTGATTCTTCTGAAAGAGGAGTTCCGAGTTCCTACCTACTCACCTACTTTATCCACCGTGTTCAATTCAGTGCCGACTACAGTACATCAATTGAGGCTGGTGTTGATGTATGCACATGCAGATTGGGCTGTGTTGTAAGACGGGTGTTATTTTCGAATTACTTAAGTACTTCGGTATCACATTCCACATTCTTAGCTGACTGCCTGATTACTATCAAACACATCTGATTCGCCGTAGTGTTTTCTAGAAGTTTTTTTTTTTTTGGAGTCTATGGTACGCCTTTTCCCCGAAAGGAGCCTTAGGCTATGGGGTGGGTTTTCTAGAAGTGCTGGTATTTTGTATATATGCCGATTGATGGTTGTTTCTGGTACAGCATCTCAAAAGGAGTCTTCTTTTGAGGTAACTGTGAATGTGGTAAACGATTCCGCAATAATGTGTGCGTTAGGATAATGTGTTAGACAGCTAATCAGTACTCTTTTACCTATTGTTTTTCCTATCAAGGTTTTTGAAGGTTTTTAATGAGACTGATCCTGTCTATTCGCGCGCCTGTATGGGGTGTTGATGAGCTGATGAGCTACGTACATATGAGCTACAGAGCGAGAGCTCTACCATAAAGCTACGTACATATGAGCTAAGTACAGAGCGAGAGCTCTACCATACAGCTACGTACATATGAGCTACAGAGCGAGAGCTCTACCATACAGCTACGTACATATGAGGTAGAGCTACGTATGTATGAGAGCCCTACCATACGTAACTCTACCACATACCTCATCATTCTACCACATACCTCATCATTTCACCACATACCTCATCATTTCACCACATACTTGTTGCTAGTGTGCGACTCTTGATGCTTGCTCGCTCTATATAGTGGACGCTCGCTCACCCTCTACAGAATGCGCTAATATATGACTTCCTCTGATTCTGAGCATATACATTCTGTCTCGAGTTAAGTGATTACATATTTACGTACCGCTGCCAGTGTTGCTACTCATAACTTCCAATAGAAGAGTAGTGACGCGGAGTTTGCGGGCGGTCATGTTGTGGGGAGCATGGTTAACTGGGAATCTGGGTGTCATCACGTGAGGGGGGAGCGAGCTCGGTTGGGAAGTCAACTCGCACGTGAGTATCATATATATATAGTTCAGAGGATGTGGCTTCCTATTCATCATCCTCCTCTACACCTACATTATTGGAGTAGAATAGACTTCACTTATCCTCATCGTCCCACTCCATAGGCTCCTCACTCGTGTGAGTTGATCTCTGTCCTAGAGTGGCTTCTATCTCTGCTCCCTCCTCTTTATTGTACGACAGTTTTGGCGGTACTAGAAAGACCGTTTCTCTATTCCTCCACGGTAAGCTGGATCTGTAGGAGACTGCTGTGGTAGTCATCCGGTGACACAGTCCGGTGATCTTCATCATCGTCGTTAGGAGACTGCTGCGGTAGTCATTTAGTCATCTTCGTTGTGTTCAGGTCTGTGAAGGCTGCTGCGGTAGTCTCTCTCTCAGGTCTTTAGGAGACTGCTGTGGTAGTCATCCGGTTAGAGGCTGCTGCGGTAGCTCTCCAGTTGTCTTCGTTGTGTTCAGGTCTGTGAAGGCTGCTGCGGTAGTCCTCCTCTCAGGTCTTTAGGAGACTGCTGCGGTAGTCATCCGGTTATAGGCTGCTGCGGTAGTCCTTATCTCAGTTCTGGGGAGACCGCTGAGGTGGTCCCTTGGTTCTCTTGCTTGCATTTCCACTTGTCCGATCTGTGTCGACGGAGGCAATTTGGCACCCTTTTTCTCCCGGCCCTCTGCTCTATAGTTTATTTGCGTCCCCTCTTCTCCCGTCCCTCTTCCTACCCCATTTTCCTCTCTGTGGCTTCGATCCTATCTCTTTGAGAAGGGAATTCCGGAGGTTGAATCACTCTGGCAGAACGAAGGCCATCTGGGGGCCCTATCGGTCAGGTTCTATCTAACGATCGATTCTTTTTCCACGACACTGGGATACGTCTCCCCTCTCTCACAAGGAGTACTATACGGCTCCCCTCTCCCACCAGGAGCACTCAGTCATCTTAACGTCGTTACAAACAGGGATCTTACTTCCCCAGAAATAGCTCGGAAATAGTCACCACACCATCCCCACCGGCTGAAGAAGTCGACTCTGACAGTGATCAGGATACTGTGGTAGGAGCCTCTAACGACTCTCCTCCTTCTCAATGACCAATACACACACGCACCCACGACCTCCACCCCAAACTCCTCTCACCCCTCCATAGCCTGTCGACATGGCATCGTATGCCCATCTATTGAAACCAGAGCGTTTCAGTGGGGAGGAAGATTCAGTAGCAGTAACAGACTTCCTAGATACTCTCGAGCTTACATTTACATGTTTAGAATCGATCCAAGATCCTATCAAAAGGGAAAGAGCTAAGGTGTTAACTCTCCAAGGTCACTTGGAAGGAAAAGCTAGACAGTTCTGATTGTCCCTAAGGGCAGAAAAGAAGGCAACGTTCCTCACAGCCTCTGAAGCCTTGAAGAGCAAATTCCCTGAACGAGTGGACGATCACTGAGAATGGGCTATTAAATCCAAGGCTATTTCAGATTTGAATAATCTTGCTCAAGGGAGTATGACTGGGGATAAGTATGCTGAAAAGGCGAAGAAAATCTTCAATATATTGGGAGATGAATACTCTAGGGTCTTAGCCATTAAATTCATGGATGGTCTGGCAGATGACGCAATACAGGTCATCATAGATAACGAAATGACTGAGGGCTCCAAGTTTTCGAAAATGATGACAATATATGAAAGATGCACTAAAACTCACCGTAGACGAGAAATAGCGTTTCAACAATCTGAGCTAAAGAAAGAACCGGCGAAAAGCGGGCAAGAGATGATGTTGGAAATGATGAAAAACAACTTCCAGATGGTTCTCCAAGTCAGAGAAATGTTAAAGGAACTAAATATGTCATGACAAGCGGAAAGAACCAATTGTGGGAACTATTAACCAATAGCTGGGATGGTTTCACAATAACCACCCTTCTAAGACAAGGACTTGCGTCCTGCGGTTTGCTTCACTTGCGGGAGTCCGGGCCACAGAGCCTATGAGTGTCATTTTCAGAACCCTCCCCTGAGAGAAGAACAAGACAAACAGAACACTGCCTACGTGAGACCGGGTAATTCACAAGGTAGCAATAAAGTAGTGTCAGGAGGCCCTTGGAACCTCTACTCACAACCTGTCCCTTTCCAAGGAAGATTTATACCTATTCCCCAGAAGGTAGCATTTGTAGAAGTCTCCAATGAAGAGTTAGGTGTTGTTGAAGAAACAGATCCCACTGGGGAGATGATGATATCAGCCAGGATGGTAGAAGTATCGAGAGAGGATGAGACGGCAGTCAGACGAGCAAAAATAGGAGAATATGTGAATAGCCTGTCGATGAAAGACCAGGCATTCCTGGCAGCTATGGCAGACAAGCGAGGGAGGGCAGAACAGGCAGGAGGAGACATGCTGGCGCAGGAAGCCCCTAAGGCTCAGAAAAAGCGGACTGAAAGGTCTGGGAGGGCCCAGATGCCATCACAGGGAGTGGAGCAACAGACCCCTCACTACCAAGCCTCTCTTCAGTCTTAATCTCCAATACCTCTCGCATCCCAAGCCCCCACCCAAGATCTGCAGAATATACCATGAGATAGGTCTCCAATCTTTCACCAATACCAAGAGACCCTGCAATACCATGTCATAATAGAGGAAGCGCTCCAATTGGAAAAAGAAGTGGGGAAGAAAGGAGGTTAGGAGAAGGGGAATGTGAAGGTGGAGTCATCAGATATAGTCCAAGTCAACGCTGTTTGTGATACCTATTCAGACTCACAGGAGCAGGGGAATGCAAAGGGGAATGTGAAGGTGGAGTTATTAGATATAGTCCAAGTCAATGCTGTTTGTGATACCTATTCAGACTCACAGGAGCAGGGGAATACAAAGGGGAATGTGAAGGTGGAGTCATCAGATATAGTCCAAGTCAATGCTGTTTGTGATACCTATTCAGACTCACAGAAGCAGGGGAATACAAAGGGGAATGCGAAGGTGGAGTCATCAGATATAGTCCAAGTCAACGCCGTTTGTGATACCTATTCAGACTCACAGGAGTAGGGGAATGCAAAGGGGAATACAAAGATGAAATCGCCAGACGCGACTTCAGTTTTTTGCCAGAAAAGGATCTCCGGAGAGGAGCATGGAATTCTGGATGAACCGAATATCCAAATCTTTAATTTTCATACAAGGGGGGATGTTTGGTTCAGTGGATGGGGGAAGGCTATCGAATATCAAGCCTATGATCCCGGAGAAGCAGCAGAGCATGTGGTTGCTAAACACCAATCATATGATACGGGAGGAGCGGCGGAGTATGCGGTTGATCATGTGGTTGCTAAACACCAATCATATGGAGTGGCAGAGTATGTGGTGGCTTGTGCGGTTGTTGAACACCAAGTCTTTGATCCAAGAGGAGCAGTGGAGTATATGGTTGCGAAATATCAAGTCCATGATCCAGGAGGAGCAGCAGAGTATATAGTTGCGGAATACCAAGCATATAATCCCGAAGAAGCAGTGGAGCAGGATGCACATTCCTTTTTAAATATTCCCTTTGTTGAATTTCTTATCGATGTGTGTCGTATAGTTAGATATCAAGCCTTCCCAAAGTTAGTGAAGTGCGGGAGAAAACTGTGAAGCCACGAGCCACGTTATTGATAATTACCATTGTTTTTGCATAGGAGGAAACTGCTATACTGCTGCGAGCTATGTTAGGGATAGTTGCCATTGTTTTCATTAGAGGATGTCTCTTGCAGTTATACGGTTTACAGTAAAGGATTTCTTCAGGGCTGGGTTAGAAGTTAGTTCTCTACGTATATAGTTTTCTATTCTTGGGCTTTCCAATTGGAAAACACCAATCATGGAAAAAGGGGGGAATCTGACGTGGAGTTTGCAGGCGGTCCACTATGGTACAAAAAAAGTGAGTACCCCGAATATTCACCTCCTAGTTCACTATTATACTCTATGCCGTGTGAGTGTTATGAGGGGTACATATGTGAGCTTAATAGTATGTACTTCATGTGACTAAATTTATGTGCATAACGAATAACAACTTTACCATGATTTCGCTCCCTGAAAATTCATACAGTATGAAAAAACGCTCACGGATTGTGAGCATGACTGGTAGTCATATAGTGAGCTTCCATGTGTGTCACCCATACTCACATCTTGAGAGCACTATTCTGCGTTTCGTATTCACTTTTGTACGCACTTCACTACTGACTCCTTGACACACTTTTATAGGCACATTTCATATGCACAATGTTACGCACATCTAGCTTCGCATTATTGCCCCCATGTCACCTCACATTGTCATACACATCCTGCTTCACATCGAGCCATATATATATCCACCCACTTCTACATACACCTCTTCATTCACGTTATTATGCACTCTAACTTCACATTGCATATGATATCCATTCACTCCTGTATGCACGACATTGTTCACATATGTATGTAGTACTAGATAGCACAAATAGTATGGTAAGCTCTGAATATACTATCTCTATAGTGTCCCTACCAGCACCAGAATCCTCAATTTGTAAATGTTTTCCATATGGTACATACTTCGAAAAAGGCAGTGGTCAATAGCATCGACCTAGATCTAGCTGACAGTTGCGGCATTAGGACTTCGAGCAGACAAAACAAGTTAATATCGGAGTATCGAGATCTGGGGGAGAGTGGGGAGAGTGGATATACATTTAGTAGTAATTATGGAAAGCAAGATAATGGAACGATTGAGTAACATCCGAAATGCAAGTGCTAAATGTGTCAGTATTCTAATAAGTTGGAAGCCGTGTTAATATAAATACCAATGATTTATGCCTGCAGAGAACACCCTGAGCCCGAGGCCTATATCAACAGTTTGTATACTGTTAGCTTTGTTTTGAAAAGCTTGTAGGGATTAAGAGAAAGGGGGAGGCTTATAGGGTTTTGATATAGATATGTGGGAAGTACCTATAGGCCTTGTAGGTTAATAGAGGATGAGCAACAAGAGTTCTGTTCATAAAAACGACATGTAGAAAATAGAACAGAACCTCCGATAGAATGTGTGAGAAGTATAATGCAGAAAATTTTAATTGTCTTGGCAGTGCAGTGGAGAGTCTGGATACGAGAACATGGTGCACGGCCGGTGATAAAAGGTCTGAGAAGAAACCTTAGTTGTCATATGGTGCAGAGTGATAGCAGATGATGTAAGGCTGAATCAGCCTGTGGTTTCGCGTGATCGCCAAGGCCGCCACCTGAATAATTAAGGAAAAAATCATAAAAACTCAGAAAAAACATTATAGTATATAAAACCCACTTATAGATCTAATTGACTCTCATTGGGATAAAATTCCTAAGGTATATATAATTTTCTTAAAACTTCTACTCACATGGCACTTTTTCATTAGAATAGTAGTGGCAGGCAACCAGGGCGCAAACGTGGGCTCGGCCTTCAAAACGCAACTTTGGTGTTTAGGGTCTCAAGGTACCCCAAACTAAGTCCAGGGCATGCATAATAGTGTCAAGAATAGTATAATTGAAGGAGGAACCTATAAGTATGGTGAGAAATATTCGCAAGTGTCATATTTCCAGTGATTACTCAATTGGGTAATTATTTCAGGCGGGCTTGGCATACGTCGGGCTTGGCATACGTCGGGCTTGGCATACGTCGGGCTTG
>Ga0307514_10002757_pt1 | contig 17702 bp, 19 predicted proteins | sample 16_EM_MG_FD_203088 | JGI IMG/M metagenome (GOLD analysis project Ga0307514, IMG submission 203088) | Populus trichocarpa ectomycorrhiza microbial communities from riparian zone in the Pacific Northwest, United States - 16_EM | ecosystem: Host-associated > Plants > Roots > Unclassified | place... | reverse complement strand
AATTATCCCCCCCCCTCCCCCAAATAGGACATACGGATAAAGAGAGATGTAGAAAGATAGAAATGAACGAAGGAAGAGGACCAAGACATAGCAAAACAATGAACATCCTCATGATAAACAACCGTCATCATGAAGTCCGACTAATCGCGAGCGAGCCAATGAAGAAAACAATATCTTCAGCACCTACCCCAATCATCCCTCCAAATCTTTCCACTTACCCCCATCCTCCTCGCGTCGTACTATGGTTGTATATCTTTTCTCGGAAACCTGCTCCCAAGAATACAGCGCAGATTGTCACTCCCCTAGACCTCATTTTCTATCCCGTCCACAGAACCCCGCCCTCCCACTCCTCCACGCCAGCATCTTCACTCTCCTCACTAGCCCGTCTCCAGCAACCGCTCCAGCAACCGCTCTCACATGCATGGGACTGCCCCCCTGTATCATCCCCCACAACCACCATCTCACACAGACTTATCTCTCGCAGCCTTTTCCTCTTGTCTCCGAACATCACCACTTCCCTCCATATCGCTGTACCATCCCGGTTCGCAATGGTCGTGGTATTTACTGGGTCGTAATATTCTGTTGACTTTACTCCTCCCCTCTCAAAAGTGGGAAATCCGTCAGCATTTATATCGCAGAAGGTACTCACAAGGCTGCCCACCCTGGCCTATTTCTCCTACCCCAAAATACCCACATAAGAAGGTGCGTCAAGCCTTCCAACTCCCATGCCCAATCCCATTCCCCCGTAAATGACTCAGAACCCTTCCCACACTTTCGCAATATGATTCGCATTCTAATTTATATCCTCCATGGGCTGTGTTCGTTCTGATTTGGTAAAGTTGATAGTATGATATATTTACCAGCAGCTGCCTAAATTGCTTTCTCTGAGGCTTGACACAGTACTGTTCTCTGCAGGATTCCATGGCAGTGAAAAAATGGTGAGACATAGTCGTGTGCGTGGTCGAAGGGGAGAGGTTGGGTGAGATAGGCTGGTCTCACAAGGCTGACATACTGTATCTGTAACAGCTAGGTAGCTATAGTGCTTTAAACGGGTGTGGTCACTCAAACCCTGCCGAGGAATGGGTCCCGTCTCAGAATAAACTCCGTCGGCAGTCGTTTTTATGAGTCGCCTGCCACCTCATACCGTGTTGCTAGCAGTGATATAGGCGGCGCAGTGCGAATACCGTTAGAAACACCTTCGCACTCAATAAAGCAAATTCACCACACAAGCTCCTGGTATACCATATATATGAGCATTTTCTCTTCCCCGTTTCCACTCCACTGCCTGAATATGAGGCCACTAGCTAATTCAATTGCCAACTCATCCCCTCCCGTTGCACACAAGAATTGTTCTTCCCCACCATCGATTCAAGATCAGCATCTCTTCTCTCAGGCTCTCCACGCCTCATGCATGCAATATCTCTGAAGTAGTCTAGCGTAGACAGGAAAGAAGCACTAGGTATATCTGCACAACTCATCGCATTGCGGCTTTGGCAGCCTTGTGAAGAAGAAACGGAACGGGGTATACTATCATCAATTAGGCATTGTAAAAGATCTTAAGACTCATATGGTATGACGACCTGACTGCTAAATGCGCCCGCCGCTGCAAGTATGAGTAACAACGGAAGCACTTATCATGAGATGAAACGGGTATATTGGGTACACAACATGATTATAGATCTTGTGATCGAGATCCCAGAACTCTGGATCGCTTATTTAGCACATAAGCATCCTCATGATATTCGCATGTTACATACCTCGCCTGTTACGCTGAACCTATAAATTCAGATCTGGCATCTCTGCTATAGTATGTGTAATGCGTTGGCAAGCGATGAATGGAGTGTTTACTAGGTAAGCATCACGTGATTGTGATTACGTATCCGCACGGTCACAAGACTTTAAGCTCAGGGTAACGCAGACCCAGGTCAAACCGTCAATTGTTGGGAAGCCCCACCTTAATTAATATCAAGGTGCAGATTGCGTGCATTTTTTTTTTTTTTTGAGTCTACACGCCTTTCCCTCGAAGGGAGCCGAGGCGGCGCCGTTTTTTTTTTTTTTTTTGAGTCTATATGCCTTTCCCCCGAAGGGAGCCTTAGGCTATGAGGTGGAAACGCCGTGCATTATCACTCCCAGTTCATATATGTATGCAGCCTCGTTCATGAATACTAGGTACCTGTTATACTTGGTATTCGTAAACTAATTCATATCCAGCCATAAACAACAACTTGTTCATGCAGCAGTGAGGGGAAACACAATTTCAAGGCCTTGAAACCAGACTAGAAATCTATACTGCTAAATCCCCCACAAAAGGCCGACACTCCAGCCAAAAATCCCAATTAACAATGGATTACTCAGTCCAAGCAGATTAGATCTACTCAGCAGTCAGTCTCACTCCCCTACCCCAAAGCGCAAACTAACCCCCCCCCGTCTCTTGCGCCTTCCTATTTCTCATCCCCCTCAGCAACTCCTGTGCCTTCTTCCAATCCACCTCATCCAACTCCTTCCTCCCTGCCTCAATTACATCCCTCTCCACATCCTCCGGCAGCCCCAGTGGCCCCGGCTCATTCACATTCATCGCCGAGACATTGTACCTATTTATTTTGTCCTTTATAGCCTCCATCGCCTTCTCCTCCGCTACAGCCTCCTTCTCCTTCGTCTGCGTGAACTTGGCCACACGCGCTTTCTGCAGCTTGATGAGAACCCCCCGTCCGTATGGAGAGTGGAAGTAGAAGTATAGGAATGCGATGCCAATGTGCCCGTAGAAATAGGTACGGGTCCAGAAAATGAATGATTCTTTGAGGTCGAGGATAATGAAGGGGGTGGTGATGTAGGCGAAGGTTAGCTGTGTGAGAATGATACCGGAGATGTCATAGAGGCGCTTGTAGGGGCCAGGGGTGGTGCCGTCGGGGGAGAGAAAAAGGGGGCGGACGTAGCGGCGGAGGTCTAAAAGTTCATTAGTCGCTATACGAATATGCCTTCGGGTAGAGTAGACGTACATTTGGCAATTGTTTGAACAAAGGCTCCCATGATGAAGGTAAGGTAGTAGCCTGGTGAGATTCCGTGCCAGAGAGCTATATATGAGGTTAGCACCAAGCACAATTATGAGCATCAAGGTTGATATACACACCACTAGTAGCAAAAGTTCCCATGGTACTCCTGAATCCCGGCTTCTTCCCCTTCGGCGTGATCCTAAGGTAAACATAATTCTTCAACCACTGATTTGTATTCATATTCCAACTCTCCAATAGGGCCCTTGCATTCTCCGCAAACTCCAGCTTCATCGGCTCGACATTGGTGACTCTATCCCATTTCGCCTTTCCGGATTTAGGGTCAACACCATTGTATCCCAACCCCGTCAAGATGCAAGCTCCCTCACTAAGGGACCAAGCGCCGTAATATTTCAGCCGGCTTGCAAACGCAAAACCATATGTGTACAAAACCCGTGAGAGGAATCCAAGCTTGAGGAACTCATCGCCAAGTAAGTATTCCACATAGAACCATGACTTGAACTTGATGGTTGCGGCGAACCAGAAAACCGCCATGAGTCCCTTGAGGGCAGCTGGGCCGGAGGAACTTGGGATTCGGCGTTTGCGCTTGGTACCACTGGGGGACTTGGAGGAGGGGACAACGACGTCGAACATGGTGTAAGTGATCCAGCGTTGGTATTCGGCGTAGTCGAAGGACGGGCCGGCGAAGAGTGCGGGGAAAAAGAGGACGTAGCCTAGATAGTCGAGGATGCCGGGCATAGTCCTGATTGCTCGGTTTTTTTGATGCTCGGTCAATTCGGACTCGGGTTGCCTTCCGTCATGAACTGACCACGCAAACGCAGTCAACTACTTCCTAGTCAGTTATGCTGTATTGTGAAGCATCCTGAGATCCTGACAGGGCATTTTAGTACGCACTTTCATAACTAGCACCATCTGCGCTCCTGTGATGTCCACCACCCCGGGCCTAGGGAATAATTCTCTGTACGCATGGAGGTACAACATATGGGCCATCAAAGCTGCGAATGCCACCCATGGCATAAGAGGATTCTTGAAATTTGCTGCTAGGTAATACGTTGCCATGGAGGTCCCCACGAGGGTGAGGAAACCGGTCCAAAGGGAGAATATTCCCGTGCAGATGAAAAGAGATACTCTGCGCACATGTCAGCAGAATTCAATAATAAAAGAAATAGTTCCATGAGGGACCTACGCAATGGTGAAGAGATTCTTTTTCCAAGGCTGGGCTTCAGGTAATCGTTTGAGTATTCCAGCCAGCGGATAGGAAAGGAACATGCTAAACAGCAGCTTCACTGTGCCCAAATGAAACTCCACTTAGCATTCCAATGCCTCTACTTGAATTATAGGGGTGCATAAAAAATATATATATATCTGGCCTGTTGCTTGAAGGGGTTGGGTCTGGTATCATACACTCATCCTTCGGGACTCCTATGGTTCCCTCCAGCGCTGCAAACGCTATATATCATCAAAACGCAGTCAGTATAATGGTATGAAGGGCAGTTTGAGCAACAACTGACGTTTATCAAGGAATGCCAACATCTTCGAGATGTGAGAGAGAATGCCGTTGCTGTTGCAAGCCAACCTCCAAAAGGTTCCGCTCGACCCCTCGCTTTAAATGTCGGTATTCCAGCTTGAGGAGTTGGCGACCCCTGGTCCCTCTCAACAAAAGCGGATGTCCCGAATGACGCTTGTCTTGGCACATGATGCAGCGGAAGCGAGCTCAACACGGCAGCTGGCGCAGGCAGGGTGGGGGGTCCACACTACTGTGTCAGATGACTAAGCAGATAAATATAGATAAGATAAGATAAAATACTGAAACAAGAGCTTGGCGAAACAGACAGAGCTTATTTATATCCCCGGCAACGGTTCCACCATCTCAGACGGTAGCGGCCATGTTTCGCGGCTGCGCTCTACGGGCCTCGCCGATCCAGCGGGTGCCGAGAGTAGGTAGAAGAGCCCCCCCATGCGCTTCAATTGCTCTCGGAGGTGCCCCACTTCCCTTTCGGCAGCCATCAATACAAGCTACATTCTCCTCTGCCACCCTGCGAGCCCAGCAATCTGCTCCTGGGGAGTGAGTTCATCCACCGCCCTCCGCCTACCACTCCTGCTGACCCTATCAGAGCCACAGAGACACCCACTACCACTCGTCTTCCACTCTCAGTCCAAGCCATCTACTACAAGCCCCTACACAGGAAGCCTCAGCATTGCCTTCCAGTCTGCAACCTCATCCTCCACTCGTTCTCTGTTCGACAGCTCGAAGCTCAGTGCGACTTTGCTCTCCGTGCGGCTTACTACCTTAACATGCCTGCCACTGGGTCCATCAGTTTACCCAGGAAGATTAGGCGCTGGACCGTTCCCCGATCGAATTTCGTTCACAAGAAGTCTCAGGAGAACTATGAACAAATTACGTACAAGCGCCTGATCCAGATCATGGACACCAACCCCGAGGTAATTGAGCTGTGGCTCGCTTTCTTGAAGAAGCATGCAGTTTACGGTGTAGGAATGAAGGCAAATGTATGGACGTTTGAGGAAGTTGGTACGTAGTTCTGGGCCCCATGATGCATCCCCCCTAATCCAGGATTTTAGGTGTCGGTAAGGCAATGAATGTTAGCCTCGATAACCTCTACGATGTCAAGCGCCCCACATGGGCCCATTTTGGTCCTCGGAAAACTGTTCAAACGGCAGCTATGGTAAGGGATCTTTTGGAAAGCGAGAAATACAAGGTTCCGGAAACCCAGGATCCGGACGCCATGGGGCACTATGCCACCGTTGAGCAACCAGCTGTCTTACCGGAACACAGGAGCAGGCTAAAGGGGATGCCAGGAATCCGGCAGGACATGACAAATGAAGAGCGTCGGTTCCGGGAACTTGAGCTGGGTGTTGCTCAGGCCCATGCAAAGGATTACTTGAATCAAGCAGTGGACAGGCAACACGTGGCTGAGGAAAAGTTGGCGGAGACGCGAGAAGCTCAAAGGCAGAGGAGGGAGTCTGAAAGGATGGAGCCTCAAAGTATCGAGCCTCAATGGATGGAATCTGAACCTGAAAGGATGGAGCCTCAAAGGGCGAAACCTGGGAGGGAAAGAATGGAGCCTCAAAGGGTGAAACCTGGGAGGGAAAGGATGGAGCCTCAAAGCATCGAGCCTCAATGGATGGAATTTGAACCTGAAAGGATGGAGCCTCAAGGGATGGAGCCTGAAAGGATGGAGCCTCAAAGTATCGAGCCTCAATGGATTGAATTTAAACCTGAAAGGATGGAGCCTCAAAGGGCGAAGCCTGGGAGGGAAAAGATGGAGTCTCAAAGGATGGAGCCTCAAAGGATGGAGCAGTCTCAAGGGATGGAACCTCAAAGGATGCAGTCTCAAAGGGCCGAGCCTCAAAAAATGGAGCCTCAAAGGATGGAGCCTCAAAGGACTGAGCCACAAAGAGCAGGGACCCAAGAAACTACAACACCGGAGATTGAACTACAAATAGGGGAGTCTAAGCGTAAGCGTGCGGAGGTCGAGCAACAGCGAAGGGAAGTAGATAGGATCAGGGATCTGGAGTTGAAAAAGGCACTCGAAGCGAAGGAGGCTGCTGAGGCGAAGGCTGCTGAAGAACAGAGGAGAACTATTGAGTTTCAGGCATCCCTTTTGGCCCAATTAGCGGCAATGCAGGCGGAAATAGCGTCAATGAAAGCCGCCCAGGCAGCACCCCCACCCCCAGAAGCCAAGCCTGTTAGGGCCGCCGAGGCTTCACCCACTGAAGCAAAGAAGCAATCTGAAGCCCTGGCGGCACAAGAAGTGCCAGTTCCAGAGCCTTTTGCTGCAGAAGCCTCCACTCCTGTGATTAAAACAACTGCTGCGGAAACAACGCCGGAACAGCGTACACAGGAGCGTAAGCTCAAAACAGCTGCTCCTGCTAAGGGTACTCATGCTGGGACCGCTCCCGCCGAGGCTGCTCCTGCTGAACCCGCTGAAACCGAGGCCCCCGCTCCTGTTGAGGCTGCTCCTGTTGAGGCTGCTCCTGCTGAGACTGCTCCCGTTGAGACTGCTCCTGTTGAGACTGCTCCCGTTGAGACTGCTCCTGTTGAGACTGCTCCTGTTGAGACTGCTCCTGCTGAAACTGCTCCTGTTGAGACTGTTCCTGTTGAGACTGCTCCTGTTGAGGCTGCTCCTGTTGAGGTTCCTCCCGCTGAACACGCTCCTGCTGAGCCTGCTCCTCCTGAAGCACCCGTAACTGATGCTGTTGTAGCAGGAGATGCACTCGAGCCGGAGACGTCGGGACAGCTAACACAACCTCACCTCCTAGAACCTCTAGAAGCCAGTGCTAAAAAAGCTACAGAGGGCACACTCCCCACCCCTGCAGCTGAGGGGCTCGAGCCCGTTCAATATGAGACTTCTGAGGCGACTGCAGATGCACCTGGATCCGTGGAGTCTCCTGAGCTAATTGTTGAGGAAGCTGGAACTGTGGGATTGGCTGAGGAGCCGGTTAAGGTGGATGGGGTTCTCCAGGCTCAGGGACCCACTGCGGCAGAAGAGCCAGTGGTTACGATTGAGAACCAGGAGGTTATGGAGGCACAACCAAGGCGACTATCTGAGCAGCAGCGACCGGAGGTACCGATTATGAAGGAGGAGGCGGAGGGACTAACTGAAATACTACAGACACCAGATATACCAAAGAGTCAGCCTGAGATGACACCACCTCTGACTGGGCGTATAGACTCCAAGAAAAAAAGAAGAAAAAAGCCATGAGGTGACAAGAGACCAGGAGCCTTCGAGGGAGAAGCAAGAGAAGCCAGAAGAGACTAAGGATGAGGAGCAGCCACATTGATAGCATCGGGGAATACGGGTTGAGGATGTAGTGTATTGAGCATGTGCATAAAAATAGGTGAGATAGACAGTCTTGTACTAGTATGCTCACAGTTAGGTGAGATGTACTCTGAAATTTGAAAGCTTCTTGCAATTGTACATAGTATATACATTGACATATCGTCGCATTCTCAGTCAATCGTACTTAGTGTCGTAACCCCTCCCGAGATGCAGGGCCGTCTGGCTTGAGAGAGCATGGTTTCAACCGCAGCTCTGCCATCTACAGTGATGGCTCTAGGAAAAGAGCTGAGAGAGAGAATAGAATATACTCCCGCTCACCCAGGCAAAATAAATCGTAGGCTTCAGGGTAACAGCTTCTTGGCATGGGAATGGAAATATTTATATTTAAGAATAAGACACTAGGTCAGAGATCAGGCCTCGTTATTATATTTCCGCATGCTTAAGTAGGTATCTATGGGGTAATTGGGCAGCTAGGTACTTAACCTGAGCTGGTCTTCCAGTTCCCGTGCCCAGAGTTTTACCTACTCCAGCCTCAAACCTACTCTACATACTACCTCTACGAGGGGTCATGCAACTGGTACTACCTATTGGAAAACTTTACCATAATCTGAAATCTCATATATAATACCATCAAATACTTAAGTACCTAGGTACTTGGAGTCCACCAAAAGACTCCAAATAAGATATACTAATTACTTCGACTACTTGCATATCCCCAGGCAAGCAGACTACTTACGATTTTTAGAACCTAGTTATAACATTATCTGGGCTCGGTATATGCTCACAGCCTCAGAGGGACTCCTCTCGCAAGTGTGTCTGCCTCTGGCCTGTCTGGTGAGCACGAGACTAGCCTTGGGGTAGAACACTAACTTCGGGCATATTCAGGGGACAGGGGAGCAGGGACAACCTACATGTAGGTGTGGTCACAGACTAGATAGCCTGAATGCGAGTAGTGATTTTCCCCCCAAAAATGTCAACTTCAGGTGAGCTTCTCCTAGTTGCAAAGCTCCGATCCATATGTTAATGGTCCTTTTTTTTGGGGGGGGGGAATCATTATTTGCATTAAATCTATCTAGGCTATGGTGAGGGGATACAGTGACAAAAGAAGCTGAATCTTCAGCACCGGAGAAACCCTGCCACTTCGCGGCACCACTCCAGGTCCCTCCATACCTCCCATCCCCTACCAGTGCGCAATGCCCTCAGGTGTACTGCGTTTTGGGCCGTACTGCATCCACATTTATCAACGCCCGCCTTTCCAATGAGTCACAGCCACCGCTTCAAAGATCCGCGGTCCGTGGTTATGTATGTGAGCCCCCCGTACGGCTCTGTCCCACTTCAGGTGTGGCGGCCTGGAGTGAATGGGGAATGCTCGCTTGATCCGGCCGGTGTCGCTACTCCAGGTTTTGCATTCAAGCTCCCAAATATCCCGTTTTACCCACCATCCTATCTGCCTCTTCATTCCCCTTCGTACCGTTGTGCCCTTTGACCCACATCAGGCCTCGTGGTTTGCCCCGTGATAGCTCTTGTATCCTTTCCTCAATCGCTGAGATATCCTAGCTATCGCTCCTTGACTGTTGAGGGCTACTGTTCTCGCTCCACTTTCCCAGGCTAGCATGATCCTAACTCTTCTGCATCCATCACTGTTGCATACCGCTCCAAGTCCATGCAACCAGACTAGTCCCAAGCATAGGCCTACTGTCATGGTGCTGCCTCCTGTTACTCCCTCTGCTGGGCTTCCATCCAAGTACTCCTCCGCTTCCTCTTCTTCAAATTCTCTGGTTGCCACTAGCCCTTCCATTCCCTTCCTGTTCATCTATCTCAGCTCCACCTCTGGTCCGATCTCTTGCCGCAAGATCGCTTCCGCCTCCGCCTTCAGCAATGGTAGTTCTCTGCCGTATATCGTGGCAGCCCACCTGACCTCTTTCTCCTTATCAGTGTGTCTAACTCTTCTATACCGCTTAGAGCTTCAACCCTACCTGCTGCTGCCCCCTTCCATGCTCCTGTTATCCATCTTGCCCACTCTCCCATCAACCTATTCGTGGTCTCTGTAGAGTGCTGATGGAGCTCTGCTCCTTATGTCAAGATCGGTAGTAGCTGACTCTGAACCAATTGTTGCCTGCATTTGGGTGGGAGTCGTGTCAGTCTCCTGACCACCACCCATACCGCCCTCGATTTCCTTTCCCTCTTCTGCCATTGTTTCCTTTCATTCCCTTTTCGGATACCCAAGTGCTTCTCCTTCCACCCTGTCTCTGGCACCGTCGTTATTGTATTGACATCACCTATGAAGGATAGTGGGCCCAATATCCTTCTTGTCAGGTTCCTTAAATGGCTTATCCTCCCACCCTCCCCCGATCTTATTGTTGGAATACTCTCGCTTTCGGGTGCAAGGAGTATAGCGGGAACCCTACAAGGAAAGCCGATGTCAAGGCAAGAATCCCAGTGAGGGAATCTATTCCCGAAGCTCGATTAATCAGCGAAGGGTCGATTAGAGGCTAGGCACGAGATCAGTGAGAGCAATAATAAACTCCCGCGATATACCACTACCACCGATAGCCTGTATTCTTACCTCTTAATCCTCCGGATCATCCCATTCATATACATTGTGAAGAGTGCTGGACTTAGAGGGGAACCTTGGGCCTTCATGGTCGTCTGTTTTACGAGGGTGTTGTACCAACCAGACTAGTCTGTTTCCGCCGTTAATGGTCCTGAACAGGCTAGATGTCCTTTACATCAGATTTTACACTCCTTCTGGTTGTAAAAGTATATTTGATAATAATTAATTCCCCCAGGCAAAGTTTATGTGCAGAATGAGTGGTACCGGTACTCCGTGTAATCGGGCTGTGCAACTATAGTGCAACTAGACTATTTGAGAGTGTAGAATCACGTGATCTGTAAATATTTCCCGTTTGGGTAGTCAGTCTTTCTGAACCCCAGAACCACAGTTCTTTGTATCCTACATTTTCCAAAAATCTTACCTGCTGTTTCTACCTCTACAGGACCCACAAGCCATTCCCCTACCTCCGTACAATTCATGGATAATTTCTCACCTGGGGGTTTCCTCCAGCGTCCCAAAACCTCTGACCTGGATCCTATGGAATTCCAGTTCATGCCCGGGCCGAGTCCCAGGGGGAAACCTCCACAGGCCAAAGACCTACCCCTTACACCTACCACTCTAGATACAAGTTCTCTCAAACCAAGAGTTCAAACACCAGCAGCTGGTTCAATGATGCCTCCCCCTTGCACACCAGTCGAGAGTTCAAGGGAGTGTAGCAGGGGGATGACTAGGCCTTGGGAAGGACAAAGTGTGTCTTTACTAGCCGAAAATAACCCTTTCCATCGCATGTCAAATTCTTGTCACTGAAACACTGATATTTATAGACCCAAGTTCCAATTCAATAGCCTCCTGGGGTCAGGGGCACTCTTTATCTCGACCGGAACAATCCTTCAATTGGAGTGGTGTCGAGAGTATGAGGCCCCCATATCCGAAGCGATCTGCTATCATGGGTGGCCCAAGTGAGTAAATTCGTGCAAATTCACCAGATATTTTACTAATTGTAGCAGCAGGGCAAGCCTCTGAACCGCAGAATGGCAGCCAGGTCTCCGATTTCCCAAGCTTGGCTGCTAATTCGGCGAGAGACGCATTCTGCCAGCCCAAAGGTGATAGAGTACAAAGCCCGCGGAGTGATCACCCAACGAAAGCCAAGAAGGCACCTGTTACTACATCTATGGCTGCTGATCCAAACCAGTGGGGGCTTGATCTCTTGGACATGGGGTTTGATCTCCCAAAAGATACCCCCTCCAATGCCCAGAAAAGGGACAGTACTGCAATCTCCACAAATGCGGAGATAAATGAGTCAAAGAGGAAGCAAGTACGCTTGCTTGAATTTTATGAGACACCCCAGGCCAAGGAGCTTGAAGCTCGACTTAGTCAACTGCACAGTGATAAGTTGACAGTTATGCCAATTGCAAATAAAGTACCAGAGGTTATAGACCTCTCAGATGATGGTGGTCCTACTAGCTCACCAGCTCCAGGCTCCGTTAATACACTCCATACGGCTGCACGACAGGCCGCTCGAGCACCCCGAGCACTCCTACAGCAAGGCTTTCAACAAACGCCCACTGTGGAGACACCTGGCCCTCATTCCAATGGAGGAATCATGTCACAGATGATAGGCTTTCCGGGTTTTGGCGATATCAATTCTGCCCCTACACGGGGTCTTGAAAAACCTTCGTCAGGAAGGAAGGTGGGGAACCCGACCCAACAACAGCAGCACAAGCTGATGGAGGTGCAACGCCACAACGAGGCTCCAAACCATGGCTCACAGGAGAGGACTCTCTCCCTACACTCACCCCAAGACACGGTGACACCTCAACATACCCGCAAACCGAGCCTGGGAATGATTCAAGCCTCCAGGGCTCTCCAAAATGCAATGCAGTGTGGGGGTGATAGCTCGGCACAGAAATCGGGCTTATGCTCTGGCACTCTAAGTGGAGAGCAGCAGCTTTCCATAGCACTGACTCACCTTGCAGCAGAGAAAACTACCCTTGAAAAGAGACTCAACCAGGTCAATCAAGACTACCTTCAGCAGAGTACGGAGCTACTAACTCTTAAACAAGAAAATTCGGGATTGAAGTCCGAGAATCAGAGGTTTAAGTCTGCCGTCTCTTCCTTAAAAGCCCAAGTTTCGAGGGTTACAGAGCACGCACGAATCTGTGGGAATGACCTTGCGCAGCTTGGTGAAGAGGCAATATTATTGAGAGCCAAAGTCAAAGGTTGCATTGACGAAAGTATCAGCATAAAACAAGAGATCCAAAATGTTTACAGCCATGCCACAAGTATCGAGGAGAGGATTGGAAAATTTGAAGATCCTGCACGTCTGGCTAGGGATATGGAGCTGCAAAGGGATCAAGGTATGTCAGCCGATTGAACGGCTTGATATTATCCAGAAGTAATGAAGGATTAGCACGGGATACCATTGATCTTCTCAGGAGGGAGCTTAATGATAATGTTGGTGAACTATCGTTGGCAAGAGAGAGAGTCACAACACTCGAGACATTGCTTGAAAATGCCGCCCAGAGGACGGTGGAGGAGAAAAATCAAATGGTAGATATGGCTAATGCACTTTCTGAAATAAAAGCGAGCTGCATTTCTGGATTTGGGGAATTGCAAACACTGCTCAAGTCTATCCTGGACGCCAATGTTGGTGCCGCGTCACAGGCGAGTGGCATGGAAAAGCTATTGACCTTCTTAGTCGAAACGGAGGTAAAGGAGATGGTGAAAAAGGTGAACTGCGTGGAGAAGGTGTTAAAAGATATCAAACAGGAGATGAGGCGGGCTGAGAAACGGATTCGCCGTGTAGCACTAGGTGGAGGGCTCAAAGTCATGGACAAACTCGCTACTGCTACAGAAGCCCTGGAGAACCTCTTCAAACTAGAGTGTGAGGGGATTATGAAAACGTGAGCCCATAACATGCTGTTTATGAGGGTAAACGTTGTCTGAAGATATCTAATAGAGTTGAGGACTGCTTGACACTCTCCAAAGAGATCCAAGAAGACGCTACCAAACAACCGGAATACATCAAGGCAATCTGCAGCAATCTGGAGAGCGTGGGTGAAAGGTAAGCTTATCGCTCTAGTTTGAGACACTACTTATATTCGCTCGTAACAGAGTGAAATCTATCTTTACCGAGACCAAAGACATCCACGACATTGCCATCAATGATAGGCAATACATCTCTCATCTGGTAGGCCAAAACGAATCCTTACAGGAAAGAGTCAAGCTGTTGGAGAGCAAGGGCGAAGAGCTAGCAGTCCTTAAGATCAACAAAATTCAAGTAGAGAAGGACTTGAGAGAGAGTCGGGAACTGTGTGACCGTATGAGCAGAGAACTTGAGGAGCTCAAGGAGTTGGGAAAGGAGAATATCAAGAGGTCTACTTCCAGTGCTGATTTAACCTTCCATTTAATACTCACATATAACAGCGTCGTGTCTCTAGAGAAGCAGCTTGAGGCGGCACTCGCAGTGCCTAAGGAAGACCCTTCAGCTATTGCGACCCTGCGCTCCAAAATTGAGAAATTGGAGAGGGACGTGGAATCTTCGCGAGCTATGGTTGCCGAGAAAGAACAGCAGGCAATTGTAAAAGACCGCCAAATAGAGGATTTGGGCACTGAATTTCTAGCTCTCAAGGTACAAATCCTTATACCCACCTGTGTTTGCAGGTTCAGTGCACTAAACAAACAATTGGAACAGAAGATCAATGAAACATTGAAGGAGAAAACAGGCGCCTTTGAGGAAGACAGGGTATATTTGGGCGATGCTTTTTCCTTTATAACAAGCCCTGACAGCTCTCACTACACTAGAAGAAGTACGAGTGTGTATTGAAGAATCAGTATGAGGAAGAAAGGGCTAGATATTTACAAAATGTAGGCCAGCATGATTACCCTGAACCCTAGGTTTCTGCTAACACGCATGCACAGGCGCTTGATGAACATGCGGCAGAGCGCATCGCTGTTGAAAATAACGCACAGCGACTTTGCGAGAGAATCAGAATTGAAGCTCAAAATTCCGTGAAGATGCTTGGGACTGATAATACCAAGCTTCAATCTGAACTAAGAGATCTGCGGGGGAAATTGACTGAATGCGAGAAGTCTATTGTTGAATATGTGGGTCCACTTGTTTAGCACCTACTGTTTGTTACTAATAATTGCTGCAAGGCGCAAGAAGTCTCCCAGCTTGACGGTATGCTTAGGGCATCCACTGAGAAAGAAAAAATCTATCAGCTCCAACTTTCAGCGCTATCAACTGAGAAAGCGACCCTTGAATCCAATCTCGAAGCAGCAAGGGATCTGGTTCGCAATTTAGAAAACGAACTGGAAACTCTCCGGACCTCAAATCTCGAAGAGAAGCTCAACCAGGCAGATCTTGAAGTCCTCAGTCTAAAGAGAGATATAGATCAGCTACAAAGACGGGTAGAGACAGGCTCAACGTCCCTCAACCTTGTGCTAAATACCATTTATAGAAGGGATGGGCGGAGGGAGTTGAGTCGATCTCTTGAAGACGCCATTGTTGAAGTAAAATCACTTTGCGGAGGGGTCAGCACAAGACCGAGTAAAAATCTCCTTGAAAGCGGGACTGGTATTGAAGGTTCCAAGGTGTGCCTTTATTGTTTCAGCTCTCCGAAGGTTTTATCATAAATCTAACTCACGGCCAGTTCGAAGCCCCAGACAGTGATAATTCCCCGAATAGCGTAGAGAAGCACAAAGCTAGAGCTGCAACAATCATCAATGATAGCAAAACCCCAAGGAGGGCTATGAGAGAATTTGATCCAAATGAGACGACACTCGAGAGTCCAGAGGACACGAAAAATACCACTCTTATTGAAAGCACACCCCCACCAGTGCTACCACCTCCATCAGATTCGCCAACCATGGTGCTCCACCCGTCAGCATCAACAAGAGCTCAAAGCAGGAACGCCTCGATTGAATTGGAGGAATTCATACCATCAACACAAACACCAGCCACTAAGGCACAAGGGGAAAGGAGACTGACGAAAGCTCTTGCTCCCCCGGAAACCCTTAGCAAGTCCTTACAGATGCTTGTAGATCAGTCACCATCGTCAACTGCGAAAAAGCCCAACGGGAAGTCCTCTAGTGGAAAGTCTTCGAGCATCTCCAATGGCAGCGGAACGCCGACTACCAGTGATTTATCACCTGTGGCAGGCAGGAAGCGATTGAGAAATGAAAATCACGAAGCTCACAATAAAGGACCTGAGCCAGTATTAACTACTCCCACACCCTCTAGGCTGGTGATACCTCCTGCGCAGCCAAGGGCAAAAAGGCCGAGGTACGAGAGATCTGCTGCACCCAAGCGTGTCCCAAACGAGGAAGGAATTAAACCGGGCAAGAAATCCCCCGAATCGGTTAGCAGGACTACTCCGGAGAGGAATGACCCCAAGGACATTAAGCCATGTCCTGCAGTACCAGAACCCCAATACCCAGCTCAGATCCGTATACCAAGTCCTACTGCTGCAGGACCGAAGAGAAAACGCGCCCCAACCAAGAGAGGTTGAGGCCCGATCAGGATGCTGGGGGCTTGGGTATTTTATATTCCTATCCTTTTTAAGCCTTAAGTGGAGGATTAATATGGCATTTTGTAATGCTGTTGTATGGGATGTCGGGATGTCGGAATTGAAATGCTTTGATTTGCAGATGCATCATGGTATGGTAAAGAAGAGTTGGCTCTAGAAATATGCAATTATATGTACAGAGAAAAATTGAAAATGATGATACAAACATTATACCATCTGGCGGCTTATACAACCAATCCTAAGTGAAACCAACCGAAACTCTGATGCCATGTCATAGCCATAGACCGTGGTCTCTGTATCTTTGCTGTCTCTGCTAACCGTTTGTGGGGTGTGATGGAGCCTAGGCATAGATTGAGTCGTTAGGAAGAAAATAGGTCCGACTGATGATTGACATTTCTAACGCTGTCTTCGCTTTGATTCGAGGAATAGTACATGTCGTCGAACTGTGATTGTGTTCGACGAGTTAGCGGAGGGTTTGAGCTATGGTTGCACCTGCCCCGCAAACAACCATCACCATCTCCTCCATCTCCGTGCAACTGCTTCTAAGGGTGGATAGAACTCACCAACCGGATCGTACTTGATCATGCTCAGTGGATGGTGAACACGTGGGCGGACCATAGTCTTGAAGTATCCAGTCATGGCCATGGAGATGAGCCGGACAGCGATAGTGCGGGATTTAGCTGCAGAGACATCAGTGAAGGATCAATCGCATACGGGGGGCTGGGATGTGTACTTACCTTTCTTTGCCATGCTGAAGATTTTGTGTGACGAGGATTTGGTGGTGAGTGGATGGTGGGATTACGGGTAGATCCGTGTGGATAAGATTAGATGAGATAGCAGCACGTGATCGAGAGGTTGGCAGGACAACAGCATTGGCCACTATAGCTTCAGCATCACAGAATAGTGAATTCACAAAATAATACGAATCTAGAGGACAAGCATAAGCATGCCTCGAGAGCACCGCCCCCCCCCGCCACCAGCCGGGAACATGTACAATCCCAATGCAAACCCACCATATCCTAACCCCACAGCAGGTCCCTACGGCCCCCGAAATACCCTCTCCTCCTCTGAGCCCCCACCACTCACAATGGCCGCTGGCAGGCAAGGTGGTGTTTCAGTGGTAGATCTGTCGATTACATCAGAGAAACAAGGAACGCCGAAGTTTGGGGAGACGAGTCCATTGAGGAGTAAGATTGGGATAGGAGGAAATTCGGGTTCAATGGGTATACATTTATCCTATACTTCCTGATTGTGATTGTGGCTATTTAGACGAGCATTTGAAATGGAATGAATTTTTTTTTCTTGACCCGGTTTGACGCTGATAAGGTCTATTTGATGCAATATAGGTCCACCACCAGCACCAGGGGGTATATCCTCCCTCCTTCCGCAGGAATGGCTCATCCCCAAGCCCGCAAGTGATAAATCTGCCTGGGCCACGCCAAAAGTAACACTTAATAGCTTTGCGAAGGCTGCGCCCACAGCGATTCCAATACCTGCAGGCGGAGGATTATTTGGTGGGTATAACTCCAACTCAGAGCCCGTGAGTAGGGGGTTTACGGCTGTGAACCCCACAGGAAGCCCACAGAAGTTTACGGATTATCGGGATACAACCGGGTGCGGCGGTGGTAGTGGTAATGCAGGTTTGGGGGGAGGAAGAAGGTTTGGCGGCCCGGATGAGTTTGGGTTGGGGGGCTATGTGGACCCGGCAAAGACGAGCGATAGGATTAAGGCGCTATTTGATGGGTTGGAGAATGATGAGAATGTGCCGAGGGTGAGGAAGAAGAAGGGGAGAAAAGGGGGGCGGAAA
>Ga0307514_10002756_pt1 | contig 17704 bp, 13 predicted proteins | sample 16_EM_MG_FD_203088 | JGI IMG/M metagenome (GOLD analysis project Ga0307514, IMG submission 203088) | Populus trichocarpa ectomycorrhiza microbial communities from riparian zone in the Pacific Northwest, United States - 16_EM | ecosystem: Host-associated > Plants > Roots > Unclassified | place... | reverse complement strand
TATTCCATTGCTTGCTTATCAAGCATTTGTAATTCTATGGGTTCTTTTCCTCTTGGGTATATGCTGACTTGGTTTTCTGCAATATCCATAACTGCTCTTAAGGTTGTTAATCCAGGGTTTCCTAAAATAGTATTCCATTCATTTAGGTTAGCTACATAGAAGGTAATATTCTCTTTGTGCCCCTGTAGATCCACTTCTACTGTTGCTTTTGCATTGATGTATGATTTGCTTCCTTTGATTGCAGTTCCCAGCATCTTTTGATCTGTTTTTTCTGTTGAGATCTTGTACATGTCACAGAATTGATTTGAAATCAAGTTTCCATGCATAGTACAGGGATCTATTAATACTTGTGCATTTTTCCCATTGATTTGTACCATAGCTGCACAGGATATTTTTGCAGTTTGTGGAATGAGGTATTTTATGTCATCATGTGGGGGTCTCATAATTTCCAGTGCTGCAGTGTTTGGCCAGGGTCTTGATCCTTGGAAGGGTGTTCTTTGTTGCCAGGGTCCACTTTGATTCACTTGGTGGTAGGCTGTGCTTATTGATTTCTTTTTTGGGCAGTCTCTTGCATAGTGGCCTAATTCTTTGTATATGAGGCATTTTCCTTGTGCCTTCAGGGATTCTTTTTCCTGGTCACTCATTTGTCTGAACACCTTGTTCCCTGGTCTTGGCTTTGTTGGTCCTTTTCTTAGTGGTATGGACCTTGGTGGGTATGTCCTTTTAGGCTTATCTGGTGCAGATCCTCCTGACCCTGGTAGGTCTCCTTTTTTCCATGTAGATCTCTGGAATCCTGGTGATCTGCCTCTTTCTTCAGGGGTTTTTTGCCTTATCTTTCTTCCTTCCTTGTTGAAGTAGAAAGTTTTCCCTCTATTTGTGATTCCTCTTGTAGGGTCTCTTGCATTATCTACTTGCATTCTTTCTGCTGTCTTCACTATTTTCTCATAATCCATGTTGTAATTGATTAGCAATTTTGTAGGGGTCTTGATATGTGTGAGTAATGTTGTGACAAATTTGACTTTGAGTGCATGCATATTGATCATTTTTTCTCCTTGTAGGTTAATGCATGATTGACAGTATCTCAGACATTCCAGGCTGTGCAAGTTGACAGGGGGGTTTGGTCCATGTTCTTTCATTAGCTTTGTATGGTTGTATTCTTCCCATTCTTTCCATAGGTCCAATCCTGCTGTGAATGGTACTACTTTTTTCCTGAGCTCAAGGATAAAAGCATAGTAGTTCCTCTTCTTCTCTGGTATTCTACTACAATATTCTTCATACCAACTCAGAGCTGGACCTTCACACATCCAACTAAATCTGCTCAGTGCTTCTCCTTTTTGGATATCCAGTTCCTGGTAAGTTAACCATTCTGCCATTCTTGCTGTGTACTGGTGAAATGTTGTTGGCTTTCTCCATTTTTTGTTTGTTCCATCAAACATTTCTGGTGTTAGTAGTTTGACCAGACTCTTGTTTTTGCCCATTTTGTTGGCTACTTTGGCTGTTGTCTTTTTTCCTGTTACTTGTTCCCATTCCTTCTCACTGGGTGATAGTTGTCTAACTTTTCTAGTATTATCTTCAGATTCATCCTCACTTCCACTCTTGTCTCCATCAGAGCTTTCTGAGCTACTGCTGGAATTATCTCCTGGATTATCTCCACCACTGGTAGATAATCCCTTATCAGCTTCCTTGCCTTTGCCTTTACTAGGCTCTTTATTCCTCTTTTTAGGCTTTTCTCTTGGTAAGTTTCCAAACTGGACTTCTTTCTTTGACTTAGTTTTTCCTAGTCTCATTTTTTGTTGGTATTCTTTATTTTTCTTTGCCAGGTCTTGTTTAAGCTTCTTGTCTTTTGGTGTAGTGGTTTGTTGTGATGTTATGATAACATCTTCTTCTTCTGAACTGGTTTCTTCTTCTTGGAGTGTGTCTGCTAGTTCTTGTATTTCCTTGATTTGTTCTTTGCTTATTTCCATAGCTGTCTTATCTATTATTGTCTCTCTTATTTCCCCTATCTGGAGATATTGTTCAATATTTGGCCATTCCCTTGCCAGCCATAGTATTCCTTTGTGTGGGTTATAGTGTGGTGCAGGCATTGCCTTTGTTATTGTTGTTGTTAGTTTTGTTTCTATTGTATCCCATATGTCTATTGTGTTCCAGGTCATGTAGTTGAATATCCCTTGTTGTATAGTCCTCATTTCTTCTGTGGTGTACATGTTTTGTTGGAGAATGCAATAGACCATTACTTGGTCCATGTAATATTCCCATACTATTTTGTATCTTTCCTATTCCAAGTCATTCATCTTTGGTGTGTTGAATGTTCCTCCTTGTATGCTGCCTTTATCTGGTATTTCTAGTACTCTCATTATTGCTCTGGGATCTTCCTGTGATGGCAGTCTTAATCTTTTCTTCTTTGGTGTTTCCTGTGCCTTGGCTTTCAATGCTGTTATCTCTTCTTCTGTCATTGCATATCTTCTTCCTTTCTTGAGTTTTTGTTGTTGTTTCTTTTGTGGTATTTGAGGCACTGTTGAACTGCTGCCAAACAGAGAGCTGACTTCTTCTAGCCCAGACATGTCTATCAGGTTTTCCACCACTGAGGATTCCTGGGTTCTCAAGAACCTCAATTGGGTTGATCCTGATGAGGTGACAGATTACTTGTGTCCTTCTCCTGTTGGGAGACCTTCTGGTCTTCACGGGGGTATCGAGAGAGGTAGGGCCTCTTCTGAGCCTCTCCCTTCTGGTTCCAGGCCTGTGAGTTGGAGACCCAAGAGGGTGAGGTTGTCCTTGGGTGAGGATGATGGGGTTGTGGGGAAGAAGGTGGAGAAGTCTCCTGCTGGGTTTGTGTGGGGTGGCCCTGTGTTGAGCCACCAGAGTAAGAGTTTGAGGGATGTTCCTTGGTCCCAGAGGGTGTTTACATCCAGGTATGTGGTGCAGTGCTGGATGGAGCACTACAGGGAGAACCAGACTTGGGAGGTTTATAGGAACCTCAAGTACTGGTATGACTTGGGGACTGGTTGGGGTTGGGATGAGGAGTATTTCCTGGATGAGGCCAGGTTCTCCAAGAAGGCATCTTAGAATCTGCCTTCTGGGGGTTGTATTTCTGGTTGTTTCTGTCAGGCACCTGTTCCTAGGTGACCTTTTCTTGTTGTTTTCTTTTTTCCTCTTGTTGTTGATTTCTGTGTTGGGTTGTCTTGTGGTTCTCCTTTTTTCTTTTGTTGTTATATGTTGTGTGATTACTGTGGTTTGTCTTGGGTTTTGGGTTCTGGTAGTCTTGGTGGTTTCTTGTTGGTTTTCTTGGTGCCTGGAAAAGTTGGGTTTTTCCTTTGTTTCCTTTGTTATTATTTCTGGTCTTGGTTGTATTTATTTGTTTTGAATATACTGAGTTGCTACCAGGTTGACTCACTAGTAAGGCTTTGCTGACCAGATGCTGAGGTAAGGGTGATCAGTCCTTCCTCTTTAGGTAAGAGATTCTGATGTTAAAAAATATAAAGGTTTAGTCTTGAGATTTATGTAAGGACTTATATAATCATAAGTTACCTTATGTAATCTTCAAGATAGTTGTTATCAAGATAGTTGATTTGTAAGAGGTCAGGTGATGTGCCAAGAGGCACAAGAGTTTTAACAGATTGATCTCTTGTATTTGTTGCTATCTGAATAAACTGATGATAAAAGAAAAGCTATCTGGCGGGCATTGATCCCTCTATATCCTGTTTTTGGCAGGGATCTTCAATACCAGTGATGTCATAGCTTCCATCTCTGAGTCACTCTGTAACTCATCCTGTGACTCATTTTGTATGAGTCATTCCTCTAAGTCATTCTATGACTCATCTCTTATAGCTAAATATAGAATTATAATCTGATAAGGAAATTCTCATATGACTTCTGAGTTATCTGATTCTTAAGAAAATACATTGTCTCTCCGGAGGGCACCTGACATGTTCCACCTGGTTCTTCACATGACTTCAGAGTAGGGAAAAGATATATGTTAGGAAAATATATGTCTTACTTACATAATCCTAATTTTTCCCAGCTGGCTTCGTTTTCTATTATTGCCTGAGTATGAGCAATAATAGCATTTGTTCTAGTGGTTAAGATTCCAACATTTAGTTGATATTGTAGGAGAATCTGAGCTCGTTCGAATGGTGTACTTGCTTTAACTAGTTGATCAACAAGCCATTTCTTGGGGTCTGTCTGCGACGCTTCACTGACTTGGGTATACTTAGGGATCACAACTGCAAATGAGGTTGAAAATGACATCGTAGTAAAGATTGAGCTGTATGTAAGATATTTTTCTTATGCTTGATTTCTGTCAAAGAATTAATATTGGATATATGCTAAGAAGACAACTGCCTGTTATAGTAGGGTATAAACCAAAAGCATATAAGGAAGTGAGTTCTTATATATACATCTCTTGTATCTTTATTAAACAGCTATTTGGCATGTCTGCCTTCCAAAATATTACTATTAATGGACATATAAAATATGAAACAAATAGAACTAGTGAGCGACATAAAACAATATATTGTAGAAACATGATATGTATGGTAGGCTTTGTTCTCACAATAGAAGGTCAAACAACTAGTAATAATACCTTTGTTATACTTTAGAAGTACTATGCAGAACAAAAAAAAACTTGTTGAAACATGTATGATAAAACAAATTTCTATAGTACCAACTATGGTTATGGAATAAAGAGTTCTTAATACCAAGTTGGCAATTAAAATAGAAATAAACTCCAGCGTACTTGAGTTTGAAACAGCGAGGTCTGATTATCAATGAGATCATTGACAGGGCAGGCTCGTGTATGCAATAAAATCATTCATAGAGCGAGTTTCTGAATGCTTTGAGATTAATGATTGCGGGATAGTCAACACTGTGATAGCAAGCTACTTGTCAAGCTTCTTATGCAGTTGGTTTCTTTATTTCTTGCTCTGCTAGTTGCTTCATGTCTAGGTATCTTGTTCTCTTGCTCTTGTGATATCTTAGTATCTTTATCTTGTACTGTCATGATCTCACCTAATCTTGATAATATATTACGTAATTGCCAAAATTCAATATTAAAACCTATACCACATTTAATATGGAGTTGCAAAGAAGGCAGTGCAGAATGTATGCATAGGAAAACAATAGAGTATTGAGAAATACTACCAGCAAACTTTTGTCTGAAATTTTATTAGGGAGCCAAACAAATGCCAGTTTGAGATCTACGCCAAAATCTCTTTGAGATAGAAGTTACGCAGGCCTTGAATATGCATACTAGATAAATACTATGTCGCACAATAGGTAGGATACAAGCTACTGCAAAATTCTGCTGGAAGTAAGTTACTTCAGAACCTAGAAACCACATCGTGACAGAATAAATTAATTAATTGGGGACATGGAATCGCTGGTAAAAGGGCAATGAAATCTAATTATAATAGGTTGGGTAATCGTAATATTTTAGATTACTTAATTTAGGTTGAATTAGATTTTATGAGCCGTGTGGTAGCTAGTTATAGCTTAAAGAAGCTCATGCAGTTACTATAGTAAGACAGCTGCAGTGACTTCCCACTAGATAGATACCTGTTTGCACTAGAGCTATATCCACAAAAAGTACGTAACAACTGCAACCAATTAAAGTGTGTCCACACAAAGTAGTCTACAAAAAGTAGTCTACAAAAAGTAGGCAGCAGCTACTGGGAATTAGTAAGCTGTATACAATAAGTCTACATACTAAGAAATTACGTCGAAACCAAAATATATATAAAAACTGACCGCATTTGAGTACCAACAACAACATTAAACTCTAATGAATTTATGTTGCGCAAGTTACAAGTAGTTTATTTCAACAAAGAAGTATCATAATTAAAAAAATTGCAAGTTGTATGCGAAAGTTCAAAGCTGTACATCAGCAACATTGGGGAACCAGCTACGGAAGCAGATATAAACTCTGCTACATCCAATATCACTATCTCGAGCCTCTAGACCCACTCTTAATGTCATACTGTCTTGGTCTCTTACTTTCTTGGTATCTTGTTATTGTAGTTATATGTTGTCATAATATCCTATTAATATTATGTTGTGTTAGTCTTCTGGTATCATAGTTTCGAGCTGTCATAGTATGGTGCGGTACAAAGTGTGAGATCAAATTATATAATTGTAAGAATCCAAGACTGAAAGATACGCATGGGTACGAATACTTATTATGTAGTCTCAGAAAAGGTAGTTCAGGATATACGCAGGCAAAATGAAGAGAGTACTGAGAAATACTAGCAGAAAATTTTTGTATGGGATTTTAATATGAGGTCAGACACAACTCAGTTTGAAATCTACTGCGAAATCTCTGCGGGATTGAATTTACGCTGTTGTTTAAGTATCATACTAGATATATACTATGTTCAACAAAAGGCAGGATCAAACGTACGCCAAAATACTAGCAAAAGCGCCATACGTGAGAACCTAGAAACAACATCGCGACACAATGAATTAATTAATTTGAGACGTGTAATCGGAAGTTCAAAGGTAAAAGAATTAAATTGTAAAATAAAAATTCATGGTTACTATTAAGTGTTGTTGTAGAAAAAGTTGTCAAAGTTCTGCACCGAGCGCCGAAAGGGTGATAGAAGAGCTTCCCGAATAGTCTGCGCATACCACTCCTTCTTTGAGTTTAGTGCCGGGGCTACCGGTGGCGCCTTTGTGGCTGCTGGTGGTGCCTTTTTCGCCAATTGCTTCTTCTTTCCTTTCGGAGGCATCTCGTTGGTCGAGCGACGGTGTGGTAAATACAAATCCCTAAATCGCTGGTGATGTCGTGCTGTCGCTGTGATGCTAGAGCTAGTGGTGGTGTGGGAATTATCTTTTCCCGGATTAAATACTACTTGCTGCTTCGTGTGCCAATGCCCTGCGTGACAGCTCCATGAGAGAGGGAGCTGAAAGCAGAGAGGAGAAGACGGAGAAAAGCTTCAAGCGAGGGGAAAGAGGTCTTGAACGTTGTTTCTCCCCGGTTTGAGTCGATATTCTTGTTGTAGGCGACGAGGGCTATCTCGTGGTGTCGTCCGCTTGTTCGTAGCTGCTCTAGTTGTTGAGATCCGACCAAGTGCTCGTTCTGTCAAAGTGGTTGTCAGTGCATCCTGGCTACTGGGGTAACGTCCCAGCCCATTTGTGCAAGTGCTAGCTAGGATGACAGGCCACCCCTCATGCACATACAGTCCCGAAGAGGGGCAAGGGTCTACCCTTATCCGATTCGGAGGGCTTCCCGATCAGCGAGAGTCTTCGGAGGGTCTGAAAGGTTAAACAGGAAACAATGTACCCCGGGGTCCGGAAGGTTAAAGGAAAACAAGAGGGTTCGTCCCGGATGTTCCGCCGCGGTGGCACTAGATCATTCTTCGGGGCCTAACACGTCAGCGAGAGTGAGCAGTGACATGAGGGGTACGGATGTCCTGGCTGCGAAGGGGGCTTGAGCTGGTGTGTATTGGTTAGTCTCATCCTGACAAGGACGCGGAGGGAGTCAGTCGGGTTTTGACGACTCATCTTGGTTTCTGTGGACCAGGTGGTGTCGGAAAAATCATGAATTATGGGACTAGGTACTGAGGGCCTGGGGGGTTACGGATATATATGGGAGCTACTCGAGTGAACCTCACAGGCAGTTGCACCGAGCATACCAATATCTGACCTACCCCAGGCAGTCGGAAATGTCTTAAAAAACCCCGAGCGGCAGTCAGCAGGCTGTAGGGGCCTGTTGGGCTCGACAGGATGGTTCTAAAGTCGGTGCCAGTCCAGCGGCACCGAGAGGTGTTTAGCGATGGGCTCAAGGTGCAAAGAGTACGAGATCAAATGCATGTACTCCGAAAATATAAGGAGTAGGTAGCCACTCGTCAAACTACTCACACGCCTTAGCCACGAACTGTTACGCTTGAAGGGCAGGGGCTGCAGCTCGGGGTTTGGGTTGAGACTATTGTCATTCTACCGGATGGCCGTCTGTGGCCGGAACTATCGACAACACAGGCAAAAGACCTGCAAAAGTGATAGGGAGATAGTCATGGGGGAGAGCGGCGTAGCCACTCGGCTGGGTAGTGCATCGTAGTACTGGCAGGAAAAGAGTTAAGTTGGAAGAATGGATGGAACAGGAGGAGATGCAGGATATCGGAACGGCAGAATACATGCATAGACAGGGAGCACACACGGTTACCCCACCGACAACCACTTTGACAGAACGAGCACTTGGTCGGATCTCAACAACCAGAGCAGCTACGTACAAGCGGACGACACCACGAGACAGCCCTCGTCGCCCACAACAAGGATATCGACTCGAAGCGTAAGGAAACAACGATCACGACCTCTTTCCCCTCGCTTGAAGCTTTTCTCCGTCTTCTTGTCTCTTCTTTTAGCTCCCTCTCTCACGAAGCTGTCCCGCAGGGCATTGGCCCACGACGTCAGCAGAGTCGTCCAATCCGGGAAAAGATAACTCCCACACCACCTCTAGCCACCACGCAAGGCGACATCACGACATCACCAGCGAATAAGGGATTTTGTAACTCCCACACAGGCAGCACAACGAATCACGTTCCAGTACACGATGCCAGCAAGGAAAAAAGCCCCAAAGAGAGCGGCAGCGGTGCCGAAGCCTGAACCGAAGACGGCAGCGATCCTGCGGGATCCCGGATCGGAATCGGAATCGGAGATAGAAGATCAAGATCGAGATGGGGAGGTTGAAAAAGCTCTACGTACTCTGCTACAGGTAGGCCCGGAGGTAGAAGATGCCTACTTTCCGTTCTGGGCGTACGTTGTGCGGCTCTTGCTTAGCACATGGAGCGTTATGCGACCCGAATCCGCACTCCCCCCACTACACCAGTCGATCTGTGACAGAGCCGACTACTACATGCAGTTGAAACGGGAGGAATGGCAAAAGGAGGCGCGGGACGAGGCCCGGGAACACACTGCCGATACCAGCGATTCAGCCACACAGACGGAGTGCAAACCCACCAGGAGCACAGCCACGGATGCGCCATCGGCACCCCCAGCGCGCACATACGCGGCAGTCGCTGTTCAGACACCACCGACGCACAGAGGACACAAACAAGCGGCTCCACCACCGGGACGTAAGGAAGGACACAGACAACAGGCGGCTCCACCACAAAAGGGTAAGGAAACCAAGTCGGGGACGCCGGTGCGGAAGGAACAGAAGCCACCCCGAGGAGACAAGGGGGCACCATCGACCACACGAGCGTTGGTTATGCATGCGGCTCCGCTCAAGTACAAACCAGGCACCATGCGGAGGTGGATAGAGGAGGATAACAAGCGGGTGAAGATACTAGGGATACGGTGGTTGCTGAGGGAGGACCGGCGGGGACAAGTGGCGTCCTCCCTGGTCATCTACATGCGCGATCTGATGGAAGTCACGAAGCTGCGGATGGGGAGGAGGCTATTCCGCACCACAAGTTATGATTGGGACCGTTGACGCTTGATGGGGTTTCTTTTTCCCGCCCTCCCACCGGCGCTTGTTTTGTATTGAGTAGTTTCTACCGGCGTGATGGGTTTTTGGGTCGTTGGGGAAAAAACTTTTTGACACCTGCGCGAATGGAGGGTTCTCTTTTGGGGGATGTTTTGCGTCACCTGCGCGAGTTTGTAGTTATGTTCTTTCCTTCTTGGGTGACACCTGCGCGAATGGGGGTTCTCTTTTGGGGGATTAGGCGGCGGAGATTTGTGTCACCTGCGCGAGTTTGTAGTGATTGTCTTTTCTTCTTGGGGGGTTCTTTAGGGGCAGGGACTGGCCCAGTGGGAGAGAGAGGCAGCTGGCAACAGTGCGCTGCAGTCCCTCGTCATAGTCTAGACAGGCTGAATACTAGTAATGATTCCTAAAAAAAAAAAAAAAAGACAGGGAGCACACAGGTGCGTTATTGATAGGGTGATAACAAGGACATCGGCCAGGCCATGGGACATACCTGAAAGATGGGATCACGGGTCAGATCATGCCATGATAGGAGCGAAGATCGAGATACAACATACGGTGCGGAGAATCAGGCGAATAGATTGGGCGAAGGTAGAGGAATGGATCGAGAAAGGAGAAGCGTACGAGGCAAGGGAGGTAGGGGAAGCATACAACAGCCTGCCGGAAAAGGTGGAAAATGAGTGGGTGAGGGAAGTGAGGATAGTGGGGAGATCGAAGCCATGGTGGAAAGCGAGCTGGAAGACGCTACGTAAGGAGGCACCGAAGTCGAAGGCAGCAAAACGAAGACTGCGCAAGGAGATAAGGGCGGCGAAACGCCAGATGTGGGACAACTGGCTCGCAGAGGGCAGAGAGGTCTGGGATATAGTGAGGGTGTGCAAGAACCCATTCAACAGCAGAGCAAGATGTGGGTGATCACCAATGAGGATGGCACATACCAGACAGACCACGAGAAGGCCGAGGCGTTTATCAAACACAATCTGATAACGGAACCAGCAGACCCGAGGACCGCAGTAGAGACTCAAAGACGAAGGAAGACCACAGACTCCGAAAAGAGAAGAGTGAGGCAAGCCTTGAGCCGAACCAAGAATAACAGCGCCCCCGGACCAGATGGCATAAGCTGGAGGTTGCTGAAAGCAATTAGTAAGACAGCACTAGGAGAAGCCATAATTGAGGATGTGGCACAGGTGACGAGTGAAGGGGGTAGAACAAAGATGCCAGAAGAATGGAGGAAACTAAAAATGGTTATGCTACCCAAACTGGGGAAAGATCACACCCAGGTTAAGGGATGGCGTCCTATAGTACTAGCGAACACGACAGGAAAGCTGGCAGAGAAGATAATGGCACAGAAGCTGCAGGAGAAAGAGGAGCTATGGCACGAGAGAGCATTTGCCGGAAGAAAAGGGAGAGGAGCTATAGACAGCGTAATGCTAATGAAGATGCTGATGGAGAAAAACCCGGCGGGGGAAATACTTGGGAGGGATGTACAGTCAGCATTTAACACCCTGCGGAGGGATGTGACATCCAGGATACTGGGACAACACGACTGGCTGAGGTGGTGGATTGACGACTGGCTGGCCCCACGAGAATTCGGAATAGAAGTGGACGGCAAAGAGATTGGGCGTACTACGATGACAGGGGGCACACCATAGGGCAGCCCACTCTCACCCGCCCTGATCACGATATATATGTCTAGTGTGGTATGGGAAGCAGAGAGGAAACTGGCACATCGTGAGGGGCGGGAGCTGCGGAACAAGAAAGCGAAGCGATGCTGGCCACTATCATATATAGACGATGTCAATGGAGTATGCTTAGGAAGTGAGAAGGAGGTAGACAGGGCGTTGACTGTAAGGAAGACATAAGCCCGTTGCAACGCACTTATTTCTCCCATACACTTCGCTAAGTTGACCACCGGGGAAGCCATCATTTTCATATATTTTACTAGGATTGGGTACAAGGTAGCAACGCTACCTATATGGAGAATTTCCTATATTTTGATTATTTAAGCGCAAGTTAATTAATCATCTGTTATTTGACTTATTTCTATTTACCTCTATATATTTCTGTCGCTCTAATAAGGAGATAAAACAGTGCAAAGGAAGTTGCGCTCAGAAGGAAAAAGAGACGGAACAAAGGGAAAGTTACAGAGGGAGCCGTGCGCGTCGAAGAGCTGGACGTTAGCAGAGTACAAGAATGGACGGACGGGAGCCGCATGGATAGTAGAGCGGCAGCGGCGACAAGGACGAAGGGAGAATACCTGGGGACGATGGCAACGGTGGCGGATGCGGAGGAACTGGGGGTGTCACTGGCGTGGGAAGAAAACGATGTGGTAGCTCTAGACAGCAAGGGGGTAATACAGAGGATACAGAGCCTGGCGCATCGACATCCGCGCTCATGGATAGAGGAAAGACTAGCCGCGCAGATGACCGAGAGACAGCGGACCCTGATGTGGGTTAAGGGACACAATGGGATTGAGGGAAACGAGAGGGCGGACAGGATGGCCAAGAAAGCGGTCAATGAGGGAGTATGGATGAACAAGCCTGACATCGTCACACCGGCTGGCATCCGACAAGCCTATAGACTGCACGGGAAAGCACCGAGGCACCTGAACTGGTCCAGATGGGCACTGAGGGGATTGACATACATGCTGACGGACAAAGGTCCGCAGGCGCAATGGCTGAAAACGATAGGGAAGACGGAAGATGCAAGTTGCGTATGCGATGGCTGGACACCACAGAACGCAGCTCACCTATATATGTGCCCATGGGTAGGGGATGGAAGAGGAAGAACGAAGGAACAAATATTCGGGGATGCAGAATGGTGTGAGGAGGTGGCGAGGTTTCTCTTGTAGGCGTCGATCTGTATTTAATATTTAGTATTAGAGGTTGAGAAGGCAACCGGCAACGGTGCGCCGCAGTCTATCGCCATAGTCTAGATAGGCTGAATGCGATTAATGACTCAAAAAAAAAAAAAAAAGGGAAAGTTACAGGAAAGGAAAATAAGTCGCAAGGAAGTTTTCTATTTGATTTAAGTTTAATGTTCCGACGTTTTTGATACCAATTATATGGGGTCCCGGCTGCCTATAAAAGGCCCCGGTTTCGCCGCTGAGATATGGATTTTTCTTTCCTCAGATCATTTCGATAGCAACAACTTCAATACAAGAGATCAACCAGTTAATTATTCGTCCCTCCGGGACACTTACCCTCATAACTCGTTTATCTTAACAACTCTTTAATCTTGATATCTATAAGTTTATGACTTATTACTAAGTCCTTATAAATACAAGACCAACAACTTCACATTGACAGAGGCGGGGGCGAAGGCGGGGATACGATGGGACAGGGAAAAGAACTGGAAGGGGAATAGAGGCACACACCTGGGAGTAGTAGTAGGCGATCGGATCAGACACCAGAAGTACAGAACGCAGAAAGCGAGTGCGGCATGGAATATGGTGCGACGATTGAGCAAGCTAAGCGCAGCAGGCAAGAGGAAGGTGATAGTGCAGATGATACTCCCGATCCTTACCTACGGCTGCGAACTGCATTACGAACCGATTGAGCGTCAGAGACGACTAGCTGCGGAATGCCAACGGTGGATAGTTGGAGCATATGCAGGAAGCAATGCGGCGAAAGTGGAAGAGCTCACGGGGATTAGTGAGCTGGAACGCATGATGATGTGCAAAAGGATACGATGGGCGGCGTCGGTGTATGGAAGACAGCTACCAGAGCTTCGTCAAGTGGCGGAACCGATACTCCGGCAGTGGATAGAGGAGGATGCGGTCCTGCGGTGGATGGGGAGCAGCGGGAGGGGTGAGAGAGAAGTACAGGTTGTGGAGCTCGATGAGGGGAGGGTACAATAGTGGACAGATGGCAGCCGAATTGGTGACAGAGCGGCTGCAGCGACGAGGATGAGAGCAGAGTATCTAGGAACGATGGGCACGGTAGCGGATGCGGAAGAACTAGGGGTAGCATTGGCATGGGAGGAGCATGACATAGTGGCGCTGGATAGCAAGGGGGTAATACAACGTATTCAGAATTTGCGCGACTCCCAACCCCGATCCTGGATTGAGGAAAGACTGGTACAGCAGATGGAAGATCGCCCACGCACACTGATGTGGGTCAAGGGGCATAACGGAGTGGAAGGCAATGAAAGAGCTGATGCGAGAGCTAAGAAACAAGTGAAGAGGGGCAGACGTATGCATATGCCTGACATAGTGACACCGGCTGGCATACACAGGCCTTCAGGATCCACCGAGCAGCTCCTTCACACCTTAAGTGGGGAAGGATGGAAGTACGAGGGTTAGCGTATATGATAACGGACAAGGGCCCACAAGCAGGATGGCTGAAAAGATAGGCAAAGTGGACGACGGGAGCTGCCCATGCGACGGATGGTCAGTACAGAACGCAGTACATCTGCTACCGTGCCCATGGGTAGGAGACGGGACAGGGAGGAAGAGAGAGGAGCTGTGGGAGGATGAGAAATGGTGTGAGGAGGTGGCGAGATTCGTAATGTAAAGGGGAGCGAGCAAGGCGTGGAGGGGGGGAACACATGTATATAGAGGGAGCAGGGACTGGCTCAGTGGAAGGAAGGTAGCTGGCAACAGCGTGCCGCAGTCCATCGTCATAGTCTTAGTAGGCTGAATACGATCAATGGTTCCCAAAAAAAAACAAAATAGGGGCAGGGACTGGCTCGCGTGGAGGAAGAGATGCTAGCCGGGGCAAACTGGCAGCTGCAGTCCATCGCTATACTCTAGATAGGGTGAATGCGATTAATGATTCCTTAAAAAAAAAAAAGTATCACCGGGGATATAGAGTTGGTGATGTAGTCGGTGATGTCGTCGGCCTCACACAGGCAGGTCACCTGACCCTGTGCTTCAAAAGCAGTTTAAAACTGCAGCATTTCCCTCCCCAGTCTGGACTCTCCAATCGTGCCGAGACTACTCTCCAACTAGACTACTACTTTAGGCACCTGCCTATACTAAGACTTTAGTAGCCCTCTAGGCCTGTTCACTCCATCGACACGTCAGCGCTACGTTATACAGCTACAAAACGACACTTCAGCATAGGTACTACTCCTGCCAACCTGTCCGTAAACTTCGATATGTCGCCCAGGCCAGCTGCAGCGTTTGAAGTCCCGAGTATTCCTATGTCCCCTTGTCACCAGCAGGACTTCGTCTTACGCCACCCTGGGTTAGACACCTCTTGCAATATTCTCGTGCGCATACCTTGCCTAGAAGAGTTACACGATCATGTGGCCGGGTGGGGGATTGATCGACAACTTTGCCGAAGCATCGGAATCATTATCTGCGGACCTGGATCCCCTACTCACCTTTCGAAGCTACTGTCAGTTTTGGTTAATGACCCCGCTATAGAGGAGGAGCCAACAGAAGACATAATACCAGCTGGGGATTACTGGTTCTACCCTGGTGGATGGACAAAATCCCAAGGCGCCTTCCCCATCACCACGCGGTTCGAAGATTGGGAATTTCCTCATGGAAACGTTCCTACAAACTGGAATGTGTTCCTCGGGCAGGAACATGGGCATAGCTTCCATTCAGGAACCTACCAGGAGCGCGTGAGGAGAAGGGACGGCATGTGCAAAGTGACTGGATGGTCGGAAGGCGGGGGCGTTGCTCATATTGTCCCACAAGCGGCAAAATATGCCACATGGGTATAGCTCACTATTATATTTTGGCAGAGTTACCACAAGCTAATAAATGAGGGTGGCCCAGTACCGTTATAATTCTATGAGTCAATATGCATATGACTACCAATCACTCACCCTTCATGATTTAAATAATCTGGTCTATCTCAGATCAGATATCCACCAGGCGTTCGATGACAAGGGCTTTGTTTTTATTCCGAAAGCAGGCTGTGTCAGTATATACTTTTTAAGACAAGCAGACCAACTCACAGGAGCGTTTCATATGCGGAGGCCTGTTGGCAATGACCTTCAAACCAACAAGGAACATGCTTTTGCTCGGCTTGCATGGGCTATCTTCCCTCTGGGAATCAGTCTCACTCCGGGGATAGCAATTCGCATGCGCAACCAGGAGACCCATAGATGGGAAGTCAAGCCGAGCCGCGAAGTATTTCCTGAAAGTCTGCATGCGGGTGTAAGCTTAAGACAAAGTGAAGCCAAGAAACGACGACGAACAACTCCAACAGCGATCGGAGCAGGGATAGTATCTGCTACACGGACTAACCTTGAGCGTAGCATTGAAGCCATGGAGATGCAACTGCAAGCCCTACGAGCGCAAGCAAGAGGCTTAGTTACTTTCAGTGGGGATCTCGAGTTCGACGGTAGCGACGGATCGGAGTCGGAGTCGGCAGAATCTGTGGGCAAAGACTTTCATCTGGTGAGCCGACAATCAGAACCTCAAATGTGGGGTCCTTAGAAGGAACCCTGCAATGAAGGCCAACAGTTGTCCGCAGTGCCAAAAGGAAAGGATGTCAGCGCAACGGCGGTGCGAGAACACGGTCAGAAGGGTGTGATAGACCAGGGTGTAGGTGAGAGAGATAGGGAAGAAGCCAAGCGTGCTGGGGCTGGTAGCGTACCAGTTCCGGCGATGGACGAGACGGGGGGCGAAAACGATCAGCATGAGGAAGGAGAGGCAAAGACCAGGGGGAGCAATCGGGAGACGGGTAGGGATGAGATGAAGAACAATCAGAACAACACGGGCTCGAGGACAGCAACGGTGATGGCAGGCAGTCGGAGACGAGATGTGAAGCAACGATGGAGGATTTAACGGCGAGTGAAAAATATGAGGGCTAGAGGGTTTGCCATTGATTTTGAGCAGGACAAATGCCAAGCATTCCCGAATAAAGAGGCGAGCTGCATGCTAGATGACTTCATGAGTGTAAAACTACCCCTATTATCCATGCTACTTGTAGGACACAGAGAAACTCGAGGCTTTTAAATGTCCTGTGCTCCTGACAGTAAGAGAGATTCAACTACATAGATTATGGAAAAAATCCCCTATCGGGTTATGGTTACTCATTGTTTACTCCAATGGACTTTGCGTTTGTCAGTATCCTCTAGTTTTGAATAAGCCCCAAAAATACATAGCGATATCAATGAACACGATTAATGAGCGTAGGTACGACCAGTCGAGATTACGTGACATCATGCCCATGTGAACCTCAACGTCAGAGAGTCTACCTAAGCTACAGATTTTGGCTGAGGAGCCAGGTTAGAATGTAATCTCACTGTAGTTGGGAGCTTGTCATGCTTATAATTTGATCTCATAGAAATTCTATATCCCCGAACTGTATTAGATAGTAAAATTTTAACAGGTAGAACAACCATATTGGCTATTGATACTTTGTTGGACAGTGCAAGTACTGGGGACCAAGAAGCTGTTTTGGTTATCAACACTAGTGAACATGGAGGCTTTGCAAAACATGTAAACTAGGTTATTATAAACCGTTTTTGTTTGCGTAGTTGTAGGCTGTAACAATATCAATTATTCAAATAATTATATAATTGGCTTGTGGCTTGCACTAAAAACAGAATTATAACGAAATACCGAGACATACCAAGGACAACACCTTCAGCTCCAAACTCCAATATCCCAATAAACAATTCAAGCACAGGGATGAGAAGAGGGAGAAGGATCCACGGATGGGCTTTCACATAATCAAGAACCGGCTTCAAAAATCCAAGATTGGCTGCAACCCGTCCATGATGGACTGCTTATCCGTCCAGTCAATTCCTGTATACTAGAAACGATATGATCCTTATTCTCCTTGATTTCATTTGCTACATGCTTGAAATATTCGACAAGTTCATCAGGGAGTATCTGCTGTATATGTGTCACGAACCCTACCCCTAGCGCTCGCCCCTACCTCCGATATCCAGTATCCACGGATATGCCATGTCCGACATCATGCACTCTGCCGGGATAAAAGAGTGAAATCACCATCGCGACCCCGTCATCCTTCCCGATGGTGACCCCCCGACCCCCGACCCCTGACCTGCCTGGCAACCCGACATCTGACTGGCATCATGACCTCCCGCCTGGCACCATGACCTCCCGCCTGGCAGCATGACCTCCCGCCTGGCAACATGACCCCCGACTGGCAGCTCAACCTCCGCTGGCGATATGACCTGGACAGCAGCTGGAACGTATGCCTAGGCTGGTGAACTCTCACCTCCAGCTCTAGCCTCCAGCTCTCCCAGCTTGCCAGCCCCGCCAGCCTTGCCAGCCTTGCCACCCCCGCCAGCCCTGCCAACCCCGCCAGTCCCGCCAGCCTTGACAACCCCGCAAGCTCTGCCAATCCCGCAAGCCTGCCA
>Ga0307514_10002755_pt1 | contig 17704 bp, 12 predicted proteins | sample 16_EM_MG_FD_203088 | JGI IMG/M metagenome (GOLD analysis project Ga0307514, IMG submission 203088) | Populus trichocarpa ectomycorrhiza microbial communities from riparian zone in the Pacific Northwest, United States - 16_EM | ecosystem: Host-associated > Plants > Roots > Unclassified | place... | reverse complement strand
TCAATTTCTGATCAACTGCTATCTACGCTATCTGAGTGAGAAATGACGTGGCCTATTACATTCTCGCGCTTTCGGCCGGCAATTGACGGCATGTAGATCATTTCACTAGTTTTTAGTAAATATAGCTCGACTTCCTCACCATTCCTTATCCAGCTCCTTCTCCTCAATTTCCATGACGTACCACAAGCAATTTCAAATATCTCAACCATGTGCACCAGGTCTGTGTGGCGAGTTATGCAGTTGGATACATGGATGTATTCAGCATGACGGTAATCGTTCAGATCGATTCATCGTGCGCACTGACCGCTCTTTCTATGACACGTATGACATCACTCACTTAAATTTTGTTAGCATATTTTGTCACTAATATTGCTTTTGCTTTGTCGCTTAACAGTCACATGCAAAAGGAAATGGAAATGTTTGGGCCGTCCTACAGTGCGATTTGGATTTTAGAACATTCACATGGTGCGTCCGACCCTTGCACATGCACAGACGAATTATTAAGTCTCACAATTTGGTCACTGAAATCAAGAAATACCTGACACGTAGCAAAATTGGTAAACACCTTGCATTTCACCGCGATCAGATGTCAAGAATTACACTTTGCATATCTGTTCTTCCGCAGGCCCAGGAGCCATCACCATTTGTTCGTCGGTATCCGATACCTATATGGTAATTAGCGGGAGGCTATAGGCAGGGGCAAAAGCTTACTGGTTCAACTGGCTTCGCTTTCAGTAACGTGGACGAATCGGGCTCCGCAGCTGGCTCACCGCTCGGTATGCTTGATATTGGCTTGCGGCTTCTCCGAACCTAGCCTGATATGACTACTTCCTGGTCGAGAAGTCCCTTGCAGCCTTTGTGATATTCCGGGGACAATGTCAAGACTCTCCATAACCTCTCCAAATGTTGTCGGGGGAGGTGCCGGAGCATCATCATTCCTTTGTGGCTGAACAACTGCCAGAACCCTCAATTCGGATGGGCCGTACCTCTTGTCTTGTTCACAGAAGTAGTCAGCTGCATTCTCCCATCCGGGTTGAGTCAGTTCGTCGAGCTTCATCTGCTTCTGCCGAATGCTCTGCATGCACTGCTGTACCGTGTTGGTGATTGTGCCCATCACCCAGCCGGGTTCGTCATCATCGCTCAGCTTGCCCTGCTCAGTCTCTTCATCATCCTCGTCTTCCTCATCCTCCCCATTATCGGAACTTGCAAGATCACTCAGACTGTCTCCTATGGCAACCAGTATCTCCTCAAATGTCGTTTGAGGCTCTCTGGACGTCAATCCCACGATTTCAGCATGCGTCATATCGTCCTGCTGTTGTTGAACCGGGGCCTCTGCGTCTTCAACTCGCTTTCTTGCCCCAGCAATTTCTCTCTCAACATAATCCTCAATCCATTTCTCTTTCTCTTCATTGCTTAAGAAGTGCGTTTCTGGTCGCTTTTCTGCCACAAGCTTCTTTTTGGATCTCATGCTGCGCAATGCCCCAAGGGCTCGGACTCTCTCTGCCTGCAACCCGCTCTTGCCTTCATTTGCTTGATGACGTTGTTGGGTTGACCGCTTTGTCGATTTACGGTAACTGCCTGCTAGGAGTGGCGAAAAGTTATTTTTCGGAGCATTGACTATTGTGCTTTGCGTGGACCTTGTTGTTGGGCCAGATGTTCGATGTTGCAAGTTATGGACAATATGGAGGCAAGCTGCGTCTTTTATGTCAAGGTTGGTACGTTTACTCATCTTGAACAAAGCAAAATCTCCCTCTTGACTGTGACGAAATCAGGAATAGAGACCCTAACCGTACAATATGATATGATTGTTAGCGTCATTTTCATGTAATATCCCGGGGAATATTTGAGACTAACATCAGCATACATTCTTTCCCTCGAACTGCATCCTATTAATATCTACGAATTGAGCGATTCCGGGGGTCTTACACCGTAATTCATCCCTGTTAACAAACAAACAACATTAGACTGACTCTTTGCGAATTGCGGGGCAGTGGGAAACCCCTGCAACTTGCAGCCATACACAGTAGGATTCATCTTGAGCATAACGATTATCTTGGCTGCTACTTATTTCATTCTGACATGAAGCTAACTATATAGTCCTCAGGGCTTCCCACTTCCTCTCGTTATCATCTTCCTCTCCAATTCCACACCAGTACATTATGGATACACAACCACCTCCTTCGGGTCAGAGCAGATCGAATGACGGCAGATTGGTGGGCGCTACATTCAATACGGAAATTCTTGGCACACAACAAGAGCGCAGACACAAGTTAGTTCACCGCGACGCTGCCAATGCAGCCACCAAACATATGACCCAGGATGCACATTTAAAAATCATCCGCAAGACTGGAAGCTGGAAAAATATGAAGTAGCATGCGGCGGCATGTGAGTGTATCCATATCGAGGCAATCAGCGGTCAATTAACTGTATAACGTACAGCGGGTGTCCTTAGAGAGCTACATAAAGAATTTATTGCTGCCCATAACAGGAAACCTCCATGGTCGACAAAGGCATTTGTCCGCACAGTCCCCGAAATCGAATATTATGATATTGTCAGCTCTGGGATTGTCGCAGATGAATTTCCCGATAAGCATCCCCGAGAGTGGACGAAACAGGCGTTAATCACCTTAGAGGAGGCTATGGAAGCGTATATGGTAAAGGTAACAGCCGAATTTCATTGTTAGAAGCAGCAACTAATGGCTTGTAGGTTTTCAACATGTCTGCAACTATGGCAAGGCAAGGAAGTCGGGTACAGCTGGAACAGTCCAACATGTGCCTGGCGTTGAATATGGCCAAAATGGCCAAACAAGGCTTTTCGCGCACCGCAATAGAGGAAACGAAATATCTGATTAAGGAACCACGCGCCGAGGTCCGAGAAGAGAAGAAGCGGCGTGTTGAGTTTCCTGGGCATAACAAGGTGAAGGCTGCAATATAAAGACACCCAGCAATGCTTCGTCAAAACCAAACGTCCGGCTGCCTTCCTTGCCAAAATCGCCAGCAAAGAATCCGCAGACAGGCTGGAGACGCAAAGGAACAGGTGCACCTCCACCCGCCCAACACAGAGTGCGGAATCCGGAGCCGACTCCCCACCTGCCCGGCATGCCACCGGCCCCACCCGCCCCAACCGGTAACACTTCCGGAGCTCAACCTTCTGAAATCGTCAATTTGCCGTCCGGATATACGTATTCACATACAGCCCTTCCCTCTGCGGAGTTTTTCGATGATGATGAGGACACCCAGCACGATACTGATTTTGATCCAGATATGCTGACTGATGAAGGTTAGTACACTATCTGTTGCGTGGTAATGCAGCTAACATTCATTTTGAAGACAAAAGCAGCAGATTGAGTGATTCTGCAACTGATGAGGAGCAGTGACCAAAAGACACAGGATTTTGGAGATTATTACTATATATATCTATTTATTATTACAGCACAATGTAGTGATCAAGAAGAAAGTAAATGAAAATGCCAGAAAGGCAGCCAAAACAATGTGAATGATGGACTGTGGCAAATTAATTAATTGCATATTGTGGATACAGCCATGGCAAAATGAGCATCAACGGAGCGTCAACGATTGTTGGTTATGCGTCCTGGGAAATCACACCTCCGATAGGTTGTACTTAGTCATAAAGGTATTTTTGCCGGCCTTTATAGGCAAAACAGATTGTAATACCCTCTCTGCCCCATCATGAAAATGAGTGTCAATGGAGTGTCAACAATTTTTGGTTATGAATCTTGGGAAATCACACCTCCGATAGGTTGTAGTAAGTCATAAAGTAATTTTTGCCTGGCTTTATAGACAAAACAGATTGCAATACCCTCCCTGCCCCATCATGAAAATGAGCGTCAACGGAGCGTCAACGATTTTTGGTCATGCTTCCTTGGAAATCATATGTCCGATAGGTTGTACTCAGTCATAAAGGTATTTTTGCCGGTCTTTATAGGCAAAACAGATAGCAATACCCTCCCTGCCCCATCATGAAATGAGCGTCAATGGAGCGTCAACGATTTTTGGTCATGCATCTTGTGAAATCACAACTCCAATAGGTTATAGTAAGTCATAAAGTAATTTTTGCCTGCCTTTATAGGCAAAACAGATTGGAATACCCTCCCTGCCCCATCATGAAAATGAGCGTCAACGGAGAGTCAACAATTTTTGGTCATGTGTCCTGGGAAATCACACCTCCCATAGATTGTAGCCAGTCATAAATGAATTTTTGGCTTCCTTTCTAGGCAAAACAGAGGGCAATACCCTCCCAGCCCCATCATGAAAATGAGCGTCAACGGAGCGTCAACAATTGTTCGTCAGGTATCATGGGTAATCTGCGGGGCGACAGGTTGCACATTGTCATAAACTGATTATTGGCTGCCTTTATAGGCAAAAATGAAAGTGAAACGCTTCCTGCCCGATCTTGAAAATGCGCGTCAACAGAGTGTCAACAATTGTTGGCCTTCCATCATGGTTAATCATAGCGCGATGTGGCGGTTATTGTCTATATTCATCGTTTTGACTCTTATTATACGCTAAAAGGCTCAAGAATACTTAGTGGTAGCTCTGTAAATGAAATAAGTTGTTACTGTCCCAGAGGATGTGGTTAGAATATACTGTACATATCTGCCTATAAAGGCTGCCATATCCTTCTTTATGGATGCTTGTGATCAAGCACCACTCATATTACTGAAGATGCAAGACCAAATATCGTTGACGCTCTGTTGACGCTCATTTTCAGGATGTGGTTGGGCGCGTGAGTATGCTTGTTTTGTACATCAAGGCGGCTAATATGTCGAACATGAAGTGTGCAGTACAAATGTCCATATTTTATGATTCACAGTAGCATATCTGAATGCGACCATAAATGTGAAACCTGAAACGCGGAACCAGGGATTGGACCCGACGGGTCTAGCCAAACCCGGCGAAACCCGCGGGTTGACGGGTACGGGTTTGGGTTCGGCCCACCAAGAGTCAGCGGGTCAGGTTTTTGGCCGGGTCTGGAACCGAACCGACCCGTTTTTGCGGTCCAAACCCGGACCCGTTGCTAACACTATAACGCCCTTGTGCAGCAGCCACACAATCTGGAATCGCTTCTCCACTATCTTGAACACTGACTGTCAGTAGCCCATGATACCAGTAATTATATTGGTAATAATAGTTAATACAGTGCAGACCCGCTGCTGGAATCCTTCACAGCATCCGTAATATAGATCACTCCATCAAGTTCTATACAACATAATCGCGATAGCAACTGACATCAGTGATGGGGATCAATGGGAATCGTGTCTATTTTGTAAACTCACCCTGATCCTCCATTGGTGCACTTGCTGGGGGGAAGTGACCGACTGTCACTAATTAACTATCATCAACAGTGAACTGAAGTAGGAACTGCTTTGGCAATGCTACTGATGCAACCCTCTAGGGTATGGACTAAGGCATCATCTTATAATGGTCAATTGACTGAAGTGGAAGGTAACTCATCAAATCTCATTGATGCTCCAATTAGTAGTCTTCACGTTCTTGTAAAAATCAATTGCAATTGACTTTGACTGACTTGATCAGTGACATGTATCCTTGCTCATTGGCCTCTGGAATCAACTTGGATTGTTCCAGCAATTGTTAGCCTCAATTGGGTGTTCTGGTGAAGCAACCTTCCTTCTATAATCTGTCACTGTCAACTCCAGACAATCTATCGTTCATCGGTGTCACGATGAACTTCTGGCTGATTGGCCTGTGCAAGCTGCATATAATGATTTCTTTTGCCTTTCACCTCAATTAGATTGACATATCAATACACTTCGCAGAGGCAATTATTGATTCCTAATCTCTATTATATCTCGCGCATAGACAGCATGTAGCGATGTATTACCAAGAGGTAATTAATGAAATCTGATATGCGACATGGATCCAAAATTGTCAGAGCGATAATAGCGTAAAGCCATATGCCTGAGTGTGGCCTTGTAGGAAGGAATATTGGTAGATACAGTTGCAAGCGTGGATGTGAATGTTATTCAGTAGTATTTAGGTAAGTTAAGGTAAGTAAGGCAAGTAAGGTGAGTAAGGTAAGGAAGACAAGATTATCGCTGGAGATTTAAGGCTCATGGCAAGCCGAATATACATAAAGCAGGTGTTACCCCGCCCTGGACCTGTCACATGCAGTCATGCCATTGCACAAATGTATTTCCAAGATATTTCAATTATCGTCTCCAGGTGTTCCTCCAATGACACTTGTGCACCACCTACAGTCAAATTGATCTGATGTACAGGTATAGAGACACTGGGATCGATACTACATGCCATACAATAAAGTATCCAATGTTGTGTTTGTAATATAAGCAAATGTGATACACCTAGTGTTAGCAACGGTTCCGGACCATCACTTCAGATCCGGGTCCGGGTCCAAACCAAACCATTGCCAAATTGGCGGTCTGGGTTGTCAATAAACCCGAACTGTCAACTCAGGTACAGTTCAAACGTAAACTCCCAACCCGTCTGAATTGGGCGGGTTGTCAGCAGGTCCATCTATAGATTCAAATATGGCTCTTGTGTTTGGAGTTTGTTAATTGTATCTTATCAAAATGGCGTTTTCACCAACCAATAATGTATTTTTGTATGCTTTGCAGCTTCCAATATAGATTAATTTGGAATCGGTATTTTACCTTTGGTATAATGTTTTGTGCCAATACTGGCGGTCAATAATTCCGTTATGAACGTGAAGATTAGCGCGATGACTTCATTACCAAATATGCAACAACTAAAACTGTTGCCGCTCCGTTGACGCTCATTTTCAGGATGCGGCAGGGAGCATTTTGCTGTTGATTTTGCCAGTAAAGGGTGCCAATATTTAATAAATGGATGTATGCAACCAATCGGGACATAAATTACCCAAGATGGGAAGCTAATAATCATTGACGCTCTGTTGACGCTCATTCTCAGAATGGGGCGATGACTGTGTTGCTGTCTCTTTTCACACTAAAAGCTGCCAATACATCGATGATGCCCAACAGCGACCAAAGCACTGTTTAATTACCGTACTTACATAACCAAAAATCGTTCACGCTCCGTTGATGCTCATTCTCAGAATGGGGCGATGACCGTGTTGCTGTCTGTTTTGCCAAATAAAGCTGTCAATACATTGATTATGCCTAACAGCGATCAAAGCACTGTTTAATTACCATACTTACATAACCACAAATTGTTGACGCTCCATTGACGCTCATTCTCAGAATGGGGTGATGACCGTGTTGCTGTCTCTTTTGTCAATAAAAGCTTCCAATACATCAATTATGCCTAACAGCGACCAAAGCACTATTTAATTACCGTACTTACATAACCACAAATCGTGGACGCTCCATTGACGCTCATTTTCCGAATGGGGCGATGACCGTGTTGCTGTATCTTTTACCAATAGAAGCTGCCAATACATCGGTTATACCTAACAGCGACCAAAGCACTGTTTAATCACCATACTTACATAACCACAAATCGTTGACGCTCCGTTGACGCTCATTTTACTGTATTGTCCATTCAACATCTGCTGCCATCGACAGTACTTTTCATCATGATTTGAACTTATTGGAAGTCTTTCTGCCAGATTAAGACTTGGCCCTGTGGCAAAGCTGAGCGCAGTAACATTCTTGCACTGTTCGCTCACACAGGACTGAAATTTATGTGTCTTGCCAAATGCTTCATTGCACCTGCTATACATCTGTTTATCAACCGATATTTACAAGCTTCAGCTCACCATTCACTCATAATATATCTCTAACCAAAACACTCAGTCAAGATACATAAAAAAGCTGGTGAAACATTCACGCATTTTGTTCTACTTTTTCTGCACTCCCTTGTTCCTTCTCGTTTCGATTGCACTGACCATCACCAACATGTTTTCACCATGTCTCTTTGACTTCCGTATAGGCCAAATCAATCCGGAATCATTTCTCGCAGTGCTCACATCCCGCTACTCTGGGGATTCGGGATCCTCGATGCTATTGTCTTGGTCCATATTAGATTCAATGTCCGCCGCGCATTCATCTTCACTGTCATTTGGATTATCTACGGCCCCATTCCAGTTAAGCCAATCTTCAGTATCTGAAATACTTTCAGGTTTGCTATTCTCGTCACTTTCGACTGACTGATAGTTGATTCTCTGGATTCGGCGGACATTTAAGATTTCAGTTTGTCCTCCAGGGAGGTCCTTTGCAGACAAAGGTGGTGGCAAAGGAGATCTTTCTGACAATTTGAATGCAGCCGCACCATCATGTTGAAAGAGTGACCAGGATGCTTTGACAATCTCTTCAGTGTCCGAAATGAATCCCACAGCAGTCATATGCTAGTTTTGAGCGCGAGATTCCTTCTGTGTAGCACGTAGGTTTTGGCTGCCCAGCCACATCTCCAAAAAGTAGTTAACCTTGGCCGTTCTGTGCAGTTTCCTTGCCTCCGCCTCTTTGTTCATTTCCTTGTCGTTTTCTGTGTTCCTGTTATCTAGTATTATCAATGGTTCCGGACCGTCACTTTGGGCCCGGGTCCGGGTCGCAACCGAACTGTCGCCAAATTGGCGGTCTGGGTTGTCAATACACCCAAACTGCCAATTCAGGTACGGTTCACTCGACATCTCCCTACCCGTCTGAATTGGGCGGTTCCTCAGCGGGTTCTCCAGCAGGTCCATCTGTCAATACATATACCACACTTGCCTTTGCTATTTGAAAATAGTACTCAATCAAAATCGTTTATTCAACAGCCAGGAATCACATATTGCATGTTTTGCAGGGTGCGAAATCGATAACATTTGAATTCATGTTTTTTCTTTACTAATTATTATTTTTGACCATGGAGGAGGTCAATAGTTCAATTATAAGCTCAAATATCCATGTGATGCCTTCATTACCCAATATGCATCACCAGAAATTCATGACCCTCAGTTGACACGAGATTGACAGTCAATTTCAGCATGGGGCCGTGACCGTATCACTTTCTCTTTTCCCAATAATGGCTGGCAATACGTTGGTTATGGATAACTGTGAGCAAATCACATGCCAATTACCTTATTCAAAAGGCCAAATTCCGTTGAGGCTCCATTGACCCTCATTTTCAGAATGGGAAAGTGATCGTTTCCCTTGTTCTTTTGATGATAGAGGCTGCCAATATGTTGGTTACACATAACAGAAAGCATATCCTGTTCCAATCACCATACTTACATTGCCAGATATCATGGACGCACTGTTGATGCGCAGTTAAGGGTGGTAGCGACACCGACACTGACTATATTGCAAATACAGGCAGCAACACTTTGACTCTGCGTATAGAACGCAGCACAACACTTCAATTATACAATATGCAATGCCGAAAATCGTTGATGCTCTTTTGAAGCTCTGGTGACGCTCATTTTTTGGTGTAGTGAAATTGTCTCTAACCATATTTGCCCTAAAGGTGGCCAATACTTCGATTATAGGTAAATGCCATAGAACTGCCCTTGGATTACTCAAGTTGCAACACCCACAATCATTGACACTCAGTTGAGACTCTGTTAACGCTGTGTTGATGCTGTGTTGACGCTCAGTTGATGCTTATTATCAGGTATAGCGATATCGAGATCAACGATATTGCATATAAAGGCGCCCAATACTTCGATTACGGATAAAAGCCGTAGCACAGCCCTTCGATTATACAAGATGCAATACTCAAAATCGTTGACGCTCTGTTGACGCTCATTTTCAGACTGAGGCTGTGACCATGTCACCCTCTGTTTTGCACATAAACGCTGCCAATATGTTGATTAAGGGTAAATGCCGTAGCACAGCTGTTGAATTATACAAGATGCAACACCGAAGATTGTTGACACTCTGTTGATGCTCTGTTGATGCTCTGTTGATGCTCTGTTGGTGCTCTGTTGACGTTCTGTTGACACTCTGTTGACGCTCATTGTTAGGTGAAGCGACGTCGACATATACCATATTGCCTATAAAGGCGGCCAATTCTTCGATTATGGATAAAAGCCGTAGCACAGCCCTTCGATGATACAAGATGGAACACACAAAATCATTGACGCTCTGTTGACGCTCATTTTCAGACAGGGGCTGTGATCATGTCCCCTTCTCTTTTGCCCATAAAGGCTGCCAATATGTTGATTATGCGTAAATGCTGTAGCACAGCCCTTGGAATATACAAGATGCAACACCCAAGATTGTTGGCTCTCTGTTGACGCTCTATTGATGCTCTGTTGATGCTCGGTTGACGCTCTGTTGACGCTTATTGTCAGGTGAAGCGACATCGACATTACCCATATTGCCTATAAAGGCGGCCAATACTTTGATTATGGAAAAAGCTGTAGCACAGCCCCTAGATGACACAAGATGCAACACCCACAATCGTTGACACTCTGTTGACGCTCATTTTCAGACTGGGGCTGCAACCATGTCGCCTTCTCTTTTGCCCACAAAGGCTGCCAATACGTTGATTATGGGTAAATGCCATAGCACAGTGCTTGGATTATACAAGATGCAACAACCAAGATTGTTGACGCTCTGTTGACACTCTGTTGACACTCTGTTGATTCTCTATTGATGCTCTGTTGACGCTGTGTTGACGCTCAGTGTCAGGTGAAGCGACATCAACATTAACCATATTGCCTATAAAGGCGGCCAATACGTCGTGTATGGATAACAGCCGTAGCACAGCCCTTGGATGACACAAGATGCCACACCCAAAATCATTGACGCTCTGTTGACGTTCATTTTCAGACTGGGGCTGTGACCATGTCACCTTCTCTTTTGCCCACAAAGGCTGCCAATACATTGATCATGGGTAAATGCCGTATTCCGGCCCTTGGATTATACTAGATGTAACACCCAACATAGTTGATGCTCTGTTGATGCTCTGTTGATGCTCTGTTGACGTTCTGTTGACTCTCATTTTTTGGTATAGAGACAACGACATTAACCATATTGCTTATAAAGGCAGCCAATACTTTGATTAGAGCTAAAAGCCGTAGCATAGCCATTGAATTATACAAGATGCGACACCTGAAATCGTTGACACAATGCTGATGCTCTGTTGATGTTCATTTTAGGTGTAGCAACATCGACATTAACCATAGTGCCTACAAAGGAGGCCAATACTTCAATTATGCATAAAAGCTCTAGTACAGCCTTTGGATTATAGAAGATGCAACACCCACAATTGTTGATGCTCGGTTGACGTTCCTTTTTGGATTGGCACTGTGAATATGTCCCTTTCTCTTTTGCCAATAAAGGCTGCCAATACGTTGACTATGGATAACAGCGAGCAAATCATTTCCCAATTAACTTACTTGCGAGACAAAAAATCATTGATGCTCTATTGACACTCATTTTCAGAATGGGGCTGTTACCGTGTCGCATTCTCTTTTGCCTATAAAGGCTGCTGATACTTTGGTTATGGATAACAGCGAGCAAATTGCTTTCCGATTAACTTACTTACAATACCAAACATTGTTAATGCTTTATTGACGCTCATTTCCAGAATCTGGCTGTTACCGTGTCAATCTCTCTTTGGCCTATTGAGGCTGCCAATGCGTTGATGATGGATAACAGCGAGGAAATTGCTTCCCAATTAAGTTGCTTACAAGTCAAAAAATTGTTGACGCTCAGTTGACACTCATTTTCAGAATGGGGCTGTCACCGTGTTGCTTTCTCTTTCGCCTATCAAGGCTGCCAATACATTGGTTATCCATAACAGCGAGCAAATTGCTTCCCAAATAACTTACTTACAAGACCAGAGATCGTTGACACTCCAGTGACACTCACCATAAACATGTCCTAACTGTTGTTGTATAGTTAATCATTTTGTATAAAGAATCATATAGTCATTATTGGCAGCCAATGTATAATTTGTATGAATACTCAGTAGAATCCAAATGCTTTGTGGCGCGACAATTTCTGATGCACTGATGCACATGATCTATAAGCAATGAATCACGTAGCGCCATTACATTTCAGCACTTTCAGCTGGCAATTTACCACATCTAGATTCATATACTAATTTTTCATTAATATAGCCCAATTTGCTTATTTTGCCTTATCCAGTCGCTTCTCCTTGATTTCCATCACCTACCATAAGCAATTTTCAAAATATTGGGTATGTGCACCAGGTCGGAAGGCAGAGTTATGTAGTTGAATGTATGGATGAATGCTACATGATGGTGTTCACTCCTACAGATTCGCATTGCGCATTGACTGCTCCTTCTATGACACGTATGCCATCACTGACGCATATTTTGTTAGTAAATTTTGTCTTCAATTTAGACTGCGCGTGCTCATTTACCTGTAAGAGGCATGAGGACAGCATGTTGATCAATCGTCAATCAACTCAGTTTGGAGTCGAGAGCTTTCGTGTGGCCCATACGACCGTTGCACATACACAGTCAAATTATTATATCTCATATTGTGGACACGGAAATTAAAAAAATGGCGGGATGTTGTAAAATAGGTTCACAAATTACTTTTCACAGAGATATGTAGTGAACAATCGCAAATTGTGCAGGTAGTGTACAGATGACAAACGAGCCAGTACAATATGTTCATCTGAATCCAATTCCTGTATGGTAATTTACTAGAGAGGTTATATGCAAGGGTAACAGCTTACGGGTTTAACAGTGTTTGATTTCTTAATTGGTAACTAATTGGGTACCATGTCAGGCGTGAGAGCCGATATGCCTACCTGAGACTGTGGTTTCCTGGGTGATAATTTCATATGGCTAAGATCAGCTCGTGAAGTTCCATGTGGCATTGTGATTCTCCACTGACACTGTCACGTATCTCCTTCACCTCACCAAATGCTGTGGACGCAGTAGCAGGAGGAAACTGATCCATTTGCGGCTTGATGACTACCTTAACTGCTAATATTGCTGTTCTGTACCTCACATCTTAATAATGATGCAAGACGAAAGATGGTTCACACACAACTGCAGGATGTAGCAGGGAGCATCTCTCTGCTTATTTTGATTATAATGGCAGCCAATAAAACAAATAAGGACAATGATGTACCAAAGTTAATATTGTGCACATGAAAGTAGGATATCTGAATGCGACCATAAATAGAAATACCCGAAAATGAGAATCGGAGATTGGCACCAACAGGTCTAGCCAAACTCGGCAAAAGCTGCGGGTTGAGGGGTACTGGTACGGGTTTGGCCCGCCAACCAGCTGCGGGTTGGGTTTTTGGACTGTACTGGAACTGAACCAAACCGTTTATCCGCTCCAAATCCTGACCGCTGGCGGGTTACCCAGACCCGTTGCTAACACTTGATAGACTCAATTTCATGTTGTTATAGAACCCTACAACTCACTGTTGTGAGAGTACTACACCAGATATAGAGTCTTTTCCTGAGCTGCACAGAAGTCTCAGCTGTCCTCAACATTTCTGCCACCCCAGTTCAGAAGTCTCAGCTTTTTCATCATTTGACAATCCTATAAGTCAAATAGTGCAGCATCATTAACATACCTCCAGAACAGCAGGTGCTATCAGGACAATCTCAGAATCTTCTCGTATCATCTGAAAGCACCTTGGTATGCCCAGGACGGGCCTGGAAGTACATGGAGTTAGTCAGGAGCACCTGGAAGGATAACTGGAGTGTCTCAGAGGTTAGCTTGTAGCTACCAGATCGATTTACCATTTGGTGATGTATACTCTCTCTAGTACACTCTGGAGACACTCCAAGTACACTCCAAGTACGCTCCCAATTAAACCCCAAATGTCTTACAGGTTGACTCCTGACTGCTCTTGATTATACACTGCCACCTCACTGGGCTCAATAAACCCAAGAACACTCAAACATGGAGACACACTTCTGCTCTCACATTACTGTATGCTTCCATAAGTAATGCTGCATACTCAATTCCGAGTCCTGCTGAGTGGCACATCCCAGGGAATGGGAGGATTCAGCTTGATAGTATATGACAGATAGCGTTTCATTCGCAGCTAGCAGATTGTAACAGGTAGTACCAGGTCGCAGGTGGTGTCTATTGGCTGAAATCATAACATTAGTCGAAATGGTATCCTAATAATTGTCTCTATCATTTCCACCACGGCAACATGTCATGATGCATTAATATCATGGTATTGACGATTGAAGGTTTCAGATTCTGCAGAAAAGGTTCATTATTTGTTGTCAGGGAAGCAAGTCTCCTGCTCTGTGTATTCAGCGTAATGTGCTGCCTGGTTCTTGTCAATATTGTGGGTATGTGCACCCATTTGGTTTTGGGCTGCTGGTCATAATGATGATGGTGACAGTGATTGTAATGGTGATAGTAATGGCGATAGTAATGGTAACGGTAATGATACTGAAAGCACTTAGTCATGTAGGCTGGTTGGCGAAGTTATTATCAATGTCACCGCTTTAACAGACTTAAAATCATCCATTGGCCAATGCTCCCACAAACTGATGGTGTTCAGACAGTCAACATTACCCCAGGAAGACTACTTCCAAAGTATGAGTTTAAAATACACAGCACTTCAGAGCAGGCTACCAAACGAGCAATCAAGCAAGGTTTCTTACAGGCTGTAAGCAGGCATCCTTGCAGGCTCTCATGAAGGCTTCACAGTGCTAATGGGCACTTAAGTTGACTCTCAGCAACCACTGTAGCCATCACTACCAGGCAAAAGCAACTCTCCAGCTGCCAGACAAATATAGTTCTGTCAGCATACATGTATATCTCTATGAATTAACTATAGACCAATATAGACCACGCATTGCATTGGGTTCCATGAAATGATTGCCATGAGCCACACATGTTTGTGTGTGTGTACATAGAGTAAGCTATAGTGTATTTGCACTATTGGCAATAATTGGCAGAAGGAATTCATCAAACAGTTGTCCATAGCAACCAGTGTAATTTCAACTTGATAATGAGTCTTTGGATTTATGTTATACAAAATATGATTGAGAATGCTTAGTTGTTCATTATCATGAGTTATAAGAAATCATCATCCACCTGCATGAAAGTGCTTGATTTAATTGCCTCTGAATTTTTCTTCACCACCAATAGCTTGGGGTGCAAGCCTACTACATCTCTGTCCTTTCAACCTTGTGCTACACAGACTTTAACACTGTTGGCAACAGCTATTCATTGTACAATGTCTGAATATGTCACTGGAAAGAAGGCTACAATTAGGTTTTCTCAAGATGAATATTGTAGCAAATTGTAGCATTCTCCTGTGACATATATTACAACAGCAGCCACTGCTTTCATCAGTTTCATATTCGTAGACTACTACATACCCCCTATTCAGAACCCCTCCACAGCATTCAGTGCTTCAGAAGTCCCATCAGTGATTCTCAGCCTGAATTGGCACTTACCGGGAAAAATGACCCTACGCAACACGTAACTCATTGTGAAGCTGTGTTTGAGCCAGTAATTCATTGCATATATGATGTGTGGCGCTTTGAGGTCCTATGAACCTGCAATTCGACTAGATTACTATGATACACATGCCATTATGGGCGCTTGATACCATACATCATGCTGCATTCAGTAAAGCTGCCAAATGCATTTCATTGCACACTCCCAAGTATGCTCTCAAGTACACTCCTGATTGCACATTTTTTAAACTCCCATGCTGATTGACTTACACTCCAAACTAAGCTCTCACAATGCTCCCATGCATACTGCCAGAACACTCCCAATTACACCTCAGAGTTCATTCTCAAGTACACTGCTGGAGATGCTCGCAAGGACGCTCCCACTTGCACTCTACGGTACACAGCCAACCTTGTTAACCATACACTTCTGAACTAGCTCTCAAATAGCTCTGAAGCACATTGCTGAGCAAGCTCTCCAGTATACTCCCAATTGCACTTGATAACACAGTCCCAGCACACTTGACTATCTGCTCCCAAGAAAGTTCTCAAGATGCTCCGAAGTTTAACAAGCAAGTTCTCAGGTACATTTCCATGCATGCCCCCAAAACTCTCCCACTTCCGCTCAATGGCACACTGCCAGCCTGCTGGACTGTACACCATCAAACGAGCACTCCAGAAGCTCTCAAGCACACTCCCAAGCATGCTCTCAAGTACACTTCGAATTGCACTTGATGGTACACTCCCAGTCTATCTGACTCTACACTTCCAAGTACACTCTCAAGATGGAAGATACTCCCAATCTAACTTGACTATATGCTCACATGTATCCTCCTGCATGCTCGATCCAAAGACTTACAGAGTTCCAAAAGGCAGGCGCCAAGAGGCATCAGTTGCAGGTACCAGGGGCAGGGGGGCATGAGGCAGGGGGTGTATAGTAGGCAGTGTTTGGTGGGTGGCATGTGGCATATGGTGTGTGGTAGATGGTGGAGGGCGTATGGTGGCTGAAACATGACATCTGCCGATATGGTAGTCTGAACCATATCTGTAGGGTGGCTACCATGACAAGATTTCACGATACCTATGGTCATGGGGTTGGCAATTTTAGCCTTACATTCTGCAGAATGGATAGACAAGTCGAACTTGGGGAGAGCAGAACTCCCATTCAGATTTTCCAGTGGAATCAGATACCTGCTTTTCATTGATTGTTAACGTATGTGTGCACATTTGTTCTAGGGCTGATGGACATGATGGCATTGGTGATGGAGATGATGGCAATGGTAATGGCAATGGTAATGGCAATGGTAATGGTAATGGTAATGGCAATGGTAATGGCAATGGTAATGGCAATGGTAATGGCAATGGTAATGGCAATGGTAATGGCAATGGTAATGGCAATGGTAATGGCAATGGTAATGGCAATGGTAATGGCAATGGTAATGGCAATGGTAATGGTAATGGTAATGGCAATGGTAATGGCAATGGTAATGGCAATGGTGATCGTGTTGGTAATAGTGATCATTGTACCAGAAGTACTTAGACAAGAATGTTGGCTTCGTCAATGTCAACATTAAAGCTTTCACAGACCTTCAGCCTTCTATTAGCCAAAGCTTCTACAAACTCAGAATTGTCCATTGGGCATAAGCTTCCCATGGAAAACTCTACTTCTCCCAAATATACTACTACACACTCGATGCCAGAGACATGTTGAGTTGCAAATGCCAGGCACTGGGAGGGGTGAGGCAGGTGGCATGTGGCAGGTGGCTGGTGGCAGATACCCGGTGGTGGGTTGCCAAAATCATGATGTCAGTCTCTATCACAGTTTGAATTTTATGTTTAGCATTCCCACCATGACAAAATCTCATGATGTCTCTTGACCATGGTGTTGACAATGGCAGCCATGAAATCTGTAGGAATGGTAGACGATTGAATCTTGGGAAGAGCAGATCTCTGACTCGAAATTTCATGCAGAATATACTGTTCGCTTCCCACCAATTGTGGTTGTTTGCATGTGCAGTTGAGCCTTGGCTGATGCTGATAATGGTGAAGGTGCTGTTGGCAATTGTGCTAATGGTGGTGGTGATGATGGCGATGGTGATGATGGTGGTGGTGATGATGGCGATGGTGATGATGGTGATGGTGATGATGGCGATGGTGATGATGGTGATGGTGATGATGGCGATGGTGATGATGGTGATGGTGATGATGGCGATGGTGATGATGGCGATGGTGATGATGGCGATGGTGATGATGGCGATAGTGATGATTGCGATGGTGATGATGGCGATGGTGATGATGGCGATGGTGATGATGGCGATGGTGATGATGGCAATGGTGATGATGGCGATGGTGATGATGGCTATGGTGATGATGTCA
>Ga0307514_10002754_pt1 | contig 17712 bp, 17 predicted proteins | sample 16_EM_MG_FD_203088 | JGI IMG/M metagenome (GOLD analysis project Ga0307514, IMG submission 203088) | Populus trichocarpa ectomycorrhiza microbial communities from riparian zone in the Pacific Northwest, United States - 16_EM | ecosystem: Host-associated > Plants > Roots > Unclassified | place... | reverse complement strand
TTGTATAGCAAAGCAAGTTACGACTTTGAAACAGCTTCGACTCTTGTCTTGTCTTGATTCCCTCGAAACGAACCTCGAGCCTCTTGCCCCGCTTTCAGTATAACATTAGTGTTACCAATATCACCTAAGCCCGACCCCGCGCGTTACAATCATCCCAAGATCGACAGTTTCCCGCTCCCAGCCAGTTTCCCGCTCCGAAAGTACTCCTCCAATCTCGCTCGATCATAGCCTGCAAGTGCATCTCCAAACTCGCTCAATCACGGCCTGCCAGTGCATCTCTGAGTTTATTCAATCTCGGTCTCCAATTGCATCTCCAACCTCGCTTGATCACGGCCTCAAAGTGCATCTCCAAACTCGCTTGATCACGGCCTCCCAGTGCATCTCCAAGCTCGCTCTATCACGGCCTCCAAGTGCATCTCTGAGTTCACTCGATCTCGGCCTCCAAGTGCATCTCCAAACTCTCTCTGAGTTCACTCGATCTTGGCCTCCAAGTGCATCTCCAAACTCGCTCGATCACGGCCTCGGAGTGTATCTCTGAGTTCACTCGATCTCGGCCTCCAAGTGCATCTCTCAACTCGCTCGATCACGGCCTCCAAGTACATCGTTTATGAGCGACGGCAGGTGTACGGAGATACAGGGGTAACGGAGGTGGACTGAGCGACGGGGAGTACATATTCGGGACACCCCGGGGTAGATAGACATTATCTCATTTTCATCTCATCTGGATCCGCGCAATTGCGTGGATTCTTATGGCCGGGTAGTATCATATCTTCTCACTTTCTTCCTAGGCTCCTCGAGCTAGAACTGTTCTTTCTCACGAATTCCGTGGTGATCTCAATGGGTGTCTCCAGGTGCTCCTCCGATTATACTCGACTACCATCTGTGGCCAGATTGACCGTATGTATATATATAGAGATACTTAAATAATACATGCCATATTATGAGGTAGCGAATCTTGTGACTGTAACAAAGACGAATATGATAGACGAAATGCCTTGTGCTTATGGAACCCTAAGAACCACTGCTTTGAGAATACGGCACCAAGTCTCCCGCAGAGCTGCTCCAAAATTTGACTAGAACCCATTCTGACATATGGTCACAGTTGGCCACAACGCCACAATGTTCATTTACAATAGGATACCGACAGAGCCAGAAGAAACGGCGAAACTGCGATCGGAGGGCGATATGTAATGCGACGTGTGGTATTGGCGCGGGGCGCGGAGTAATCTGCCACCGGGGTGTCTCTGACGGCTCTGACGGAGCGCGTCCACTCTGACGCAGCCATTCCGCCCAGACGGAAATGTTTTTTGCTGATGTACCACGAATTGCTCTTTCTATGAATCGACAACCCCAAACTAGCCTTGGAATGCAATCACCATATGAGGTCACGTTTAATCAGAAACCACAATGGGAAGATTCTCCTGAACTTGCTTTTCATACAACTGCTACACTCAACGATATAGAGGATGAGCCAGTTGATATTTCGAATAATAAGTGAGATTAAGTTCCATTTGAACAAGATCCACATGGAAATTTTATCTTCGATTCTGATGATTTCACTCTTTTCAAAATATCTGAGTCTCAACCTAGCCAGCAATCAAATTCCCCGATGGAACAACTCTCCCTACATATTGGAATTGGTCCTCCACCGCCTCTTCCTGCTCGTCCTACTCCTTCTTTGCCAGCCAGAATAGGCTTTGCAAAAACAGAACACACTGTTACTCCAAGTTCAGGATTACCACCTCAACTTTCTCCTCAACCCATGCTTTCCAACATCTCTAATGCTATACATTCTCCAAGTCAGGCAACAATAACAAACTTACAACATGGCTCACGGACTCCTGAACATACTACCTCAGTATCCAAAGTTTCATCTCCAGCGAAATATTCAAAGACAGTTGAAACCACTATTATTGAGAAGAAAATGCAGCAGTATGCAGCAAAAGCACGTGAGCGAGCCTGCAAGAAGTACAACAAGGCACATACCATTGGGCAGTTTAGTCCTGGGGATATTATCAGTTTGAAAATTCCAAAAGAAGACAGGGCAGCAACTGATCCACATCGAATGTTTGCTAGAGTGCTAGAAGAGAATCATACCAACTGTTACAAGCTTCAAACCCAGTTTGGTATGCTTCAGAGATTCTATCCAGTCAGTCAACTGCTCCAAGTTCCCATGGTGGCTGCGGAAGATATTGAGAATATCATTTCCCGAAAAGAAATGAATACCACTCTTTCCCTTCATGCAGCAGCGGCAAGAGTTTCTACCAGTGAAAGGATTGCAATATCTTGTAACTGCAAGGGGCCACAGTGTTCAGGGCGGTGCCGTTGTATCAAAAACAAAGTGAAATGCTCTGTTCATTGCCATTCAACTGAGTTTGATTGTGGGAATCTATCAAACTTACAAACACGAACTGAAATTGCCCTTGTGCAGTATTCGCCTGTCACCACTACCAGACCCACAGATGATACAGGGAGTGAGCTGTCTGAGCTGGATGAAAGATGGTTGCTGGAAGATGAGGAGGAGGAGGAGGAGGAGGAGGAGGAGGAAGCAAATGGTCAACTTGAAATGGAAGCAACTTTAAGTGGGAAAAGCCTGAGAAGTCGACGCCACAAGAGGGCAGATACTTCTACCTCTACACCCCCTAGAAAGACTCGAAGGACTGAAGCATAGTAGATACAGTGTATTTGATACTTCTAGATGAATGAAAGAGAAGGCTTTTTGCACCAAAGATATCCCTCACACCCCATACAGACTACCTTCTTTGCCACCAGGAGGTGTCCCACCCCCCAATCAAGAATCTTGCCTGGCAGGATACCCTCCCTGGAAAGCGGCCATCTTGGTCAAGGGGATATCCTCTTGGTCAAGTGGAGACCTTGGCCGGTGGGGTAGAACAGATTCTATACATAGAGGTTAGATTCGGCAAACTTACAGGTTTTGGACTCGGGTTATGATATCCACGACAAACAGTCCGAACCTGTATTCAGAGTCATATAATTAGGTAACACAGCTGACATAAACCAAACAAGCGAAAAATAATCCTCCTCATCCTAACTATTCCTCAAAACTACACACACTGTCCCGGCAGTACCGGCCATTATAGCTTAATCCTCTCCCTTTAAGAATCGCTATCGTACTCCGCCTCTTTTGTCTTCGCTTTCCCCCCTGCCTTTCCTTTTTTTTTGGTAGTTTTGGTAGTTTCTGTGGTAGTTTCCGTGAGAGGTTTTCCTCCGGGATACCGTTGCCAATCTGCCAAATACCTACTGCCACCCTTATCGGTCTCCCACTCCTTCTCAATATCTGCCCACCGATTGTTGTCCAACATCAAGTCAATCTCGACAACCCTATACTCCTTCACTGGATGTTTCGGTCTAGGTTGAACAGCTGGAATCTTTGTCGTATGCCGTCGTTGAATCCGCTCAATCTTTTTCCACACCTCTGGTTTGCCTGTGCGACGTAGGTTTTGGTCTATACCTTTCCTTGGGTTGATTGGCTTCACCTCCTCGATTACCGCCTGCATAATGTCGCTGTCGAACCCACCAGCGCGCATAATCAACATCTCCAAAATATTTTCCCGCGATGCGTTGCGTTCCATGTGGCCGGTCTCGTACCATCCTTTAGCCGCGATGAGGATATGTTCGCCTGTGACATGATCTGGTGTCCACTCAGTACCCTGGCCATTTTCATCGTCGAAGAGGAATTCCAATCGTTTAACGTGGCGGTACTTATTCCCGACCCTTGTAATATCATCGATAGCACTGTAATCTTTCTCGATGGATTTTTTCGGGGTCTTGTCCCACATCAACTGATAGAAATCATTGGTGAAAGGTCCAAGCAAGGTCCATGTGAGCGGAGTATGATTATTCCATTTGTAAATCGACTTTCCACGCCTTCCGGTGGCAGACATCATACGTCTCTCGAGGTTCGCATCAGCTTCGACCAATGCCTCGGCTGCATATTCAGATCCATAAATGAGGGCAACATGGAGGGGAGTTGGAGAATGCCATAGATTCGGAGCTACAAAATGAGCACCGTAAGGATTGCGCTCGTCATCAGGAATCCCTGTGTCAACGTCATATTCGAGGTCGATTAAACGTTTGATCATGTCCACATTGTTATAGACTGCTGCGTGCATGAAGGTCTTCCATAATTCCCCTTTGTCGTAAGCCTTCTTGATTTGTGTATCAGTACAATCGTCAGGAAGACCCGGGGGTAATGGAACGCCTTTAATATTTGTAGTAGAGGGTGTTGAAGCCATGGTGGTGCGGTTTTGTTTGTAAGCAGTGTATGAAAAGTTCTGAGGATAGAAACAAGTCAAAGTGTCGAATGATATAGAGGATTCTAGAATACACTAAAGGGTATGAAAAATCGATTCTGAGCTTATTACGGACGGACTAAATATACACGATTACTTAGTGGCGAAAGGTTCATCACGCCATTATGGTGAGTTTGATTTATTGGAAAGGGGGTCGACTTGAAACCATCTGGTGTTAAATGTTGAAACTGTCATCTTGAATGTATCGGGATCTGCACGGCTATAAGGCGTAAAATGTGGTGAAAATGTGGAGAAAATGTCACTGCTGTCGCAAGTCATTGCAGATGTGGCTCGTGATCCGAATAATGGATGCGAAGTTGCTAGCAATGGGTGAGAAGTTTGTTGCAGTTAGTATAGCGTACAAACCCGTAAGGGTGAACGGTGGTAGCCGTTGTTCAACTGTTCGAACTGCGTCCGTACTGCGAGAACGCCATCCCTGTGGATATTGTGATAACCATTGTTGGGCGGATTTCGAGTGCGGACATCACGTGGTATTGGGCTAGGGTTGAGCATGCACTTTACTTCTTGTGTACATGTCAATTTAGTCTGGAATCTCTCAAACCTCGCAAGCTCGTCTCACAACAATTAGATGAATAAAAGTCAATATACGCATCACCAATTTGGCAGCTACACTATAAGTCGCCGTACGCTTCTGCGCCAGGATTTAGTCCAACACCCATTTCCCGTCCCTCTGAGCCTCACTTCAAGGCAGTCAGGTTACACCGGCTCATATGAACGATATGGCTAACTTGCAGCCGTGGAACTGTAAACGTGTATTTCTCTATTGTTATTGTTAGCAAGGCAGCGCACTCTATTCATTTGGTCGCTGCAGGGGTCCAGAATAACTGAATTAGTTTAACATCTTTCTGGCAAATTTTTGATGTATCAGGCGGATTTTCGATGACCCGTTGCGCGTGTGAGCCGTATGTTGGAATGGCATGGGCACAAGCTTGGCCGTAAGACAACTGATAACTCGAACTTGGCAAAGTAAAGTGCAATCAAACTCTATGCATTGGATGAACTTCTAACCTATAACAACCCAGTAGTCTGTCAGATGGCTATTATATTACGCGCAAGCGATATAATAGCCGTCTGACAGACTACTTACAGCCCAGATTTATAAACTATCTAATCCAAGTTCTCACCACCGAACAAGACATACAACCCCCAACTCCAGTGCTGTTTATATACATTTTTGTTTTTACAGCCAACGAAAGACTGCAACATGGTCAGCTGGTTCTGTTTTCCACTTGAATATAGGAGTAGTTCCGCATACCTAGTTGCGACGTCCTCGGCTTCTTCCTCGTCCACGCGTTGGCGAAGATGCGGGTTCTGTCTGGCGGGCAGCCCGGCGCAATCGCTCTGTTGGGGTTTCCGGAGTCCGTGGAGTCGCTGCAGTTCTGGTGCTCCTTCTAGGAGTATAGAGAGGCTTGGTGGGGCGAGGTGGGGTTGGCGTTGAAGGTCTACTTTCTTGAGCCTGAGAGTCGCCCTAATGTTAGCTTGATTAAACTATGTAATAGGAGCCAGGGTACCACTAACTATAGTATCAACGTTGGCGATAGTACCATCCGTTACAGAAGGAAGGGCAACGGCGGCGACTCCGATATCAGAATTCTCGGGAGCAATATCATCAGCACCAGCGATAATACCATCCTCTGCAGATGGAGCAGAAACAGAGGAGGCAAACCGACGACCAGGGTGACGAAGTGAACGGCGTTCATCATGAACATCTTGAAGCTCAATGTCGTTCAAATTGTGCAGAGTCATTTCGTTGCCAGCTTGAGACTCCAGAGGTCGCCGCCGGATAATGATACGCTTTTGAATTTTGGAGGAGCAATATGGGTTCCACAGACATGGAAGACAGAACTGGCCGCGGGCTGAGACTATCCTGCTCAGGCAGGAAACGCAGTGGCTATCAGGTTGGGTCAATGCTGATCCTGCTGAAAAGTTAACTGCACTATCTAACAACGAAAGAGGACTAAAGGTTTGACAGCTAACTTACCATGACGATTATTGGTACTAGTATTTCCATGTGGATTGACTGTAGCTCTGGATGTGATTGATCCTTCTGGAGACTCTAGTTGATGATACTGGCTATTTAAACCAAAAGATGCTATTGGTTGCTCTCTTGAAGGATTTTGGAAAGAACGTCGAAGAACAGAATTCATGACATGGATAGAATTTCTTGACCGCCTGCTTCCTTGGTTATGCCTAGGTGAAGTCTGTGCTGGGAGAGATCTCGATCGAGCTACGTAACGAGGTGAATTGTGCATCAATGATGGGTCATGGAATACTACTCCATCTGTTCTCGGCGGTGACTCCATATTGGGCGAAAGTGTCCTAGGGCTGTCAAAGAAGCGTTTGCGCTCAGACTTTGGCATCCTTCGATACAGTCGAGCCCTAGCAATCAGGAACTATGTCAATTTATTAATTGTCTTATTATATCCAACGGTTCTGAAAGGACTTACAGCTTGTTCATGATTGTATCTGTTGATGGTACGGACACCACAACCAATTGGATTATCCCTAGAACGAGATCTCCTGTTGGACCTTACAGAAGACGAACGTAGATGTGGGTCATCATTAGTGGTACCAGTAGCCATGTTGATTCCGGCGTTCTCTGTGGGTTGACTGAAAACCTGGCCCATAACGCCTTTGATAATTAATATGAATTGCAAACAATTGAATTGGGATTAGGGAAAGACTAACCTTTCTAAGTATCAAGTACTTTTCCGGACAATGATCAATATTTTGACGGGATGGTAGATGATTGTCTTGGGTAACAGCTAATACCGCTATTAATCTACGTAGATAAATGCCGAAATGGAAACGAAAGAAGAGAGTAAATAATCTTCGACCTCGATCACAATGGTATCTTGGGTGTAATCGTTGGGAAGAAACGACCACAAGTGCTGAGAACGTGTAGAAAAAGAGAGGATAATCGTAGACACAGGAAAAGAAGATATGAAGTCTCTCATCTATAGTTAAGTACAATTGAAGGCAGTGACTGCGGTGTTTTCATTTGTGCGGTCAAACTTGACGTGCCCTAACGTGATGGAGAATCCGATACATCGGGCGGAGATATACACGCAGATATTTGGTGGTTCACTCATAGCTACATTTACATGCGAACGCAAATGAACCAGCATGCTATTTTGCCAAGAGGTGGGAAGCTTTAGTATTTGTGTCATATGCAGTACACCCTTAGATTTTCTCTCGTCAACCATCCTACAATTACACTCCTTAACTCAACTCTCAAAAAACAAACCAATTTACTTTCACTATGATTTACCATACTCTACGTATCGTTACAGTTGCCAGCCTCTTTTACTTCACCACCTCCATTGCCATCCAGAAATACCAGCCCATCGTCGACAACACCAACGGCTTCAGCCATGCTCTTCTCAAACGCGGCGACGACGGTGACTCTCTCTCAGGTTTTACTCTCTCAGCTCCTCCTGCCTCTGCAGACAACGGTCCTGCTCCCACTCTCACCAGATTGGAGGGTGAACATACCCACATGATCATCTGCCAGGTGAACCCCAACGCACCTCAGTTGGGCGATATCTTGGGGGCTGGAAATATACTCACAAAGGTAGGCGGGATCTGCCCTGCCTACCCGGAAAAGTATAACGATAAGCCCTGCGTCAATATCCTCGAATTTGGAACTGTCGATATTCAGCTCTGCTACGCTCCTAAAACAGGTGTAGACTGCGTATTGATTGGAAACACGACAAAATTCATTGCCGATGTCTGTGGTGTAGGCAATAGATCGGGGGGCTGGAGCGTCGTGAAAGGTCCTAATTTGGGAGAGGGGATTAAGGTTTTTGCTTTGGAATAGTTGCTGACAGAATTGCTGTGATTTATTGCTCGGGGAATCATGGTTGTTTTTGCTGGGTATAAAGCAGAGATATCACAGCGCAGTTTTAGGTGGAATGTGGTTATGCTGGTGGTGATTGTTTTGCAGAATATGTTGATAGCAAGCGAACGGAATTAGTGGCAGAATATTTGACTGCCATTATTATCGGCGGCCAAATGTATGCGTAATGTGGATGCTCTGCAACCTCCCTGACATATCATCTTCCACAACAGTCGAGCAGCAAAAACCCTCCATAAACACAAAAATTCCATGAAGCTTCACTCCCACTCTTATAGCCTATCTAGAAGCAGCACAGAAACGTTTGTCTTTGGAGTATTCAGAAATTCACATAACTTGAGCCATTATGTAGATACTATCCCCTCTTGCGTAGTAACGAGTTTCGGCCACGAAACGTGGCTGGCGGTGCAAGAGGGTCGCTAGGTTTCGAGAACTCGCACCACCTGTTGCAAGACCTTTGACAAGCACCTGTGTGGGCGAGAGGAACTGCTCAGCAGACTTCCATTCGCCTGTAGCAGAGTTCTTGCTTGAGTTCAAGTAGTTGCTGCAGTCATAGTCAAAAAGAGAAAACATTCGGCCAGGATCCATGGCCGAACCGCTACGCACGGGGGGATAGGGTGGCACACCTATAATAAGAGTGTGAATTCTTATGTTTTTTGCTGCAATTGCAGCAGCTTTGTAGGTAAGCCTATGCACAGGTCTAGGTTGTAATTTGCAACTTAGTTTGAAGGATCTAGGTGTGGAGTTATGGTTGTTGAATTGAACAAGAGTTTGGAAGTGAAGTGTCAGACATAGTTGCATACTTTTGGCCGCCAATAATATTCTTTGACTAACTGATGTGCGATTAACTATATCTTTGGGAAATTTTCACTACTGCTAGGTGATATAGCATCCTAGAAAGCATATCTCCGCATAGTCCTAAGCTAACTCAGGAAAGCTGAAGGTGGTTTGGCGTGTTGGGCTGAGATTTTGAAGGCATGATGAGGGAAACCAATGTCTATAGTTGCGTAGTTTTGGTCTCGTGCGGTGTATAGTGTACGGCGAGAGAACAAATGTTTCAAAAAGTTGCGCGAGATCAAGATGAGAAGTTCGGTCCATGCGCTACTCATGCCTAATTCAACCTCATTGAACAATTTATATTGAAGCAAGAAACTACTCGTTATCTAGATACTGATTAGTCAGATTGTAGACATGAATATGATTTCGTTTGTTGCATTGAATAGATAATTTAGAACGAAGCATCATTGATACACAGCGACCAAAAACAAATCTAATATGGCGGCTGTGGTTGAGAACTGATCTACCGAGACTGGTGCTTACTGACGTAGAATCTCGTGCTGTAGAGAAGCGCAGTGTAGGAATTTCTGATGTTTCCTTAAAGCTTTTAGCTGGAGACTGAAGAGAAATATCGTGCTATTATTGTGAGGTTGGATCTGAATATCATTAATAAAGACCTCACAGGTAACTCTGGAATGGTAGTAGCTCACAAAACAGACGATGGATGTGCTTAGAGGTTGTTTTCATTTATCTCTGCTTCGCTACTATCCTCTCGACTCTCGACTGATAATAGCGGGAACCTCAGCAAATGAATCATGATATGCGTAGTCTGTCGTTGGCTGTTCCGACACTCCTCCAAACACAGATGCAACAATGTTTTGCACGAACTCCAGAGTATTACTCACAGCAACGGTAAAAGCGACGCTGATAATTCCGAGGACTAAGAAAGGTAGTGTAAAGTGGAATAACACCGCAAGAACAATAGCACCGAGAACCCATTCTGCATAAAACAGAACCATCCAGAACAGTCGCCTGGGAGTCGTGGCTTCACTATGCACAGCATCGCCGTCTTTGGGCCCTTCCAAGCCATGAAGGCCTCATCCTCTCGTCTGTGTTCTTCCTTTTCTGCAGCCTTGAGTATAGGGTCGTATATTCCCTCGGTTAGTTCCTTCATGATGAAGTACTTCTCGCGGCCGGGCTGAAGGGAAAAGTAGTCCTTTTCTTGCGGCGAATTGGCGAGATCCCGACGATCCTGGTAGCGACCAGTTGAAAAGAGGCGACGGTGAAGAGGGATGTCGCGGTTCTGATCGTTGCCGATGGGCACAGCCGAGGTGTATGGGCCAGAGAAGACAGAGGGAGTTTGGATTTCCACCGGAAGAGGAGTCGGAGGCAGATTTGCGCGGAGCTGGCGACGTTCACCGGGTGAGAGAATGTGATTTGGATCCATTTTAAATTTTGAATGGTTGGCTGATGTTTGTTAGGTCGGTAGAGATAAGAGTTGGTTGAAGAGTGTGTGAGTGGAAGTGTCAAGAATTTGACGGCGTTGAAATATATCTGCGGGTAACGGTATCAGGAATTAAAATCTTCTGTGTTGAGGTGAAACGAATTGTATGAACCGAGTGGTGTCAATAGAATCGACTTCTCTGTGATACGCCTAGAGCCTTGCATTGTGGTCATCAATCACAAGCAATCACCCATATGATACGACGGCATTGCGTTTCTTTGGCTGCCACGCTGTTGGCCCACGCCGTCATTTCGATCCCCATTTCGCGGCCACTCTATGAGGTAATCCTGAAAGTCACCACCGCAGCCTTATATGATGTCATCTCTACCAAAGTTCTTTATTTTGAGCAAACAAAGTAACATGTGCGGTAGGTCACGAAACACTCCAATCTGACAGCTCGTTGGCGCTCAACTCGAACACCCTCAAAATAACGCATATAACTACTTAAATACCGTCCTTCCAACACAAGCTTTCACTCTATACACCTAACATGAGCACCTATCATAATCACCAGCGCGTAAAAACGTCCTCTGCAGCTGATCATCGATATATAAAGAATACACCATCTCCACCTACTCAAAGAACAAACGTCTACACTCCAATGAAACTGACAACGCCAAAGAAGCAAATCACGCCGCCTCCTGCCACCCCATGGGCGCCATCTCGCACTCCATCGAGTCATTTTGAACCTACCAGTCTTCCTCGGAATTACTGGAAAACACCACTGCGCAATCTCCCAGTCATGCCGCTGAAGACGATAGCTCCAATTACGCCGACAAAGTGCATGTCAGCTAAGCAGCTTACACCAGACAACAAACTCACAGACCAGGGCCAGTGGTATGCAGGCAAAAATGAATCAAAAGATATTGAGATGCCAGATGAACCGCCGCTCGAAGCTACGGGCAGCCAATGGCCCTGGTTCGTGCGCTGATGGGAGATAGTAGAATGGAGTTGTTCTAGCCTTCGCTAGCTTAATTTTTGTTTATTATGCGATAGTTTACTGAGATAATATACATATGTTCCGTCCTATGAGCCAACCCTCTAGTTTACGAACTGGAGAGGAAATTATGCGATATTTTTGACCAATTCGCGAATTGGAACCAACTGACAAATAACGAACTTCTATAGTTTTTAACACGAAGAATCTCACTGCACATGCTGAAATGATATACTTTGAAATAATATCTGACTCTGCCATTGCATGGCAACATCCGTTTGTTTCCCAACTTATCTCCCAGTGAAGTTTAGAGATGGATGGTGGATATGATAGTGGTAGATCTAGAATGCACATACAATCGGTCATGATACAATTGTAGCATCATAATCTTACCGCGGTGAGAGGTAGGGGACGGCAGCCTATTGATACCAATGTGCAAAAATTCAAAACTCAAAGTGACAACAACCACAACCACAATAAGCAACAGCGATAACGGGGGTAAGCTCTCGGGCTTCCTATTGCTTAATACTGGTTCATGTTAAATAATTAATTTAATTTGCGGTGTTGAATTACTGTTGATAAATTTTGTGTGCCAGTGTGTTTTGGACAAAGGTGGGGAGGGGTTACCCGGCTGAGCTGGTTGCCCGATGCGGCGATAACTGAGCACAACCTGACCCACAAGCAGAGTCGTCACACATGATTCAAAATTTCTGCCACATTACAGTGTCATTATTATTGCTATCAATATAATCAATAAAACCAACGTCATACATTCCTATATTTGAACTCTACTAGTACAGAGACTATGTTGTAGTGCATCTGAAATATCTAACAAAAAAGTAGTTAAAAATCTGCGCCAGCACTTGTGCAAGCAGCAAGCTGGTAACCTGCATAATGCAGCTACCTTCTAGTGCATAGGACATGCATATACAGCTATTTCACTACAAAGAGGAGTTATATCCAGGGGTTATACAGACTAACATAGAATCATGATGCTTCAAGAGGTTCCTGCAAATTCACCTTCATATTGTAGATTTACTGGGGTAGAAGTTAAATAGGCAGCACATTTCGCAACTTGTATTCCACATCAACCTTCTTGCATCCGCTTACAGCAAAATCTATTCTCCCCAGGTTTTACAATAGCTTTTTCCGTGACATCACTACCTGAATTCTACTGCATCCACCTTATCATTCAATATATATCATGACATTTTGTGTTGCTGTTCCCGAGTTCAACCACAACGCGGTGCCAGCCACACAGTCAACTTGTCCTTACTGCGGGATACATCTGCACCATGTACAGCAATCTGTAGGTTCTTCTAAAGTCATCGGAAATATTGCCGCCTACACAGCATCCTCTGCATATGCTTCGCCACGGCAACCATCTCCAGTTCACTATGTTGTCATCGATTCTGAAAATGATCTCACCGAGGCACCTTCTGCTCCTATTCGTTCTGCTCCCACGTCAATCACTCAGATTTCCGCACATCAGAAGGAGAATAACAGATTCTCTACCTTCGATAAGAACAGAAAACCAGTGGATATAACCTGAGCTGATGGCTTTGTCAGTCGAAAGGACAAGCTCAAAGCAAAGGGAAAATTCGAAGTAGAAGCCAAGAAAGATATAAATCTATCGGACAGTAGGACTCTGGATATCTTCGTTGGTACCAAGGGACAACAGGCGGGCAAGTTTGCACTTCAAGATACCAGTTCGTAACAAGATATATCACTCATTGCCATTGGCTAATAAGTTGGAATGATAGGTTCGGTTTCTGTTCACTTCGATGGTATCAAGGCAACCATACCCAGTCTGGAAGAATTTATCACCAATAGAATACTGGCTGAGTCTGTCAAGTATATGGAATACAGAGAAAAAGCAGAAAGGAAAAGCAAGGAATTACTGCATTTCTACCCCTACCTTGCAACTGGAATCAGCAATAAGTTTTTTACACGTCTCCAATCCTCATTCTCACAGCGAAGCTTCACTGCTGTGGAACTACTGAATCACTTCCCTGCAAAGAAGAGTATCATGGTAGTGATTGCATACAAAGTTCCCACAGAGTCCAGCTCGGAAGAGGAGAATGATGATAAGTATGACAATTCGCAAGTCAAGAAAGAACATCATGATGTAGTAAAGAAACCTGGGCTTTCCCGCAAACGTTCCCGCTCAATGGCTTATGGCAAGATATATTTATTCCACTTTCCGACGTTATAAATCTGAAAAGATGTACTGATCTGTAGTTAGGTCAAGCCACAGCCTTTAACAGTACCTGTCACTCCGAGCCCAATTGGAAAGCGGCTTCGATCACATAAAGTCCAACCAAAAGTGGAAAGCGTGACTGCAGCATTTGCAGCTCTATCTCCAGATGATTCTAAACAGCAGTTAGTGAGAGTGCGGACAAAGCAGATGATCAAATCTGAAAAGTCATATTCCTGTGAGGCATTGCGAAGTATCAACAATAAGAGGGAATGTTGTACGATGGATCAGGATATAGTGGATATGTGGGAGGATAAAACAGCGGGAGAGGTGGCAGACAGTAAGAAGGAAATGTGGGATGAGAGCTCTGAGGAGCTGGAGGAGGATTCGGAATTAATAGACCTGGATTCAGATGCTTGAGTTGTTATTGTAGCTCACTATCACTGATAGTATCTTTAGATAGCTCTACCAATGGAGATTTATTGAGTCTGGTCCGATGACCTGGCTGATTCTCTTCCAAATCAAGTTCTTGTACATTATTATAATCTGGGGGTCCTGGCCATGCATATGAATTTCTTGGGGCTGCATGGTGGCCTAGAAACGGAGGTTCCCTGGTGCGTCTATGTTCAGTAATGGCTTTTCGAAGAAATCTGATATCCCCTGAATTAGTAATTGGAGATACAGCGTAATCCATTGTGGGTTCACGTGTCAGGATACCTACAGATATGCAATTTTATGCATGTCATTACCACTCCTATCAACCATATCTACTGCAATAGGCGTCTCAAAATTGGTTTCATGCAGTTCACGGCTACACCATTCGTTGGTTTCCAGAGTCAGCGTTTGTTCGGGATCTGCAAAGATTAGTTTACAGCCGACATTACTTGAAGCTCAACAGTGCAACACTATTTCGAGAGAACCCTGCATGGACACTATACCATATCCCATAACAGCCTCTTGTAATCTTGCTAAGGTTTCAAGATTGCATTCCTGGCCACAAAGACGGGCTTCCAGATTCTTCAGCTCTGGGTGGAAAAAGTTAAGAAATGGCTTGCCTGGTATGAGATAGGGACGGTTTGGCTGATTTCGAATTTTGTGAATATTCCACATATGTACAAAGTGTTCAATCTATACTCGAATAATTGGAACATAGATAAATGCAATTGCAATGAGGTCTGTTTCTGAGCCGTCAAAGCAGTGTTCCGCAATAAGTATCCGAAACCAGGTCTGTAACATTCCCTGAATCAGCAGGGTATTCTATAACGTGTTGGGGGCTTCCAGGATTGTCTATATACCTGCCACTGCTTTGTTTGCCCGGAGGTGAGTTCCTCCCACCATGATTCAATACAGCTATTTGACTTCAAACCCCCATAGAAGTATATTGATTCAAATTCAGCATTGGGTTGATCTGCTTGTTCCAGTTGCCAATGGGCATTCGCCATTAGAGAAGTTTCTGTTCCTCGGGCTGAGCGAATAAAATGCGGCCGCATATTACTGTTCCCAACAACCGCATCAAGATACTGCTTCAGGATACTCACTCCGCATGTTGCTGGCAATCCAGCAAAAATTGAAGTAATGTAGCGTGAGTATCCATCTACCATTGCATATATTTTAATTCCGTAGGCTTGAAATTTCATATGGCCATCTACAGACCACGTATAGTTGGGACCTGGAACAATATACTTCCCTGTATGATCTCTTCCATCCTTGAATCGAGTCCTCCTGGCTTCCACACACTCAGGGTCAAGCTCCTTCATAATCTTGAAAATTCGGTCACGAGCCACAGGAATTCCCCGAATTGACAAGTGAAGCCACATATATTCCCATCCATAGTGGGCTGGTAGTTTGGATTCGAACTCCAAAATCATTGCCTGATGTAAGCCCTCTGTTGCTGAGTGAAGCGCAGGGGTTCCAACAACCCTATATCGAAGACCCATTTTGAGACGTAAGGTTTGCAAACTACGCTTGGAAAGTTGATATCCTGAAGTGATTAGAAAACGTAATTGTGAATGGTCCCAGAATACTCTACCATCATCTCGGAGTACGTGCAGCATCTCAACATCTTCAAGACCAAGAAGATAGAAGCATGTCGAGATCCGCATTCTTAACTCTGGCGTGTCCTCTAGGCTTACAGTTTTGTGCATTCCCCAATTTGCAATTGCCGATCGGAGCGTCCGGATACTGACTACTGTCTGATAATCAGATGCCAATAGGTGGCAGATATTTACAGCACTATGATGCTCATTCAAATAAAGATCATAAATAAGCTCCCGGAATCCCGAAATGTCTTTGGAAGGCCTGCCGTGCTGATTGAGACTCATTGTTAGGTGGAAAGAAATGTATAAATGTAAGTGAAGTAGTAAATATATGAATGGATAGCCAGCCGATTTTGCAGCCCATGAAGTTGAGGACCATCGTAAGATCTTTATAGCAATTGCGGAATACCTACGGAGGCTGTTAAAACAACAAGACCTCTTTAGTGAAGCATATTACAAATATCAATTCTGAGTCAGAAGTAGCAAATTCTGTGTACTAACCAACAACCACCGTGCTCCAGCTCCACCTGGCCGGATATTCCTCCCCTCAATAGTGCACAGTGCGTTTTACTGATGTGGCATAAAGCAATGGTGAATGAAGTACACGTCACTGCATGATGCATATTCAAGGCACTAAACGCTAGCTGCAATACTAAATTATACAACATAATGTGCATGTCTTAGTTTCGGGGCTTACACTTTGAGGATGTACTGACAACACAGCAGAGCATGGCCTACGGGGATATCTCGTTTGGCAGCATAAGTGGGAACAAGAATATGCTGATAGCCATTTTAAGATTGTGACCGCCGGCTTTCTCCAACGATCCTATGTCATGTAGATTCCGCATGCGTAGTATTCAACTAGAACTTGAATTGATTCTGGATCTGACTGTATCTGGTACAGCCTGGCAAGGCTTTGACTTGGAGGTCACGATGGCCACTTCAACTGTCGAAATGGTCAGCATCAGCCAGTCGGCAGAGGCTGTGTCCGGGGCTGCAGGCAGACCAACTGCTGTTGTGGTGGGCAGGGCTGCTGCTGGGCCCTTGGCCGGTGCTGCAGACGGAGGTCCGATAATATTCCCCCGCCTGCATCCAGTCTTGCAGTTGGTGCTGTCATGGTGTCCCATGTGCAGAGGTCCGGGGCTGTTCCCAGGCTTGCATCTGGGCCCGAGGCCCAAGTTGTTCCATGTGGCTGGGGCTGTGGCCGTGGGTCCAGCACTGCAGCAGGGAGTGTTTCCGGACCTCTATCTGAAGCTGTAGCCTGCCTGCATTATGATCTGTGGCCAGAGATTCTGAAATCTCCGGCCACTGTAGCCAACCCAGATCCGCTTGCATACCCGGCTACTACCCAGCATGTGTTGCCCCAATGCAAGCATGTGTTTCAGAGCGCTATTGTAGCCTATGATTGAGGTGCATTCTTTGGTATCACAGGATTCCATTGAGAACTCACTGCGTTGCATTGCTCCAGGACTGTGTCTGCCTCCTGTCCAGCAATTTGGCAGGATTGCTTGCAAGATCATGGATTGTACAGCAACTGACTATATAATTGTGCATTAATCTGGCTCCCAATGGAGAAAGTGATGCGTGAATGAACGCAAGTCTCGGGCTTACGTTTGTTGAGTAGCAGCCAAATATGACTGCGGATTTAAGCTGGCAGGCATTTTCTCCGCAGCCGTGAAGCCTGTGAGCTAACCAAGTAACAATACCTGCCCGTATTGTTCTTTTAACCAACACCGTATTGTTCTTTTAACCAACATCAGCATGTCTACTACCTTTACCATCATCAGCACTGTCACCCACTTCTCTTTTTCAAAAACTACTATTCTGCATGTAAATATCTAACATTACCTCCCTTTGTATTCAGTAACTACATCTTGGCTTCAATCTCAATGAGATGCAAGACAATGGGAGAATCCGCCCCAAAACACACACATGGCTGGTATATAGTGTTAGCAACGGTTCCGGGTTACCCGGCTGCGGTCCGGGTTTGGAACCGGACCGGATGGTCCAGTTCGGGTTGTTACCCGGAAAACAGGGGTACCCAGCGGGTTCGGGGACGGGTTGGAACCGG
>Ga0307514_10002753_pt1 | contig 17719 bp, 13 predicted proteins | sample 16_EM_MG_FD_203088 | JGI IMG/M metagenome (GOLD analysis project Ga0307514, IMG submission 203088) | Populus trichocarpa ectomycorrhiza microbial communities from riparian zone in the Pacific Northwest, United States - 16_EM | ecosystem: Host-associated > Plants > Roots > Unclassified | place... | reverse complement strand
TTCTGGGACGGGGGGGGAGGGCGGGGAGGATACCAGGAGTCGCGGGGTTAGATGGGTAGAGGTGCGGATGTGGGGGGGTGTCGTCATCTACGGAGAAAGTATATTGGTCTGTCTGGTGATTGTTTGAATTCAGTATTCCCTGCTGTATACCATTTACCAATTCATCTACCCCCGCCTCATAGCCTGGCGTATAGACTCAAAAAAAAAATTTTTTTTCATCTACCTGGAGAGCTGCTTTGAGATGTGAGATGGGTTTAACTGGGGAGAACTACGGATATGGCATATCCGCTATCCACTTGCAGCTCCCTGGCACTGCAGCCCTTCGGTTGACCATATACCAGGTCATCTGCACTATTCTATCCCTATTGCAAGTGAAAGCCACGGAAGAGAGAGAGAGATAGTTTCTGCGGACTTTGCGAGGGACCCGAGAATCTCCGAGGGGCAGTCGTCTGGCTCCCTTCGGGGGAAAGACGCACAGACTTCAAAAAAAAAAAAATCCACCATTACTTGCTGTGAACGAGGGTTGGAGTCTATAGCATATGAAGCTCTATGGAATTGTGATGCTTTCTCTAGGTATGCATTCAATTGATTTCCTTGTCATAGTGCAAATCTGTCTACAGATTACTTCAGGATAGTGTTTCGAGCAGATTATTACGCCAGGATCCAACAAGCTGTCAGCCAAATCAGAGCCCTCCCAGATAAAATAAGCGAGCAGGGTACAAACTGTCATGGCCCGCGTCAAATCCCGCGCTACAGCCGACAGAGCGGCCTCGAGAGTTCAACTCTGACAACTCTACAAGGACATAGATATCAGACACTCAAACTTACTCTGGGGTTAAATTTGAAAAAGTTAACAAGTAAGCAGGCATAACTGGGACCTGATATGAGAGTTCCTGATAGTAAGGTTCATATTAGGGTTCATGCAAATTGAGAGCTTAGTCTGGATATAAAATGAATACTCCCACACATCTACTCACCATATCAGTCCATTCACCCTATCGAAAAACGACCCCCCAGCAAGCCTAATCACGCAATTCTTGTCACTCCGCATCTAGAGCTATCTGCCAACAGGACGAGTGAATGATTACGGTTAAAGTCAGGGTAGAACAAGCAAGCCATCGTAAGCGGACAGTCTATCTAAGCTCTCCAACTGAGCATAGGATATTAAAAAAATAAAACCCAATGCATAGCATACCTAATAGTAGGAACAGGCTACGGCCAAGAAAAAATGCTGAACTCCTCTTTTTAGAGAAAGAAAATGTCAAACCAAGGGCGAGCTCTATTCAGTCCTCATGTTCTCCACATTCTCAATCAACCCGGGTATCTCATCAACAGTGTACTCTCCCTTGAGGATCCCTAGAATAGCTTAGCGTTCTACCTCCCACGTACACGGCATGAGAACTTACTATAAACTGCCGTAAAAAGTGGAAATTCCCCTTCCAACCCCCTCATCTTCAAAAACCCATTAACCTCCCTCGCGGTACTAGTGCCCTGCAGCTTTTGTCCGTTAAGCACCTCCTCCTCAATCTCCTCAATCTTCTTCCCTGTCGCAACCATCATCTTTGCACATTTATGGTTCCTCCCACCATTACAGCTCGTAATCAAATCCGCAACACCGCAGCTCTCTTCTGTAAATGTACTTGTTCGGCATGTATCTGCGAAGAACATCTTACCGAACTTGCGCATCTCCAAGAGACCAACCCGCATAATTGCAGCCTTGGCATTATCTCCCCACCCACGGCCATCGACGAAGCCAGCGGCGAGGGCGACAATGTTCTTGAGCGCGCCTCCGAGAGAGACACCTGCTACATCGGAGATACATCGAACATGGAAGTATGGTCTGTGGAAGAGAGTTTTGAAGGTGGCATGATCAACTGGAGGGTACTCTTTTGGCGTTTCCTGCTCTTTCGGGGTTTCTTTTGGAGGCTGGTAGGCGATTGTCGTTTCAGAGAACTTTTCCTGGGCAACCTCATTTGCAATATTTGCACCACTAAGGGCACCGCAGTAAATTCCTAGCTTCCGTCCGATGACATCCGAGAAGAGTGAAACACCCTCTAGCGAGACCTCAACACCCTTGATACACGAGATGGCCTTTGCATAGGGTAGGTTGTGGCCTTGAATCTGATCACAGACCTTGCTGACAAATTGGTGAGGAACGTTAAAAACCAGGATAGTGGCATCCCTGACGGCGTTGGCGATGTCGGGGGTTGCGAGGATGTTTGAGGGTAGGCGAATACCGGGGAGGTATTTGACGTTCTCGTTGAGCTCATTGATCAGCTGTGAAAGCTTAATGGGCTGCGAGTGTTTCGTCGGGTCGTAGCTAGGGTGTGATGACGGGAGTAAATATGTCTCTTCAAACACCCACCTATGTCATTGTCGTCAGTGATACAAAGCAACCATCCAGGTGCTCGACCCAACTCACATCTTCACCTCCTCCTGGAACACATCGGGATATTGCCTCGTGTTCTCTGCTACGATCTTTGCAATTGCACTCCCCCTACAACCGGCGCACCGTCAGTACGAATCCTCAAACCAAATACCCATTTAGAATAGCTCACCAATTACCACTCCCGACAACCGCAATCTTGTGCTTTTGCTGGGCAACCATTCTTATCTTATTATTCCCTGCAGTAGCTACCATATTTAACCCCCTGTGCCCAACAATACTCCCATTCTGACTTGTCAGTTGCCTCTGAATGCTCTGTAGCCTCGTTGCTGCTATTCGTGAAGTAGAAGTAGTAACAACCACAGGAGAGATAGGCGGCATAAGTCACGGCTCTCTTCTTATGTGATTTTTTGAAACAGAAGTCTGGTAGGTGGTCTTATTATGAGCCTCTGCTTCTCTCGTTGGTTCCAGCATAACCTAGACTAGGGTTTCTTGAATGGTTTTCTGTTGGGACTTTTTCCGAATGCAGGGTAGACCCCCCCAGTTTGGAGAGAAACAAGAGTGACGGAAAGAGTGACGGGAAGAGAAGAAAGGATGGAGCACGGGGGACAATTGGGGCTAGGCAAAGGCCGGCAGTGCTATTAAGAGAGTCGCATAATGAAGCACCTCCGTCATCTCTGTCATCGTACTCGAACTTTAACCCCCGGCATAATTTCCGTGAACAGTGACGTGCAACAATAAGAAACAGTTATGTTTTTACTAGGCGAATTAATACCTCCGTAACATAGGTGTGCATGTACCTATGTTTATTGGGACTTGACTGTCTGGGAACCAAATATTATAAGCATCAATTCCAGTCTGCTTGCTTGCTGGTCTTTATTTGCTATAATAGTATCATAATGAAATTGAGGGTACAGGCCATAGCCCAGGAAGTTTCTAACGATTATTGGGGATATGCCTTTGTTCCTGCAGCTGCTGCTAATGAATGAGCAAACATCACTACCTACTACCTACTTAGGGTATGTACTCTGTGGGCGTAAGTTTGTATGATTACTAAGCAGTCTCATGAGAGAGGCGCCAATTCTTTGCAGAGCCCACTTGACAATGCAATGCTCGCATCTCAGTGCACGGACGTTGCTCGTGTATATCTTGCCTCCAACCCATGGGCCATTTCTCGAGCTCACACGTCTCTCATCTCGCAATGCCTCTCCCAACTTGCGTCTTCACCGAGAGCAGAAACGCTGCTTCCCCTATCAAACCTCCTCACCGCATCAAACCCTGTTTCATACCACGTTGGCACCGGGCGTCAACTCTTAAACTATGTCTTTGATTCCATCCTGACTGGCCTAACAGCAGTGGAGCATGAGCTTTTGTTTGTGACCTGCTTTTGGTCAAAGTCCAGCTCACTGGAGAACCTCTCAAAGACTCTCCTTGAGCTTAACCGCCTCCACCCTCTCTCACGTGGAGAGGATAGACGAAGGAAGCTGCGGATAAGAATCTGTATCTCGTCCCGCTCAGCTTTTCAGAAACTATTCCATACATCCTCAGACAAGGGATATACATACGCCAATACTTCTCGGGCTTATCAGAATCTAGGCCTACCACCCCCGGAAAAGCTTGGGAATTTGGACATTGTGATCAAGAGCAAGTTTTTCCGACCAATCAGTGTCCTGCACGGAAAATATGTGATCGTAGACAGGAAAAGGCTATTCCTACCAAGCTGTAATGTGAGTTGGGAGGAATGGCTTGAGGGTATGGGAGTATTCGAGGGTGGTATTGTGGACAGCTTTTTAGAATACTACCACCAGACTTGGGGGAGCACTGGGGGGAGTCTGCAAAGCCTTAGTGGGGCCCAAAATAATCGGTGTACAGAGTCAATATGGGTACCCAACCCACTGCCCCCTCTCTCGATACAATTCCAAAGAGATAGGCTTTCACCAACAATATTTCTTACACAGCCGCACCATGCGGTATTTCCTCCTCTGCGTTTTGTTCCTGCTGCGATCTCTAAAGTTATCTCAACCTGCTTACCCTTCAGAATCTCACCAAGGATTATCCCGGCACCCCTAACACCTCAGAACGTTTTCATGACTGCCCTGGCCCGCCAGGCTCGCCGCAGTATCTTCATACAAACGCCCAATCTGACATGCCCAGACTTCCTGGAGGTTTTGTATGAGCGTCTTACTAGGCCTGGGGAGTCAATAGATATAGAGATAATAACGTGTACAAAAATGATGGTTCTCGAACAGGTAGTCACTACCGGGCTTGGCGGCCCTTCTCCTAAGAAAGACGGAGTGGGGGGAAAAAGGAGATGGGGGGCAACGACTGAAAGTTGCGTCAATGAGCTACTCCGGCTGGCAAACGATAACATCAATGAGACCTCGACTCTGAGCATTTATTATTATACCCCCCTCCCCGCTGTCTCGGCTTCTTCCGTACATGATGGTGATGTTGAAGGCAGATTTACAGCACAGGAAGAGATGGAAATGGCCCGGCAAAGTCATGTCAAGGCAATGATTGTAGATGGGGAGGTAGCTGTTGTCGGGAGTGCTAATGGGGACCGTGCGAGCTGGTTTACAAGTGGGGAAGTTAATGTTATGGTTTTGGATGAGAGCTTCGCACGGGGTGTTAAAGACAGTCTAGAGAAAGGTGTTGGTAGCAGAAGGATGAAGGTGGAAAACCCCTTCAGGTAGCATTGGAGATATATAGATACTTAGCCTTGTGTCAAGCCCCACTTTATTGTACTCAGTACAAGATTAGTCTGGTTGTAGACTACTGGCCACTCTAGGCAAATTCCATATTATTTTTTTTGGGGGGGGGTTGTCATTTATTCAACCTACTGTAATGCTATGAGTGCAATTTTTGCTGAGCTAAATTTCATATCACGTGAAACTCGTATGAGTAATCTCGCACCACAAAAAAGTTAATGTTGGCTTAATACATTCGTGGGGCGACTCACATACTAAGTAGTAAACTCATTTATACCTACCCACTCTAGTCAGTCTATACGACAGGTGTTACAAGGCACGACTTCGGACAGGTAGAAGAAACCCATTGTCTAGGATGGCTGATACGGTGCGTATAGCTCCTGTGTTTAACCCCACTCCGCTGGTAGAGTTGTGATCTAACTGCCCTGTCTCATGCCCTACACCTGACACTACATCCCATCCTACCGAGAAGCTTTCTGGATAGTCCATCATTGAGAGATATAGAATTCTGGAATATATTTCTTTCTTCGCTATTTGTGCCTCGCTAACATACAAGAGGATCTATACAGGAACCCACGGTCTTTGACCCAACTGCAAAGAAGAAGAAATCAAGAAAATCGGTAGCTTTTGATGACAGTACTGCATCTGTAGATACCCCCGGTACACCTAATGGAGAGGATAAGACCACAGCCGAAAGTCACAGCATGGGTCAGCCTCCCCATGTCTGTCCTATGTAGGGATAATGGCTAACCTTCCACAGATGCTGGAGATGGAGCCGTGGGTGCGGAAAATGACGAATTCAAGCCGATAAAGAAGAAAAAGAAATCCTCTTCTAAATCGAAGGATGAGGCTCCAGCTGACGGTGCTGAGGGTGGAGAGCTCGATTTATCCGCTCTGAAAAAGAAAAAGAAGTCAAAGAAGTCAGCTACCACTGACTTCGACGCAAAACTTGCAGAGGCGGGTATTAGCACGGAGGGTGGCGAAGAAGCAGCAGCAGTAGCAGCAAAGGCAGAGCCTGTCTCACCTGCAGAAGCTGGGGATCCGATTGCCGGTACCGGAGTTTGGTCGGAGTCAAGCGATGCACTTCTTACATACTCTTTGCTGTTGCACCGCTTCTTTGTTTTGTTGAAGGCCCAGCACCCCGACCTTGCGGCAGACGGTCGATCAAAAGCATACAAGATTCCACCACCACAAGTGCTCAAGGAAGGAAATAGAAAGACTATTTTTGCTAATATCAGCGAGATTTGCAAGAAGATGAAGAGGCACGACGACCACGTTACTCAGTTCTTGTTTGCGGAATTAGGTACAAGCGGAAGTGTGGACGGGAGCAAGCGTTTGGTTATCAAGGGAAGATTCCAACAGAAGCAGCTGGAAAACGTATTGCGAAGATATATTGGTACGTTAGCCCGCCCACCACGTGACATAGTATATAGTTAACTTGGCGATTGCTCAGTGGAATACGTTACCTGCCGAACATGTAAATCCCCGAACACTGAGTTGGAGAAGGGTGAGAGCAGGCTGTACTTCGTTACTTGCAACAGCTGTGGTTCCCGAAGATCCGTCACGTATGTCCTCTTAATTGTCTCCTCTCTCTCCTTTACTTAGACGCGGGTTGCTGACGACAAAGTCTGAAATCTACAGTGCTATCAAGACTGGTTTCCAGGCCCACATTGGAAAGAGAAAGAAGCAACAGGTATAAGCGGATTCTACATTTGTTTGCACACGAGTATACATTAGATAAGAAACTACGCTTGACTAAGGTTGGTAATACAAGAAGCGATGATATTTGTTCGAGAAGATGGAAGTGGCCCAGGAGGGTAGTTGTCTTAGTCACTTTTTTGTTTCCCTTTTGCTTGTTCCCTTTTCTTTCATTTCCTTGGTATAAAATGCATATTTGCCTTTGTGTACTGGTATTTGTAGCTCACACTTGAAAAGGGTCGTTCCAGTGTTTCTCACATCACCTACCAATATGGTGAAGATGTATTACAAAGGCTATGGCTATTTTTCGCACCAGAATTACTTATCTCAGGTTTGGTATTGATGTTTGAACTGGCGGCGCAGTGGTGCACTGTCTGCACCGTACACAGCTGGGTGTATTTGACGTCGTCTACTTACTTAAAAGTACTTTTTGCAAGGCATCGCGTCCTTGGGTTTGGAATGCGCCCCCCGTGCTCATGCTACCCATGTGCCTGTATCATTTCATATGTACATACTTCAAGGACTGAATGTTTCTCAAGTTACTGTATGATACCTGGAATCATATTCACTCCCGTTGGGATCAATACCCATGTATAGAGTATTATACACCTACACAAGCTCCCTGGTACAATATGGCTATAACACCACAAGGTCCATGGCAATAGTTGTCGTCACGAGCTGATGTTTTCTTATATCTCTTAAAAGGAAAAGTAGTAGCAGCTTGAGGCTGAGGGTTCCGGAGGAGCTACCGCAACTGCACAACGGGAATCTTGTGTATATATCGTTGTAGTTAGTGGCTGCATTCATCTGAAGTTTTTCTTTTCATAGATAATAAAATTTTCACATTCAGGGTAATCAGTTGCAGGCAGGCAGGTTGCAGCAGTTGCTTGATTATGTCACCCCTACTGGTTACACAACCCCTCCCCAAACATATATTTAGAAACGAGACTGTAGCTGTGCGTACACTGGAACATATCCAAGGGCCTCTACAGAGGGGCTTGTGCCAACCAGACTAATCCAAGAGTACTTATCACTTCAGGTGGTGTTTTGCATCTGAATGTGAGTTTGTATCTCATTGGCATCTCTCAGCCCTGCCACTAAACCTTAGCAGCAAAAGTGAGCAATGGCTCCAGCTTCACCAAGGAGGTCATCTTGTCTGCCTCGTGAAGGTCAGTCAGCTAATTCCTTTGGCCAATTCAATCCAACCCCAACCTTGTTACGCTCTGTCTCACATGAATCTGCTACTAAACGCACCATCACAGGATTCACTCTTGACTTCATTCTCTTATTCCTACGCCGCTTCACTCACCCCATCCTCCTCCTCCCACTCCTAGCTGCCACCCACCCACGTACATCCCCATACCTCACTTCCCTTCTCCCCCAATCCCTCCCACTCCCGGCCTTAGCTCCAGCCTGGGTCAACCGGCTAAGATATCTAACCTACCTCGGCCTCTTCCACCGCCTCAATGCGTTCCTCTCTAAAGGCGCTCTGAATAACTGGACAAAAGATGAGACATGGGACTGGGATAAGGAGGTCATTGTAGTCACTGGGGGCAGCTCGGGGATTGGGAAAGAGGTAGTGCTGTGGCTGAGCAGGGTATTACTAGAGAGAAAGAAGAAGGGGAAGATTGTAGTGTTGGATATTATGGAATTGGGATATGAGGCTCGTACGTAGCATCGCTCCATGCATCCTAGTATTGAAAGCATCGTGCTGACAGGAAGCAGCGGAGAATGTGTTATATGTTAAGGTTGATTTGAGCTCCCATGAGAGTATCAAATCCGCTGCGGCATCTATCCGTGCTTCTCACGGGCCCCCCACAGTCCTTATCTCTAATGCTGGTATCTGCTTCGGCACACACATCCTCAGTGCCTCCCCAGCCACCCTCTCACTTCTCTTCAATGTCAACACCCTTTCACAGTGGTACCTAGCTCAAGAGTTCCTCCCCTCCATGATCTCCAACAATCACGGGCACATCGTTACTGTTGCATCCATTGGCGCATTCCTCCAAGCTCCAAAGATGGTAGATTATAGCGCTAGTAAAGCCGCCGTGGTGAGCTTTCATGAGGGACTGGGGATGGAGTTGAGGACGTTGTATAAGGCGGAGAAAGTGAGGACTACGTTGGTCACACCGGGTTATGTAAAGACACCACTATTTGAAGGGTTTAACAACACGTCTAAATTCATAGTGCCGGCGTTGGAGCCAGAGACATTGGGGGAAGAAATTGGGAGGGCAGTATTGAGTGGGATGGGTGGGCACATCATTTTGCCAAGAGGCAATTATGCATTTATGGGGATTGTAAGTTGCTCGTGAGCAGGGATCTCTGGGGTTAATTGCTAACATGGGGCTATGCGATATCGCAGAGAGGATGGTTTTCGTGGATGCAGCTGAGGGTGTTGGGTAGGGTCAGTAAGGTTATGGATGGGTGGAGGGGGAGGAAGGTGATAGACCCGAATGCCCGTGAGGGGAAGGACTAATCAACTTTCATAACCCCCAAACGGTACACTATGCACATTGTTTGGGGTGGTAGGCTCTGATCTCATGTGCTTGGGCTTTTTGTGCGGACAAACTATTATTTCGTATTCTAGATATGGTGAATTTCATTTTTGAGGAAGTGAAAGATGTAGTCCAATAATCTGATGAAGCAGAATAGTTCATGTAGTGGGACTCTCATCTGGGGGTCGGAGTCGAGATATCACTCCTCCAGCGCGTGTTATGTTGAAAATCGCCTGTTGCAGCGACTGGGCTTCGTTATTTCTCATGAGGTCTTTTTGTTGGCTCCTGTCTGGGGTGGCTATTTAGACCCCTCAGACTTAGCCTAGCGGGCACCAGCCATCTCGTAGAGACCTCCGACTGTCCTATATGATCGATAAAATGTGTTCTTGCTCCAGTGAATTTTTTCGGCGATATCATTTGTCGGGTGCCAAGTTTGAAAATCTTTAGTATAAGACTTGCCGTGCCTAAAACACTCGGGTCACTTCACCCCCAAAAATGGCGTCTCTACTCCGCCGGGTATTATGTTTTCCAATCCCCATTTGATTGCTGTTGGTCTAATCCCTCAGGTCTTGTGCTAACCGATTCGGTGGATATAGGGGCAGTTGCTCCCCATCGCCACCAGCGTAGCTACCCTCATGCTCCTGAGGCCGGAAACTGTCTATGCTGAGGAGCTACCTATGCAAGTATGTCTATGCGATTCACCTACTCACTGTTATCTACCATCTCCGGCCCATCAACCGTAAACTAACCCCCCTCAGCGCAAGAAATCTATCTACGACGTTGTCCCCGCGCAGGCCCCCCCAGCTTCCAACAAACCCGAGCCAACCCAACCCACCCCCACCGACCGCCTCGCCTCCCAAATCCGCATTGCCCGTCTATACATCAATGACAGATACTCCCACCTCCAGTACTCCCTGAACCTCACTCTCAATCACTACCTCCACCTCGAGCGCTCCGTCACTGACACCATCGCTTCTCTCAAGCCACCCCGAGAATCCGGAGAGCAGGTTCTCCCAGGCCTGGTGTACACTGTTGTTGCGGCAATGTCGGGGTCGATCCTTACCCGCCGCAGGGCGTGGCCGATTAGGGTCTTGACTCCGGCTATGGTGGCTACGGGTGCGGCGTGGTTATTTATCCCGATTACGATGAGGAATGTCAGTGGGTTGGTGTGGGAGTGGGAGAGGAAGGTGCCAGTGGTGGCGGACAAGCATTTGGAAGTTAGAGGAAGGGTGGAGGAAGGGGTTGTGGAGGTGAAGAAGGCTGTGGAGGCCTCGAGGAAGAAAGTTGATGAGGGGGTTCGGGAGGCTCGGGAGGTGGTGGAGGGGTGGGTGAAGAATCAGTAGATGGCGAAGTTGCTGGTTGGAGAGCTATGAGTGGGTAGGAAATGGGAGTTAAAATGTAGGTGGGGTGGAGATGAGGTGGGGAGAGGTTTGTGCAGTGACGAGTGGGGCTGCGTGTTGCTGATTCGATATCAATTCAGATTCAGTAGGCTGCTTTTTGAAAAATATGTGTTGTGGGTATGGCTGATGTGCGGATAAACATCACTGCATCGTACGGGCACGTGCACGCACAGCTATATGGGTTGAACTTAGATACCGGTAGGGCCGTTGTCTACTAGACTATTTTGGTGGGACAGTTTCTATCAATTATGGCTCGCGTAGTTAGTATTCTGGTTCTCGCGTGAAATAATCCTCAAATCCCTACCTGTAGATGGCACTCATCCCCTCAGCCTTGTGGTTGTGGATGTTAACAGCATTCAGATTGCCCATTGGTCAAGTTATGGAATCGTGGCAAGCACAGTACATGCTCAATAGTTACCAGTACAATGGATTTGAAATAACGGCTCCAGAGCAGAAAAGACTAGGAATATGCAGGGAGTTTTGCGACTACTGATGCAGCCAATGCGGAATGCATTAATCCCGCAGGAGTCTGTGAGGTGTCCAGCAGGTGTTCAGGTTTTGGTTGCCCCATGGGGCTGGGGGTATTTTGCTGCTGCTGCTCGCTGCTCTGCATCATCGATCGTCGGTCATTCATGTAGACATTGGAATTACGCACCTGTGTGTGGCGCCACGGAGAAGGTACAGAAGACTGGCCGTAGGGAGATGTGTGCTTTGGAGTGTAGAATTTATATTGTCTGAGGTGGGGTGAGGTGAGGTGGAAATATATCGAAAAGAGATCCCCCCTCGCGTCTCGCCCCGAGTTGTTCCTGCACTATTACACCACCATGGTCAGAGCTCTGCTGGTGTCAGGCACTTTGTAGAGTAGAGCGTATGCTGCGTGGATATGCGTGATACGTGATACGTGATACATATATGCTGTCTCGCGCATCGCACTGTGGTGTCCATGGTCTTGGGCCTGTAACATCAATCTTAAGCTTTCAATCTTAAGCTCACCTCCCCCATCACCATCGATCAGCCTATGCTTCCCCCCCCCCAAACGTTCTCCCTGTACCGAGACCCTTCCCCCCCGCCCAGCAGTCGTGTATTTTGCTTCTGTAATATCCCTTGTGCTGCTCCCGTATACAGTTGTTTCTTTTGCTCTTCGCTTGTGGCGTGGCTTGAAACGTTCGAGACGAGACGACAGCGGGCATTTTCCCCAGCGTTATTGCCGAGGAGCACTAAATCGGAACGGACCCCCGTACTTACTCTACTAGCCCATGACTTGATTCACACATTTCTTTCTATTATTCACATCACCATCAGATTCCTTCGGAAATAATAAACACGTCTGACCTTGGCCCCGATAAGTAGTACTTCGGTTCTGACTGCTGCGCAACATCGCTTTTACGTACAACCACTGGAGAAGTCATTTACATACGCCCGGCTGCGCTGCCGGTGCCTCGTACTTTCAATAGAGACGACGGTGTGTGTGTTCACGCACGCAGGCAGCCAGGCCCCAACACCCCACACCCACACCACATCATAACCTGCCCATCGCCAACCCACTCTCCCGGGAACAACAGTAGCAAGCACCTTTCATTGCATCTTCCTAGTCTCAACGCTTGCCGATCAGGTCAGCTTTACACCCGAAATTCCAGACGCTGCACTCAATTACAACAATCCGCCAACGCAACTTCCCTGCCACGCTGCTGCTGTATAGGAGGACCGTCTCGACCTGTTGGCACCCGGCCCGCCGTCGCTCAGTCCTGACTATAACCTGCGTCTCACTCCCTCACTGTGACTAATGTTCTAAGGGGGAATCAACGCGAACTTCGCTCATCAAAGAAACTTGAACCCTGCTTTGCCTGGCGCATCGAAACACAGCTCGAACCTGCTTTCATCGAATAGACTCGGATTACACTCACACATTTACTGTGTCGACGAGTACTTGGGTGGGCATGCCCAAAGCAATGACGCCAGGAGTTATGTCGGAACATGCACCATCTACGCATACCGATTCCAGAGTTAAAACAAGTAGCGAACCAGTAACGAACAATGTCAATAATAAATCATCACAAGACCGGGTGGTATCGGTAGGAAATGGGAATGGGGGCAATCGGGGTGGTAGGGGAGAAAACGGTGAATCAAAATCGGGAAAGGAGCGGGATAAAAATGACGATGGTGAGGAAGAAATATTGGATATGAGTGTTCTGGCACCGGCCCTACCCAAGATCACGCAAGGATTTCATCCGCTCTCAATGCTCATTGGCCGGATGGTCCAGGACTCCAAAAATCAGTTGGATGAACTTATCAGGAACCTACAAGATGCTAGGGAAATGGATCGCAGACAACAGCTTATGGCCCACGTGGCAGAACGAAGGCAGCAGTTCATTAAGTTACTGGTGCTGACCATTTGGGCAAGGAAGGCTGATGAAGTTAGCCAGGTCATTGATGTGAAGGCTTGGTTTGATAGCATTGAGGGACATTTCCAACATGCAATGTGGGAAAGCTTTTCAATGAGGAGAGATCTAACCAATGCAAAGTATGATCTACTCCACCTCCTGGGGCAGGATAGATTTATAATCATATGGCTGGGGTTCTGACAACTGAACGCTCTAAATAGAGTTCCAAACCCTGATTTGAAGACTGCCGTCGAAGTTTTGACGACTGGAAGAGCACCTAGTGTACCCTCGGTAAGATAACTCATAGGGAGGATTGAGGTCAGCTGCCAGATTCCTGCTAACATGAGAACAGTATAATTATATTCCACCAACCCCTCTAACACCTGCTGAAACGCTTAAAGCGTTCCGGAATATAAACACCGTATTATCGATACGGCTGAATCTTCATGAGGTGTTACCCACACATTTCCGAGAGTATCGAATACAGGACGGCAGGGCAACTTTCTGGGTTAAGGATGAGTTTGAAGTGGACTTGAGCATAGGAAGCGAGGATCCGGAATCTCAGCTCTATATTATCGATTTCCGGTTAACATTCCAGCCCACGCTTGAGTCTTTACCGCCCGGTCGATTTAGGAATGAAATTGAATACAGGTGCAATGAACTCCTGAGGACGCAAGGATTGACTGGATTATATGAGTTTTTACACGATTTCGTCATGACACATAAAATAACTACACTGAAAAAACAGGTTGAACGTTTGAAGAAGGGAAGGTGGACTGATGCACTACACTTCCATATGCATAAACGATCACTGTTCATATATTACTGGATCGGAAGGCCGGAGGTCAGAAATTGGATAGAAATTGGGACCCTTCGGCCTAGGGATAAAGAGCCTTCCAGGCTGGGAGTTAGATGGCATAGAGATGGCAAGGAAGTAAAGGACATAACAGTGCCTATTGTAAGACAGAATGTTGTGGGACATAATAAATACGATTTACTGATTTATCACAGAACACCAAGAGCGTCTCAGCTGAGGAGCTCATCAAGACTGTCACCGCATTACATGCAAAGTTCAACTTGATAACCATCAAGGATATGCTCACCCGGTTATCAATTTTCCCACCAGAGGCGCTCACCCTCGCCACCTCTGATACAGATAGCTTCCAGTCGCATCTCACAGTCCAAATAACCCCTACGCGGTCAATAAAAATACAAATAGAACCGATTACGGGCAGATTTGCGTTGTCTAAGCCCAGTGCGGCAATAGTTCAGGCAGAGCATGCTATGAACCATGCGAAGCCTGAAGACTGGGGCGTTATGGTACAGCAGATCGTTAGGGCCCGATATGTGATCTTGCAAACCGAGATTACGGATAGAGCCAGAAGCCTTGGATGGGAAATAATGAAAATCTTCAACATGACTGTAGACCCACAGAGCGTCAAGCAGCGATTGGGCAGTTCAGTCAAATACTTGACATATATGCGGAGAAAAGGCTGGAATAAGAACTGCGTGGTAGTGGTGACTTTCTCGGATTCAGGCGAGACTTGGTGGGTGGCGGAAGTGCAAGAGATGCCTAAAGGATACACCTTAACGCATGCCGAGCGTATACCAGTTTCCGGGAATCCAGATGTTACTTACCAATTCCTAGATAATCTTGAGCTAATGGCGTGTGCGATAATATCATACTACTCAATCTCTCGTTCGTTGGCAGCGAAAGGTGTTCAACACTCTTTACGAGAGGGAAGTAGTCACGACCCGGCACTCCGGATACCAGACCTACTCATCAGATTTGATAACCTCATCAAGCACGATTGGGCAGTGAATTTTCTTAAGGTTACCTTCGTTGGACTCTCCACTAATGGCAATGCCAGGATAACGGTAATGGGGCGGGCAAAGGAACCTATGACACAACTACAGTCAGCTAATCTACAGGATGCTGACCCAGACGTGCGCTTCCACCCCCAAACAGGGTCGTTTGCGCTACGGTTTGTTGTGCCCGCAGGAGATACTATAGTGGACGAGATAGTTGAACGCCTACACCGAATTGAGCGACTGATACGGTTTGTGAAGGTTATCAGAAAATACAACCTTGCCTGCCATCATGTATCATTGGGAAGGATCGCGTTCTCATATGAGAACAAAGCTGGGGCAACTGCTGAGATTTCGTTTTCGGGCGATCAGAATATGCAACTGCACCTACCAGCTGGCTCGCCGCATACCAGGATCAAGCACTTTTTGGAACAGCAGCTCAACAGAAGTGGACTGGAGGTTGTGGTTATGAACTTGGCAGTAACGGCGGGAATTTTGCTCGCGCTTGAAGAGGTAGAGCATGACACCCCGGAGGGGGAGCTCTTTGTGCTTGCTAGGAGTACCCAATGGTTCCGTATGGACTACCCCAAGCGGGGCCATGTAATTGATATTCAGCTTAGATGCAAGAAGGGGCTATTTCAATGGCACGTGAGGGATGCGGCTGCTCAAGGCTCGCAGGTGCTAGGTCAGGGTGGGCCTGGAATTGTGGGAGCAGCTGGGGGGGGAAGAGTACCCGCTATAGCGTTGCAAGGGCTGTGGATTGAGCCAGGAATTAGGGGCTGTGTACCACTTAAAACGGGATTGGCGGCCACTATAGGGAGTGTAAGGCATGCGATATTAAGGATCCATAGTCTGATCTTCCCGGACAGTGCCCTGGCGCAGACAGTACATCAGGCGGCGGTGCAAGGGGTGGGGCAAGCGAACAGTCAGTTCCAGGGAGCAACGACTACACTGGTATTACCTATGGCGGGTGCTGCGCCAGTGGCAGTTAGGCAGACTTAGGAGGCTAGCCAGGCGATGACGACCAAGAGCGAGGTGAGGCCTTTTGACGAGTATCTCGACCTTTATGACTGCGCACTTCTTCGGGCCAAAACCTGACCCAGAGTGGGTTGGCATGTTGAAAATACTGGCCGAAGGGGGGATGATGGAGGTGTTGAGTCAAGTGGTCGTAGCTATGATAACAGCCCTCACTAGATGATTGGAATGTATGGCCTGAAAAGAGCTACGCCCCTATTTGCTATCCGCCCGCTTTCTCACTGTTTTGCTGTTTTTATTCTCACTTGCATCCTCTTTATTGTGTATTATACGGATCATCATTGCGTCTATGTGTTTGATACGTGCATTACTTTCTTTGCACATCTATTTGCATTTTATGACGCTTTTTTTCTTCTTCCTTATAATTACTTACCATTTTTTTCTTTTTGTTGGGGGTATTCTTCTTTCTTTTCCATTTTATTTGGCAGGTGGGCTTTTCTCTGCTTTTTCAGGTGCACTACTACTCTATTTTGAGTAGTTGAATTCCATTGCCCGTTTTTTTTTGCTTTTCGTTATGGTAGTTCCTTTTCTTCCTTTTTTGTGATGTTACTGAATGCACGGTTTTTCCTCTCTTCTTTTTCCTTCTTGAAAAACAAAGGGAAATTTTCTGGGGGAGTTATTGTGATTGAACTTATAATTGACTAGTGGAGGACTGGAGAAGAGTGGGTGTGGGGTGTGGGGTTGTGGGGTTGTGGCTGTGGGATGAGTAGGGTGTTACGATAGTTATGTATTCATTTACTTTCGGTAGCGTATATAGGCACTGTTCGTGCGTCTTACTTGATGGACTGTAGCGCTTTAGGCGTGATGTTCTTGCATGATCCATTGCCCTGATACTTACCTTTGTCATGCAAGAGCTAAAGGATCGTTAATGTTAAGTAAGGCTCGGTAATCCTGATGTCCTGAAGGTTAAGTATGCTTTACCCCACAATACGCAATGCGCTTATTTGTTTTCCGCTGAGGCTTGGGATACGTCCGTTTGCGTTTCCCTCATCTTCCAACAAACGCCATGCTGTCTATATTTTTTCAGTGGGTGATATACTTAGGTTAGTGTGTGTTCCAAGAGCCAAATCCAGCTATATATTTACTTACTTGTTAACCATCACCCAACTAAGGAGGACCTATATAGGTAGTAGTAGGTATGGATTTGGAGGATGATATTGCACTTAATTGGTTTTAAAAATGATGCTCCGCCAACTAACTAACTGATCATGACAGTCTCAGGTTTTAGCTGAACATGACCCAAATTGACATTCCCCATCGATCTGGAGCTACCTACATACAGCTTGGTGGCAAAAAAACTCATACCCCACCAAGCAAAAACTCATACAAAAACTCATACAAGGGTATGAGTTTTTTTGCCACCAAGCTGTACATACTTGATGGAGTTGGTGGGCCAGTTTCTGGGCTGATACCGCCAGCACCAGAATCCGTTTTTTGAAGCCACATGTACCCCGTATTATGTACCATGAGACTAGTAGGGCAGGGGGGCGCCCCCCCCACCTGGTTTTCAGGGTAATAACAAGTCAGTCGGATAGACTCTGCAAAACCCCATCATTTGTTGACCACCGGCAGCCTTCGGTGCTCCAGGAATGTGCACACATCCGTACAAAAGATGTAATCAATGGTCACAGCAAAAAAACGTGAGTATTGAATATAGCAACTAAGCAAAACCATCCTGAACCCCATTAAAACAAAAAAGCAAAAGCAAAGAACACATAAAAACACCCCATCCCTTATCCAACATTTACTTCTAATCACCCCCCACCCCACTACCAGCATCACCACCGACGCCATTCATACACAACCT
>Ga0307514_10002751_pt1 | contig 17723 bp, 17 predicted proteins | sample 16_EM_MG_FD_203088 | JGI IMG/M metagenome (GOLD analysis project Ga0307514, IMG submission 203088) | Populus trichocarpa ectomycorrhiza microbial communities from riparian zone in the Pacific Northwest, United States - 16_EM | ecosystem: Host-associated > Plants > Roots > Unclassified | place... | reverse complement strand
TTCAATTCCCCTGGTGGCCATTATTTTTGCTTAATTTTTCGCCCCAAGCCTAGGGACCGTTGCCATATCAGGATGTCTCAAACAGCCTCACCTAGTGTAATTAAGTACAAGATCTTCCTGGCTTTTGAAGAGAGCAAACCTAAATTACCAACTTGAGCAGGGAGCACAAATCTGGGGCAGAAGTCGCTGGGTAATATACTATAGAGACTCGAGTTATTCAGTAGCACTCCGCCTCATTTTTTTTTTTTTTGAGTCCATATGCCTTTCCCCCGAAGAAAACCTTAGGCTATGAGACGATTCAGCAGCACTATCACATACATACCAGTACATACATATGCAATGTGCATATATATTCTGTATGGCAAATACTGGTTGATCCCCGGATCCTCAGTTAAGCTCAGCAGAAACACTTGGCGTACTTTATGGAATATTGGGAACGCTGTATTTATATAGAGACTACTTAACGAGAGTTTTATTTCTGCTACGGTAACTCCCCCATATATATACCCTATCCTCCACTACCAAGGCCCAGTTCTGGTTGGTTACGGATATATACTACCTACATATTTACAGGATACACTAATGCACAAGACGCTCTCTTGTCCCACCAACCTAGGGGATAGTGTTGTATCTAAAACATGTTCCCGTAATTGCAGGGCATTTTCACGTATGATACATACCCAAAGGCATTTCCAAAGCTTCCTCATTCATTGGTTGAATACTTCCACTCTTCTCTGCACTTTTATAATGGGGAACACGCTAGTATTTCCATATTAATTGTAAGGACATACCCAGGATGCCAAATGCATCATTAGACATTCGAATTGGAGAAGCATACGGTAGACTAACCTAGGCTCTCAGTGTCAATAGAGCCACAATACAATGTCATTCCGGAAGCACCTCAAAGCTACCTTCAAGGAACTATTCAAGGGTGGAGGGGTGGGGGCGGCTGGGTCTAAGAGGGTGGGAGCGGAGTATGCAAGGGACAGATCTGATGTGGAGCTTGTCGCATCTCCGACCAATGTTGTGATTTCTCCAACTCTATCGGGAGGTGACAGCTCTACACGCGTTGCCCCGGGGAGGTCACAAGAGAAAGTGCCGAGCTATAATGAATCCATTGCCCCTGGGTACAATTCCTCCGACGTCCAAAAGGCGTCGGAGGCGCCAGCAGTGTTTCCAGTGAGGGAGAAGAGTCGGAAGTATGTTCCTTTTTAACTCTGACCGAATGATACAGCCAGGAAGAATCCTTTACTAACATGCTATCACCCCAATAGAGAAGTTGTCCCGTCAACTCCAGATCCAGACCCAGCACCTGCTAACCCCGCTGAAAACCCGTGGGCAAAGGCACTCTCGCTTCTTACGACCCAAGAGCGTCTCGACCTCTTTCACCCGGGTGAAGCCGATAGCAGTAGTCCACCAGATGAGCAAGCAATCATCAATACACTCCTGGATCAATCCCGTGACCTTCAAGCACAAGCTGAAGAACGAGCCTTCACTTTCACTAACCCTCTCACTGGAGCGCGGGTGAAACTAAAGAACAAGATGGAGTCTTTTATTACCCGAATCAACACCTACGTGCGGTTGGGGGATATAGCGGTTCAACATTCCCCCCAGATCACGGCGTTGGTATGGAGTGGTATAAGGCTGGTGATGACGCTTATTGTGCAGAATGCAGAGACTTGGGGAGTGTTAGTGGAGACTATGGATGGCATTGCCAGTGTCATGGGGCGGTGTAGGATCTACGAGAAGATGTATGCGTCGGGGGTCAGGGAAGGGGCGCGAAGGGTTCAGTCATCCCTGGTAGCATTGTATTCAAGTTTATTGGCGTTTGCGGTCAAGACCAAGAGGTATTTTGCAAAGACATATATGAAGAAGTTGTATAGCACAGGAGTGAAACCATTTGAGATTGCATTTGGTCCGGTCATCGAGACGATGCGGAAGTGTGAAGCGAAGGTGGAGGTGGAAGCAAGAGCGGCAGCAGATGAGGCGGCGGCGGAGGACAGAGGGAGAATGATGGATTTGCTAGGGGACATGAGTGGGGTGAAGATTCCGGAATTGAAGGTGTTGGCGAGTCAAACAAATGTGATGGTGCAGAAGGTTAGAAAGGCCCAGGAGGAGGAGGAGAGGTTGCAGATTTTGCAGTGGTTATCTAGGGTCAAGAATTTGGATAACCATAAGACAGCAGCGAAGCTGAGGGAGGAGGGGACAGGTCAGTGGCTGTTTGACCGCAAAGAGTGGAAGGCGGTTTTTGGCAACGGAGGGGAGGCAGAGGTACCGAATTGGTGGGATCAACCATTGCAAGAAACAGAGGATGCCACAGACGGCGAAAATGGCTCAGTGGAGAGAAATTTGGGAAATCAAGAAGGGGGCCTGTGGCTTTACGGACTTCGTGAGTTTTGCTGCTCCCTTTCCTTTTGCTGCAGCATGCATGCAAGTTAGCTAATGCAGCTCATAGCTGGTACTGGAAAAACTATCCTTACGTATGTTTATTTCTACTTAGATCTTGCACTTTGCTCGCTTTCAGGACATGCTCACACTGCCATTCACAAGGTCCCTTGTAATTGACCACCTAAGTATGAGGTGTACGCAGACGGCAGCTAACACAACCTCACTCCTCGCATACTTTTACTGCTCTTATAACGAAGCACCCCGAAAACAGGCTGCCTCCCTACTAGCCACCATAATAAAGCAATTAGCAGTATCTCTAGGCAACAATCTCCCTGCCTATGGAGATGACCCGACCAACATAGGGCTGCCAAATTCGCTTATTGAGGCATATAGGAATCACAAACAGCATGGCTTCAGCACTGAACACTTGGATTTGGCAGAGCTTCAAAACATCCTGTTCAAAGAGATTCTTCCAACACCAGGACTTGGGGATGTTTATATCGCCATTGACGCCATGGATGAAATGGAAGAGCGGGAGAGGAAGGAGATTTACCCGGTATTGCAACGACTGGTGGCATTTGGGTCAAAAGGTGAGGCAGCTTGTAAGGTAAAGCTATTTATTACGAGTCGAGGGGGCCAGAGGGATTTGAAACTGGCTTTCGGCAAAGCGGGATGGAAGCAGATGGGCCTGGAGCAGGTAGATACCTGTGGGGATATAAGAAAGTATGTAGAATCCCAGACGACTGCCGTCATTGAGGCCGGTGAATTGCTGGGTGGGGATGTCGATGATGGGTTGAGGGAGAAAATCGTCGAAAGCCTTGTGAAGGGCGCAGAAGGGATGTAGGTTTACTTCCCCCAATTCTTTTCTAAAACTGTATTTAAAATCTGCATTAGGTTTTTATGGGTGCGGTATCAAATTGCCAATCTTTGCGAGCAAGAAACAGAGCATGATGTTCAGGAAGCTCTGGAAAACCTCCCCGGCGGCATTGAAGAGACATACACCACCCTCTTGGAAAGAATCAACTCCCAATCTGCCTCACGAAAACGACTTGCCTATCGTGTATTACAATGGATGGTGTGCGCTACCCGTCCAATGACTCCCCGAGAACTTGTCGAAGCTGTCGCTATAGATCCGATCACCCACCAAGATGGTATTGATGCAAAGAGAATGGTGAAAGGGGTGGAGGCAATTGTTGACATTTGTGGAAACTTCATTTCATATGACGAGCAATTGGGTGTTCTGCGCTTTGTACATTTCACTGTACAGGAGTTCCTCGCGGAAAGGCTTGTCTCCGCTAGTGGCCAAAACGCGAATGCCACAGTGCTTCAGGTATGCCTCGCATTGTTGTGCTTTGGTAGGGGATGGAGGGTTGTTGGAAAGGATGGTGTTGGGAGTAACGGAAATTCCAAAGAGTTAGAAACTAATGAGGGCTCGGAGAGTAGCAAGCTTTCTGAGAAACCCGAGCTGGCACTCGCGGAGTATTCTGTCCTCAATTGGGCACACCATGGAAGGCTTGCACTCGAGTGGCTAACTGAGGGTGGAGGAGAGCAGCCAGCGGGGTGGACTCACACTGCTCTGGAGCGGTTTCTGTCTACGTCTTCTCCATGCTTTGAGAACTGGGTGAAGGCATTCTCAGCTCTGTCCTCGGCATTCCGGATTCATATTCTTGATGCACGCGTTGACCGCATTCAACCAAACCAACTATTTATATGCGTTTATTTCGGCTTTCCAAAATCATTTAATCAATTCTTGCTAGAGTCACACCCGGAGCTGGCTAATCCATCATACTCAAATGGGTGGACTCATTTTCACCTTGCTGCTGCGATAGGTTCCTATAATATGATTGGTCTGCTCCATAATCTTTTGGCAGTGCCGGGTATTGCCATCAATTCACGGGACGTGGATGGGCGCACTCCATTGCATACAATTGCATCATCGCACCGTGGAAGTCGCAGTGGTTTTGTTTTGTCACTGTCCCATGAGGAAGCCTTGACTACAAAAGCCCTACTGCAATATGGTTGCGACCCAACACTTCAAGACACCAAAGGTGCGAATTTCCCAGCCCATGTTGCTTCGGAGGCTGGCAATCTCTCAGTTCTGCGAGCTCTGTTGGTTTATTGTTCTCCCACTCTCTCATTACCGGAAGGCATGTCTGAGGTGCCAAAGTTCAGTGGTAGTCTCATGCTTGAGAGGCAACGGAATGTCTGGGGATATACTCCACTTCATACCGTCCTGTTCGCAAGGCTTCTTCATGCAAGGGCAAAATGCGAAGTTACAATGCACCTTCTTGCACTCGGTGGTCATGATGTTAATGCTCGGGATTCATTTATGATGACACCATTAGAGCGGGTAATGAAAGATGGCCTGCAGCATGAGATAGCAACGCTGGGGCAGTTCCTGTATGATTGTGGAGGGCTCTGGGATGCAAAGAAACCAGGATTAAAGAAAGTTGACTTGAAGGAGTGGGGAAAAGGAGGGATACCAGTCATGATGTTTCATTCCCCAATGGTGGCTGCATATCGGGTTATAGCTGCACTGATGCCAGGAAGAACTCCAGCGCAGGCCCAGGCGATGCTAATGCATCAGATGGGAGGACGGGGCAGGGCTGACTGGGGGTTCCAGGACAGATGCCTTCGGTGGTGTGAGCAGGAAAGGCCAAATAGTTAGTATAGTTAGTTACTAGGGGTTAGGAACGTCATATTCAGCAGTGATATAATATACACAGTACTCTCACCAGGATGGGTATAATGGTTCAAAGGCAGTCTGGTTTCTCCCCGCTTGGAAAGTATTCAACTATAAAGTGCTGTATAACCTGTTTTTTTGTTGCAACTAAACTCAGTAATAATTGCTCCAAATCGTTCGGAATCCCTCCATATCTACTTGGAGTCATACCAGTTATTCCAAAGGATTTTCGGATGAGGAAGCATTTCTATACCCCTACAATGGGGTTTCGTAATTATTTCCTACCATTCAAACTCATTTCAATAGTATATCTCACAAGTTAGAACAGTTCTACTGAATGGAACCTCTCACCCGAACACATGCAGTTCTCATCATCACTCCACCCATCGAACAGCTTTTTGTCAATGAAATTAAAGACCCATATCTATTTTGAGTCATTCCTAATCATCTCAAATGATTTCCGAATGAGGGGCAAGCCTACACCCCGAAAGTAGCGTTTCATAGCCATTTCCCTTTCCATGTCCATATGTAGTCCTCTACACAAAATTAAGCTTTGCGTTAGTGGTTCACATGTATATACAGTATATATGCACAACTCTCACCACTCCATCCATAGAACTTTTTTTGGCCAATGAAACCGGAGATTTCGGGCAAAGTTCTCGCGGGGGCGCTCCCAGGGTAGGTGGGGGAGCAGAGTATAGGGATGCGTAAGTCCTTGGTGGTGATGGAGGGGAGTGAGATAGGCAAAGTGCCAGGCTAGCCAAATAGGGCACAAAGGCCTGTGTATGTATGCAGGAATCAGATATGCTTAGGAAATGGTCTGTAACAATACAAGTCCAAATTTACGGGGTATCTTTACGATCTCTTAACAATTTCGGAAGAGAGAAAGGAATAGTTGGTTATCATGAATCCAGCCTGGTGTCACTTACGTGCTCGGAGTCGGAGTCTGACTTGAAGTTCAAGTTTTTTTTTATTTTAAGTAATCAGCCTGTCTAGGCTATGATGATGGACCGCAGCTCGGGTGGACTTTCTCGCCCTCACCCGGGTGGACGCTCTCCTCCTCACGGGCCAGTCCCTGCCCCGACTTTGAAGTTCATGTTGAATGTCATTGTACTAAGAGCTGGCAGAGTGCTAGAGGAGGCAGAGCAGGGAGCAGTGAGTGGATACCACCTAGTGTTTGAGTGTCAACAGATGCTGAACCAAATGGCCAGAGAAGCAACCAAGTGGGAGGGCCTAGACAGACCATGTTGGGTGAAGGAGAAAGGAGAACAGGAAGTTCGAAGAATGCGACAGCGTAGAGAAATTCTTCTACTACATGTATCCGGAGCTATGTAGCAGGGCGCTAGAACAGGCAGAACACGGAGCACGGGGCGGAGCGGAGGCGAAACATGTACCTAGGAACGAATCTCCTTTGTTAACTTGCCGTCCCCTTGAATCCATAAGGTCAACTTCAGGGTAACCAAATATTGTCGCAAAATGATTCCTATCTTTTTAAATTGTTAGGGAATCGTAGAGATACCCCGTAAATTGGACCCGTATGGCATTTCCTAACCGTTTCCCTATTTCCTAACAATTTCCTTATTTCCCACTACAAAATTCGGGAATGAGATCATATACTTTCCGTGCCAAGTGTATTTGCAATTTTCTTCCAAGACCTTGTACGCAAGGCATAAAGAGGGTAGGGTAAGGAGGTTTACAGGTTTGGGCGCCCAGTAATTTCAGGGGAGATTATAAGAATACCTACTGTAAGTAGTTATCTTGTATCAGAGATCCCTACTCAATATGATTCTGACCCAGTGTAGGCCAATGCTTTCACATAGGATAGGACACCTCTCGGCGTTGGCATTGCCATGGGATTTGTCACATCACTATTGTACGAATTTCAGGAAGAGTATTTCACACTAACCCACCAGGACTAAATAAAGCCAGGATACCCTTTCACCATCAAATTAAATAGGTGGGCAGGTCCTCAATAGAGTATCGGACTAGCACCACCATGAAAAACAAAGAGAACTATAAATATACTCTTGTAGGGGCTGGTCGGAAGTCAGCTAGATCTAGTCCTCCTCCCGAATATACGGTGTCAATTCGTTCTTTGAATTTGTCCAATGCCTTTGCCAGCCCTCGGGTCCCAGAAGAATTTAACCTGACATTGGACATCACCCCTGATCGAGAACCATACCGCCCTTCAATTTCCGTCAATCCTAATCGCTCTGCTCCCTCCACGGTTGACCATGTTTCTTGGAGTATCTGATGGACCTGGGTTAGAATGCTGACCAGATTCGACGGCGACTGTTCCCAGTAAAATGGGTCTATCGGAAATTCTGTTGTCCCTATTGGGCTGCTGCCTACCGCTTCGGTGAATGTCCCTAGGAGTAGATACATAGCTACTCTTGATATTCTCTTTGAAGAGTCTTTACGTGGAATGCGCAGCCTGGCATAAGTGGAATTGACAACGCTAAAAAGTGCTTCCACCATCTCATCTCGCGCTTTGTACAAGTCCTCTTTTGTGAAATCAAATAAGTTAACAATTGAGTCTCAGGCAGCTTGCCGTTCTGTTAGTTACGTACCTCGAAGCAGGGCAAGAATTCCCATTTCTTTAACCTTAGTTGAGCGAGATGAAGGATCAAGCCACCCCAAACCTATGACACACTCTCGGGTACTCTTCCTGAACTGCGCTGCGTCTTTCCACACAAAAGACATCTGTACGGCCCCCGCCATGCTTGGTGTAACCCACTCATCTGGTGGAGCCAAAACGGGTTGATGCAGACACAACTTGATCCAGGATTCAATTGCTGATTCACAACCAAACGCCCAAGCAATCCCTGAGATCACTGCTAACCTGTGACCCCGGGATTCGGAATCCCAAAGGGGGTCCAGTTCTGGGTTCTTCAAGTGTAGCACCTTGAGGACTGTTATGAAATCAACTGATATTCCTGCCCAGACCGTATTGCGGTTTTCCACAATACAAACCACGTCCACCACCATCTCTGGCTCCATAGTGTCTAGGTACCAACGTATACCTCGGGTTTGCTGAATATACTCATTGCTGTTAGGCTTCAGGGTACGGACCTCTCTGAGGGTAGAGCTAAAAGAGGTGCCTGCAACCGAGAGGACTGTAGCTGCAACCCTAGCTCGGAGTATTGGTAGGGCATCTCGCCAGTTTGCAACACTTTCGGCTTTGACGCATCTGATATTGATAATTAGGTCGCCATCAGGATAAACCTCTTCGATAGCCACGAGAGATATATCATCACCCCAGTCTGTGTTGTGGGTCAAGAATACCGGCCTTGAGCTTCCTCCCTCCATTGCAAAGTTATCATCTTCAGAAGATTGAGAAAGAGAGGTGTTGGATCTGGGCATCTTGTTTGCTCAGCTCGCGGCGTATGCAGGGCGTGGTTTCAAAGCCCCGCTTCTGCTTGGTATGGGGCTGCATAACAATCAGTTATGCTGGCACCAGGATCCGGAATGCATATACATTCATACATTCATACATATAAATATTAATGTAGGTATATACTCTACAGTACATGCGGGAACGGGGCCGCCTCATAGCCTAAGGCTCCCTTCGGGGGAAAGGCGTATAGACTCAAAAAAAAAAAAAAAAAACTCTACAGTACAGTACAGTACATATGTACCTACTATAAGTACCAGGCTAGAGTCGGGAGTCTTCTCCAGTCTGAGCTTCACCATAACAACGCAGCTGCTAAGTAGGTACTAGTGTAGCGATTGTTACGTATAACTCGGGACTGTAGTAGGTATGTATTGTTTTTTGGACTTTTTTTTGGCAAATCGGTACTCGTATTCATACTATGAGGGCACCCCGGTGGTTACCCAGCTGGGTTGCCACTCTATGCGCCGCTATGTATACTAGGCCTTGCAGTGCTCTCCTGTCCCAAATTCGGATCTATAGTTTCTCCTGTAGGCTTGTTTGATTCCAGCTGGTGTTTTTCTTTTCCTGAAAATCATTACTTGTATTCAGCCTATCTAGACTATGACGAGAGACCGCACCTTGCTATGCTGGGTCTGCGTCCTTGCAGGGCCGCCTTCTTTGCCTGGTATGTAGTCCGCTATCTCAATCATGGGCCACCACATTAAGGCTAGTATATATTGCAATTGGTAGCGCCATGATGATAGTGGTGATGATGTATAACTTCAATTGAGCAATATATGGATAATTCTTAGTATATAAAGTACCAAGTAGTTGTGCGGCAACGTGTAGAGTACAAAAGTACCTCCTGAGGATTTGGGCTAGGCCATGGCAACTGTGATCATATGGCTACCTTTGAGTTACTAGCTACCAGTTGATGTCAATAAGGTCAATTCTCACGCTGGCTTCGAGATCGCATTGGCCGCGCAACTTTTGTCTGGCTTCTGAGTGGGGAGCTCTGGTAGTGTATCATTCTAGGAATGGTTGGGAGTACAAGTCGGCGGGGTAGATATATCGCCTCAATACGAGGGGGGCAAAGGTAGGTACCTAATAGCTTCCATATTAATCCCATGCCAGCCATCTCGAATGATTTTTGAATGAGAAAGCAAGCCTACACCCCCACAATATCTAGCATTTCATATTGTTCTGTGATTTACCCACACCCAAAAAATAAATCGGTCTGGGCATGAGATCCATTTCCCCACCCATGGCAGGTGCAATCAAATTAAGCTTTGCGCTAGTGGGTCATACGTAAGTGACGAGGAGCAACTAAAGATGGATTCGTGGGTTGGTTGAGACTAGTGCCCTCTTCTGTTGCTACAGTACATATAGTTGTAAGATATGAGTAGGTGCAGAATTGTGGCGGAGAGTAAATAAAGCGGAGAGAAGACTTAGTAGACGAGAGTTTGTATTGGTAGCTAGAATAATACTCGAGGGACTTGGATGTTGGCTAGGTGCTCTCGGATCAACGAGCTCTAAACACAGGCGCAAATCCTACCCTTATATATCCTTCGTCTGCTACCGATATATGCCCTGATTAGGATACCCTGCTCTTCTACCAATAAATATGCGTTCTTTGCCAAGATCATCTCACGTGGTATGCGGGTATTTCCTACAGATTCTGTGAGGGGTTGTGCAACCAAACTACGCCAGACTACACTCCGATACCAAGTACTTACTCTACCTGCTCGCGATGATTCTGCCATAATGGAATACAGTCATCAAGAAGTGGATTAACTTTCCGCTGACCACCCATTTCAAATTACTCATGCGTCATACATCTCAAGATATCAGGCCGGAGAATATATGTGGGCACGAGAACAGTGGGCTCCATTCATCTTCTTCTTAATTAACTCGACAATATACTGTTGGAAATACTCTCGTAAGGATATCGCTAGCTGCCAGTATTTAGGATTTTCTACCACACAAAAATAAATCGGCCTGGGCACGAGAACAGGTATTTAAGTAGAGGCTGCATTAGTCTGGCAACTGGATCTTTTACGCTGGGGAGACGCAGATGTACATGGCTGTATGTATGTACGGATACGGACAACCTGCGTATGTCGATCTCCTTCCAGCACATCTGTCACAGTACGGAGAAAGGAGTGTATTGCAGCAGGTGGGGATCCAACTCATTATTATTTCCTTTCTCCACGATTCAATTCCCCACCACCCCGCAATCTTACAATAAGAAATTCCTCCACCATGTGTGCAGAGTTGTGTTGAAGTGGACGCTGAATTTTATCTGACCACAACTACCGTATACCAACCACGTCAGACACAGCCAGTCTGGCATAAATACAGCCATTATAGTAGTCGATCCTATCCACACCTCTGCCATCTCACTGGCAAACTGGTTGGTTACCTACGGTAGAACTCGAGTAGCGTAAACTAGAATCTCGTCGTGTTGAAGGTAGACACGTTTGCACGAAAGAGGGAACGGAGTCTATAAAGAGTGGCGGTTTCTGCACAGACAAAGAATGTATCGGCAGGGTTTGGCTGCATCATCAGGCAGACTTGAGTACGTCATCCCGCTCACACCTCAACTCACCTCCGTCAATATTTAACAAACACGGAACAGCGCGACTAGTTTCAATCCCAAAAATGTCGGATCATAACGAGGAACCTGAGTTCCTGAGTATCGGGCCGTGGCACCCTCCCCCACAAAAACGTATCCCCCTACCTCAAACAAGTGATCGCGAGCCTGGGAAAGGTGCTGTAACACATGTGGAAGTGCAAGTGTCTAGATCTCCTTCGCTGGCCGAACAGCCTGGTTTAATTCCAGTAGAGGAGCTCGCACCAGTGCGTTTCCCATCACCGTTCACCGGTCCACCTCATGAGATTAGCGCCGCGTATGGGCATGTACGTACTGCAAATCAACACTGGCAGCCATTGCGTACTAGCCCCCAACTAAAGCCCGATAGCCACTCCATTTCACAAGTGGATTCTTTCACGATCCAGGTAGGTCATATTTCCTCAGGCTTTAATGTGTCTGTTCGAAGTCGAATTCACACACTGGCATGTTAATGAAGTTTCTAATGTATGTGTAGCATGCACATCCTCATCAACATACACAAAAGTTTTCTGATAGCCACTTTTATAGAGATTCACGGGCACCACAGCAAGCACTACTTGCGCAATGTCCGAGCTCCTCTATGCCTGGTAAACCGTTTGGGGCTCCTGGTCCGCATCGTGCTGGTGGACATCTTGCCCCTTCCACAAATATTCGAAGCGAGCCAATAACCCCTGGTTATTCCCTCGTTACAGTAGAAGAAACAACATGCTATTCGTCCACCGAGGCTGAGCACGATACGCAATGCATTATCACCGCTCTTTCTAGCAGACATCCAGATGCGGAGGATTTGATAAATATCCTGTCAAGACATTCCCATCCGTTCGAAATTGCATCCCGCAAGCTTGCCTACCGGCGTAAATTCGCGACCCCAAAGGCCAGGGAACTCCTAGATGTTGCAGAAGCGGCCTCTGGAGATTTCTCTAGTGGATTTCGGAGTCTTCTTCATGCTCTGGTGGCAGGGCCCCTACAGTTGGATGCACACATCCTATTTCGAGCCATGGCCGGGGCAGGGACTAACGAGGAATATCTTCAATTAGTTTTGCTGGGTAGGACGAACCACGAGATCAAGGCAATTGCCGCCCAATATGAAGCTATCTCCCGCAAACGGGCAATGCTGGCGGGGAAGGAAACCGAGACACTCAGGTCAGCACTAGAGGGGGACGTGCGCGGGAATCCCCGAAAACTATACTTTGGCATTCTACTTGCGACTCGCCGTTGGGAGGACCCTGGTACTCCTATTCCGCACGTGGAACTCCAGGGGGATATCCTCGATCTTAGTGCTGCGCTCACCGGGGAACTTGATGTTGATAAGGTCCTGAAGTATTTTGTGTCTGCAAGCTATCACAGGCTTGCAAGCATCAGCTACAAGTGGAAGGAAATTACCGGGGATGACGAAGCATTGGAGAAGCGGATTGAGGAGAGATTCCATGGTGGCTTGGAAGATGCGCTCCTGTACATCCTATCCTCCGCGAGAGATAGAGCCATGCGAGATGCTATGGTGATGGAGGAGAAGCTCACTAGGTCTGGGCTCCGGCTCGGAAAGTCTGGCAGATTCCCGCTCAGGAACATAAAGCAAGAGGAGCTTGCATTTGTGATTGTGAAGCTGGTGTGGCAGGATCAAATACTGGAAGGTAAGGCAAAGCCGAATGGGAGCGGTGAGATTTACAAGAGAGGAAGCTATTTGCGCGAGGTAGACGACAGGTACGTGGCACTCCTGCGAAACAACTCAGAGCAGGCCGTGAGAGGAGACCTCCTGCGCAAGATTCAGCAGGAAACAAGTGGTGATTTTAGTAAATTCCTGGTGGAGCTGTGGAGACAGCGGGAGGGGGCTTAACCAGCTTATATAGGTCGCCTATGTTAGAGCCAATTGATCGTTGCAATGGAGCACAGTAGCATTATATAACCATGTACATCCTCCAATTTGAATATATGTCTCGTCATAGCTCGCGGGTAGGATAGCTCTAGACTATCCAACCGGTCTATAATTGGGAAATGTATTCTCTTGATATCCAAGAAGTATACCAGATTGCACTTGACCCATTTGCTGCAAGCCCAAATAGATGCTCTGCCATGATAACAGTTTCGTCAGTTCAGTCTGGCCTGAGCTCATGGCCTGGTTCCATGGGTGTCTAAGCATTCATCCTCTCTTGAAGGCATAGGGTGATTAGTCAGTAGATTGGCAGACTCATGGTGCACCCTGATAAAACCACAATAAGTTACCCAGAATGCATCTATAGAGTCGAGACATATGCATAAATTGAGAGAATGCTTTTTTTTTTTTTTTTGAGTCTATACGCCAAGGGAGCCTTGGGCTATGAGGCTGAATTGAGAGAATGTGATCTCGTGCCCAGACCGATTTTTTACAGTGTATGCAGAAATCCCTTGCCATAGTATGCAGGTTATGCAGTTTAGGCAGCGTATCAGCTATTCGTCGTCGAAGGAGCACCACTCATTTCAATTGGGAGTGGAGGCTGTGGATAATATACTCCATGGGTCGGTCGAATTGACATATCATAGGTAGAGAATATGAGTGTGAGATTGATTTGATTGTATTGTCCGTCTTCTTGCTCTATCTAGCAGGTACTACTTATACATGAATCTGGCGGCACATGTTAAGGCATGTGTAAAAGACCGTACATTATGAACATTACCAAATGATTGGTACATAGCTTCCGGATTTTAAAGTTGCGCTCACGACCAAACCTGTTTTGGTAGCTGGGCCTGGGCGGACGTCAGTTGACAGCGGGTTCTTGCTTTGTTGCTCATCCCATGTCCAGTTTTGCGTACAGTATGTACAGTAGATGTTTTTATAGATTCCATCTGCATAAATAAACCAGACGGAACGAACCTGCATAATGACATACTTCCAACCTTAAGCTCTGCATACAAAGTGTACATATAATTTGCGGTGCTTAGACGTTGCTACCAAGGCGTACAGACTCGAAAAAAAAAAAAAATTCTCCCGACACCACAGATACTTGTATACAGAATGTGCATGTGCATATATAGTACATAAATATATTACTTTATATGGTACAGTACTTACTGTATGTACCTGACCAGATTGGATAAATGCTAGCCGAGCCTTTCGATCCTTTTTCCTGTTTTTCGCTCAACATCATCGATATGAGGGGGAAAAGCTCCACAAACGAGATACGCTCTACACCTTAGCTGCAAAACAAGCTTTTCGTCGCTCGCTTTTTAATTTCTACTTCACTCGTTAGTAGAGCGGGTTTCTGTCACCTCGGCGCTTTGCGAGCCTGGTTGTTGTAAATACTACACGCATCAGAGCAGGAGCTTGATATCACCATAGTTATATCACACGACAACGACGTCGACGCCACCGACACATCCTGGACGTTGCCACCAACAGGAGTGCGGGGGGGAATACTTGTCCACTATTAATTGCAAACTTTTGGTCGGCAGCACTGTACTACTACTGTTGAACCAACGACAAACGAGTGGGGTATTCCGGTTCCTGGCTCAGACAGGATACAACATATGCTGAAGGTATTTTAGCAGTCGCACAGGACTTCAAATCACTGAGACTGGGAGTGGCCGTGGAGAGGGTGACATTTCAAGGCACAGTTGGCCGGGTTAAGTAAGTACATGTACAGGCGATCCCAGCTCCATATCCGGCGACTGCTCTTGTACCCAACCTCCACGCAAACCGCGCATGCGACGGCATCTGGGTCCCTAGCGACTGGCGACTGTTTTTCGTGCTCCACTCGCTGTCGTTCGTTCGTTCCGGAAGCAAGGAAGTAGGGGGAGAAGAGTCGCCGATCGCTACGTAGCCATCAGCGTACTTCTTACTAGTACAATCACACGTACTCATAAAGATATACCGATAATGGATCCCCCAGAGCCAATATCCCAAGGACCCTACCACCCCACTCACCCCAGTCCACTCCCCGCAACACCCACCAGTCAGGGCGCAAACCTCCCCACAAGCTCGCCGTCCTCTCCTGCATTCTCCTATGCTAGTAACGAACCCGATATCATCACCGTCTCTCCCCGTCCTAGCGCTAGCACCAGCACTCCCGACCGCGACAGCCGTCGCTCCCGTATACGGCAAGAGATCAGCTCCGTCTTCTTCGAGGAGCTGGAGGACATACCAGCAACGGAAGCTGAGGTGCGAAGGATGAGTGTGCGGAGGATGAGGGTACCACTGAGTGGGGAGAGCTTGAGAAGCCTAAGTACAACGGGAAGAGGTGCAGCCGGCAGTAGCCGGGATAGTAGGGCTATGGGGGATTGGCAAAAGGAACAGAGAGAATGGGAGGAGAGGGCGGATGCGGTTACGGAAATGGTAGAGGGGGCAGAGGTCAAGGATACTGATGGGGGGAGAGGCGAGACGGGCGAAATTAATCATAATGGTAATGATAATTTTAATGATAACCGGGGGGTGGAGGCTATCACCGGGGATAGGAATCTTTCGTGGGAAACTGGGGATGATGTTGGCGGTTTCGGTGCAGATTCCCGAGGAAAAGGGCAAAAATTCTTTGCCTGGGTGCTTACTTGGAAGGTGCGTACTGCCCAGGAACCCTAAATATACTTAACTAATACCTTCCGAATAGGGTATCTTCATCACAGTTTATTCCCTCAACATTATCGCCTGGGGTGGAATGCTATTCCTCCTCCTCGTGAACGCCGCCCCCGCAATGTGCCATCCCTCATGTAATGACATCAACTCCCCTCGGCGAATATGGATCGAGATCGACTCACAGATTCTCAATGCTCTCTTCTGCGTAACTGGATTCGGGCTTATCCCCTGGCGATTCCGGGATCTCTACTTATTGATGCGATATCGCATCCGCGGGGACACGGCAGCATGGGAGAAACTACGCGGAACGTACCACACATGGAACACTTGGCTTGGGAGGCCTTGCAAGGTGGATCTTGTTGTGCATCTGTATTGTTTTAATACGTACTTTCAGGCGGTATTAGCAGGGTTGATGTGGGGAATGACGAGATATAATCGGCCAGCTGCGGCCACGGGTGCAGCAGTTGCAGCAGCGTGTTTAGCTGCTATAGCGGGGGGGTGCATAGAATGGCGGGAGGGGGACAAGGTGAGGAAAGCCCGAGCTGCGCGCACAAATAATGGCAGGGAAAGTGGTCATGCATGAGAGCTGAGAATGAGCCAGATACCAATGGAGAGTGATGTTGACGAGGAGCGGGAGGAAAAGATAAGGAGATATAGGAGTATGTTACACTCTGTGGGCTGTAGCATTTACCCACGAGATAACGTCCCTACTTTTGAATGTTTCACTATCTTTTCACTCCCGGCGTTTTTGTGTATACTTCTGTCACCTTAGCCTGAAGTATATAATGTTTACACGATTATGATAGTGATGAGGCTGTTTACAAAGAAAATTGACTAGCGTGTTTCAGAGCTGGCAAAGTGCGGAATTATGCTCAAGAAGGCAAAGTGGTCCGGTAGTCACGATAGGAAACTGGCTTACTAACACAGTCATGTCGCACTCGAGAACCTACGCCAAGCCAGCGACTACACTAGGTCGTCGTCAAGTTACCTGAGGGGTAGACTAACCAAGCACCAACCAGGAACACGCAATATCAAACAATCTCTGATAAGATTATCTACTCAACGGCACCGCTTAACCCTTCCTCGGCAGTGTACGTACACTACGACAGCTCTAGGCCAGGCCACCTCGCTCAACATGGAGGTCTTCGGAAATAAGAACGCCTTCCGCATCACTGCAGACTTCACCCATCTCGCATCCAAGCTCATCCTCATCACCACCATCCACCGACTACACTCCGCGGAGGGTATCTCGTTCCTCACACAGGCCCTCTACCTCCTCGTCTTCTGTCTCCGGTACCTTGATCTCTTCTGGGCGTTCACACATGACTGGTACAACACAATTTTCAAAATATTTTACATCTTTACGAGTTTGTACACAATATACATCATGTTGAAGAAGTTTCCTAGAAGTCGGGAAGGTGAGAAGGAGTGGAGGGTGACCGGGTGGATTCTTGTTATTGGGGTGGTGGTGGGGTTCTTTGGTGGGTTGATCGTCTACTTGAAAGATTGGGGTATAGGGGGGAAGAAAAGGGGTTTTGCATTTTCAACGGTTCTTGCCCCTCAATAATCCCCGGCAATGTAGCTCCGCTAACCTGATGTAGATTCTTTGGAATATTTCCTATCCTCTAGAGGCTCTCCACCTCCTTCCGCAACTTTCCCTCCTCTCCCACATCTCCGTCCCTACAGCAATCAACTCATACTACCTCCTCGCCCTCGGCAGCTACCGCTTCCTCTATATCCTCAACTGGATTGAGCGGCGTATTAAAGATGGATGGTTCGACCCTCTGCCTGCCTTCTCCGCAGTTGTCCAGACGTACATGTACCTTGAATTTGCGTGGGTTTACTGGCGGCGACAGCGAGTCAAGCTCCGCGCTGGAGGTGTCCTCGACCACGACGATTGGGTTACTGGAGGACTTTTACTAAGGTGGGTTTTCGGCTCACATGAAGGCGAGAGTGCATCGAAGGGAACTACTGGAGGAAGCTGGAGGGACTGGGCAAGAGACCAATTCGCTGCAGCCCGCGGAGTGCGACGGCCCAGAGGAAGAGGTGGCATGAGTGTGAGTGCTGATGAAGACGGGGTCGGGGGAATGTTGGCAAGGGGGCCTAG
>Ga0307514_10002750_pt1 | contig 17729 bp, 25 predicted proteins | sample 16_EM_MG_FD_203088 | JGI IMG/M metagenome (GOLD analysis project Ga0307514, IMG submission 203088) | Populus trichocarpa ectomycorrhiza microbial communities from riparian zone in the Pacific Northwest, United States - 16_EM | ecosystem: Host-associated > Plants > Roots > Unclassified | place... | reverse complement strand
CAGAACCATGAAACATCCACAAGATTACTTATTTACTCCTCCAACGCAGTCTTATTCCATAACTTACGACATAACAAGCATGTGGTATTGAAGAGCCATTACATGTTTGGCTTGAAATATCATCCAACAAGACGCAAATAAGAAAGCCAAAGATATTGAATGGCTGGTGGGCCTGTGACTGTAAAGCTTGTAGGCAACAAAACCATTATAAACAACCCCGAAACCGAGGCAATATACTCATTGAAAAAATTCAAGCAAAGGGTCGACAATGATATCACCGCATCTCAACAACACCAAAACCAATCGACTTACACAAACCCAACCGCGACCAATCCCCAAAATGCGTCTGCCCGCTACTGCTTCATCAGCCCACCAGTAGGCTTCCTCCACAGCCCAGTATTGGTCTCGTGTTGTGGCGCCGGTGTATCCTTCTGCGTCTCTGGGGCAATACTCAATGCTCCGTCCATCACCCCACCTTCACGGAGCTTATTGATTGCTCTTATTGTATCAATAGCAGCATGTAGTGTCCTCCGAGCGTTGAAGTTCTTCCTCACAACTGGTAGCAAATCAGCTTGCGCCTCTTCCTTGCCCTCCGAAAGGAATGGGTGTTGGAGGGCCTGGTGTGCTGTCATTCGTTTTTGTGGGTCAATGGTAAGGCATTTTCTAATGAAGGCCCTCGCTGGTCCATCTGTCAGCTCATCTTTCAGTTTGAGGAAGACTTGAGACATACCATTATCAGAAACGTCCTGCCAGTAATCCGCTGGCTCAAACTTGTAATCCGCGGCCAAAATAGCTTGCATCTCCTCCAGATTCGTATCACGATCAAATGGGGTATATCCACAAAGCAGGAAATACGTGATGACACCGATAGCCCACACATCGACTGGTTTTCCATGCCCTGTTTTCTTAAAAATCTCTGGTGCCTTTCAGCAGGTTCAAGGTTAGTTAGCGTAATTAGCTATCTATTGCAAAGAACTACCCACCATATAGCCAGGTGTCCCACACGTTGTTGTCAACACATGGAACTGCTCTTCATCCACGATCCTTGACAGTCCAAAATCTGCAATTAACAAGTCGGCATTGTCTTCTGGGGTGCGAAATAACAGATTTTCGGGCTTCAAGTCTGTTTCTTCCGTTAGCACCTGTGCATCACAGCGTATGACGAATATCACTTCATTACCTCGATGTACAATCCCATGATCATGTAAATATGCCACTGCACTCAGCGTACTCCTAATCAACTCCGCAGCGTCACTCTCATAGTAACTCCCTTTCCTGCAAATCCTATCAAATAGCTCTCCACCCAGCGCCAGATCCGTAACTAAATACACTGTGAATCCACAATTGTTACTACCCCACTCCTTCATGATACCTTGCAGTCGAGTACCCACAATTATTCATCGTCTCAAAGTAATCCACCAGCGTCAAAATATTCTGATGCCCCATACTGACTTTCTTTAGCACTGCAATCTCATTCCTAACCATATGTTCTCTCCCCGCCATCAATCGCTTATTGATAACCTTCGCTGCATAGTATCGCCCGGTATCGATGTGAACACATTCTTTGACAACCGAGTAGGAGCCCGCTCCTAGGGTTTTGCCAGTCTTGTATCTAGCCGAGAGTAAGCCACTATTCAAGTTGAAATCTTGAAAAAAAGGAACTGAAGTTAAAGCATACCGGCACGGCTGAACCTGAGGTTTTGGATTGGGCGATTGACTTGACATTCCTCTAAGACTTTTATTGAGCAACCTTTGGACTGTGAGAATCAGGGTCAAGCTGCTCCTTTCTCCCTCCCAGCAAACACGAGGGGCTTTTTAATGGGGAGAGAGAGAGAGGTGTTGGAGATCAGTGTAAGCAAATAGCACTGTGGCTTAATTTATCTCTCTCCAGACGGTTAGGGGAGTGCTCGCCGTTGGTTGGGCAGCCGCGACCCTGCTAGTCTGGTTGCACAACCCCTCGTAGAGAAACTGGCGCAGCCCTGCGGCGGTACCCCGCTGTGTCCTAAATTAACCCCACTTTGGCTTCCATCGCAACAGTACGCTAGGTTTATCATCACACGCAACTGATATCTTCAAATATTGCATATTCTCTAACCTTCAGGGTAAAAGAGTAGGATTATTTATAAAAGGAGTGAATGATTCCACAACCAGAAACATCAGACCCATTCCAAATAGCACAAGACCGCACCAAGACTGGAAGTCTCATGCCCGTCCACATCAACAAAAGAGCCAATCCCATATCTGAAGTAGGTCCAATCCCCCATTCATCAAGAGTAGCAAAACCTCTCTCCTTCATAACCATCAAAAGTAGCAAAATCCCATTCCCTTACATCAACAATAACAGAATCCCCCCTCCTTCACATACAGTAACAAAGAAAAACTTAGATATACCACATAGAATCCTTGATATTCTCATCAAGTGGCTTGAGAACAGTGAGGTCTTCGTCTTGCAGACTCCGACCAGTTCCCGATTGCCTGGTTGCAGGGGCACTCGGGTTGTGCTCATGACATCGGCCACGTTGGGAGGCTAGATGAGCATAATAAACCGGTGGGACTATTATTCGTATTAGCAACAGGATCATTGTGAATAAGAAGATAGATACTTACTCAAAGAAACCGCAGTAGTCGACCGAATATATGTATAACACATGTTATTACATATAGCCTGGAAGTCATCGACTGGAATACCCGTTTCATCCATAATGACATAGTAATGAGTAGACCGTGCTGTACCTTGGATGGCTTTGTGGGAGTTCAGGTCTGAAAATGTTAGTAGTTTTCATATCGTTATCAAAATTAGAAACCTTACAAAAATCATATTCCGCGGGATCAGTAATATCCCTCTCGACGATAGTTCCTGGTTTACAATTTCCATTTCTATCGCCGTCATTCCTGTTGCCAGGGAAGAATCGGTGATGATGCCGTTTAGAGCAAACAGTCACAGTGAATTTTGGTTGCCACGCCGGGTTAAGACCATGACAAACTTTTTTCATCAAAGTGACTTCCTCCTGCAACACATGATGATATTGTTGCTCGGAAACACCGTCCCTGAAGTAGAAAATACGGTTTGGGAGAGCGCCTGCGTTCTTCTTGAAATTGAAAATCAACGTGGTCAGGAAATTTTTCATATTGTCGGGGGTAATGATTTCCTCCCGGATCCCATTCGTGCCACATATTCCGCTATAGCGCGTCCCATGGACTGTTGAAGTGCTTTAGTTAGCAGGAGCCTTGAAGAAGGAATGAGAGAAACCTACGGTCTGTACTACCAACCATGGAGGCAAACGATTGTTTTTCGATGCCAGGTGCAGGATGAGAAACATCGGCACCAATCATCATATTGTGACCGCGTCCGTGAAGTGGGTTATTGGCAGGAGCCAAATAACAAGTAGTGCCTCCAATCTTTGCATTAAGCTTCATGCAAACGTTGGAGAGATATTGAGGCTGGCACCTCATAACGTGTTGGGCAAGTGCGCCTGGAAAGTGAATTTAGTTATGTATTGTAATCAACGCACCGAAAATAGAGAGCAAGCTTACCTTGGGAGACAACACCCAACTCAGTTTCGCAAAACTGCTTGATCTCGTTATAAGGTACGGCCTGCTTGTAGCCAACGATGAAGAAAAGGATTTGAGGCCTCATCCTCGATTGGTTTCCAACCGCACGCCAGAAATCTTTAATTGAAGATCCGATGTTTGGGGGTTGGGCATATTGAACAAGTGGATTTGTATTTTCCACAACACCGCCATGGCCAACATACGACTGCATCAAGGACCTTATGTACTTCTTAGCAGCTTCAAGGGGACACTGGTGTTGATTGGCAAAGATGAGCAGGCCAAAGCTCCTCAAGGTAGAAGTTTTGGCAAACTTCTTGCCCTGCAGATTCCACTGACCCTGTTCGGTCATACCAGCAGGAATGGTTTTGTCTCGGCCAGCGCCTGCGAAGTGCAGCTCTGGCGATGGAAGAATTCTCGCTTTAATCTTGGTAAATGTCAGCATGAGTGTTTGTGAGAAAAAAGAGGTATGTCTAAGTGATTACCTTCATCATTGTTGGCTGAATCTTCATCCCGTACTGTTGAAGCACGGGATCAGAAGACCATTTGCAGGCATCAACGTTGGTAGTGATTGCCCTGCGGCGATCATCGGGACGCTAAGTGATGTCAGATACGGATCTCAAGTCTAAAGTAAGAGAAAATGCTTCTTACAGTAGCAGTGAACTTGATCATAGCAGCAGTTGCCCTGTCATCAAGTTTGAAGAGATAACGATTATCCTAGAGGTAGGTTAGTGAATATCATCAATATGAATTGCAAAGAGTACTTACGCCATCAACATAGCAGAGCTCGATAGGGACATCACCTCCACGCTTCGTTTTCACACATGGGAGGTTGGGGAATGTGAGTCTCAACTTATAGTTTTGAAGAAAGTACTCCGCAACGGAGATCTTAATCTCTTTAGTTGAGCCATCGGGCTGAGCAACCTTGCGAATGAAGAAAGTGTTAACAGCTGCCGTGTCAGTGAACCCGTCAACCATGTATCTCTTCTGGTCCTTATCAGCTTTGGATGGCGCAGCATGCCTCGTGAAGAAAGCGATCTTGCGGAACTTGCGAAGATTGTTCTTGAGGTTCTTATCATTCCTGCCAAGTCCTTGGGTCAAGAAGGAAGCAAATTGCGCCTGAGAACCCTCTACAGAACATAAGCGTCAGTAAATAAATTCGAGATACAAAGTAGGAAGAACCTACGTTGACCAAGGAACTTCTGCATAAGCTCCAACAATGAGCCAGCTGGCCAGAAAACAGCCGTTGCAACGTCAACGTTGATAGTCAACTTGTTCTGACCACCACGAACAGACATGAATAAACCCTTCTTAACAACCAATCCACCATCAAGCGGATGAGTTTCACACTGCTGCCTAAAGAAGCTGCGCTTGAGGCAAACGTTGGAAGGATCCAAACGGAGTGATTGAGAAAGAAGATGATTCATGAAGTTCAAGCCCTCCTGAACATCAGTTGTCGCTTGGCTCTTTCCTTGAATCCATTGTTGAACTGGCTCAAGGACGATCTGAGTTGTCCTCTTAATCAAGACACGGACAAGATCGGGTTTCCTCTTGCCAAATTCAATGGCAAGATCAACTTGGGTATTCAACTCATTGCCAAATGGCAATGGCCTATAGCTCCAGGCGAGTTTGTTCCCTTTTGAGAATATTAGCCAAGGAACAAACAAAACATTCTACTCAGATGATTTTGGGATCTCACCGTCGAAGAGAACGGAACGCCAATTGGCTTCACCGCCCATAGCATTTTTGACGTGATTTGTTTGCCAGACCTTCTTAATAAGGGCTCGCTTGGTGGTGACATCTCCGATTTGGACCTACAAACAAGCAATCACATTAGCATTGGAACTTGGGCAAAAAATGCTGCAAAGACTTTGAACTCACATCATACTGAATGACGGTCTTCGTGGGAAAGTTCGTGACCTCATAAGAGTTTGCGTACACGTCGGTCTGACGACCCCTGGTGCCATAGGAAGGTCTCTTTACGAAGTTGACAAGTGACTGTGTATTTAAGTTAGCAAATACAACTTGAGCTTGCTCCATTCGAAGTCATACCATTTGCCCTGCTCTATCAACGATTTCACTGATAGATGGGTCAGAGACCATTTTTGGAGGCATCTTGACTGAATAGTTCAATAACATTAGCATTTAGACTACATAAGCGAGGTAGATGGAAGCGTATGGCTACACAAACAAGCATTGCTGTGCTATACAGTTGAGGAATGACAGACTAACCTGTGTTGAAGTGTTGTGGAGCTTTGAGGGCTTCTTAGTTTGCTTGAGGACTTGATGATTGTGAGTGAGCCGTGGGGAAGGAAGGAAGGAGGTGTGGGGGAGAGGTTATAAAGGGATGTGTGTGGGTGGTGGTTGGTGGCCTGGCGAGCACAGGCCTCTCTAGTGAGGAATTCTCTCCATGTTGCGGGGTGGTGTACGGGCGGCCTTGGCTCTCATTCTTACGGATACTGTTAAGTATGCAATGCCAAGGATCAAGGATCATGCCATGCCGAACTAACCAGTTTCATCCAAACGGGAGAGAATCAACTGGTGATAGCAGATAGGCCTGATACCAATATGAAAATGAGTTGGACCAGCTGTATAGGCCCCCACCACCACCTAGCAAGCACCCTGCAGCAGAATCTTTCTGGTGGGTGTGGGCCCAGACCCACAAGCATCTACTCTGGTCACGCATTGAGGGCCTTACTTTTGAGTTGTGGTTGTGTGTTCCGCCAAACAAAAGCAAATCACCCATATTGCTTGTACTCTGACTGGCCTGTTTGCACATCCCTCAACACTAATTAGGTAGGTACCCCGTTTCACAAACCTGCACAGGCTTAACTAGCGCTGACAGGGTGGGAAGTGGGGCGGCTGCCGATCGATGAAGCGATGGGTAACATCGACAGGACCTGCAATAGCGGGGCACTCCACGCGTTCGCGACGCGAATGGGCTAATAATTTATGATCTGGTTGCTATTCTAATTGGATAAGTTCTACAAATCATAAATCTGATTTCCAGCCCTTGCAGCTGTGCAGTGGGTGTCATGTCAGGGTAACGTTGTTCGAACTTGTGGGGTAGTCTAGTTGCACAACCCCTCGTACCTACCTGTGAGCATGCCAAACGAACATTCGTCGGTAGGTAGTTCTATTTGAAGTGACCCCACGGTACTGAATGATACATACGGTACAACTCCACAACATCCATGAATGTAGGAAAGAGAAATGCTGCACGCACATCGCTCACATGCACATCGCTCACACAAAACTTAAGTTAACCTTGCCCCACACCCACCAAGTGGCTTAGCAACTCTAGGTGACGTCAAAAAGCGCATATCACCTGATGCGCGAATACTTGCAACCTCTATGCAAATTCGATATTAAAAAGGGAGTCCTTATTGCACATTCCTTTTTCGCTGACCGGTTGTTTTGGACATTTGCCGAGGTCATTCTGCGCCTACCTACTTCTTTCTATGAGCGTTGTGCGTGCTCCCCAATAGGAAATATCTCACAAAGTATTTGTTTACTTCTCTTTATGAATGCTTGGGTCATGACATCACCATCTCGACTTTCAATCGGAGCCTGAGGTTCGTATCTCGATTGAGCGAGATATATTATCCATAGAAAGTGCTCCCTTGTTCACTTTAACGGACTTGTGTAATTATCAGAGGCCGTTGCATATATATAATATGAGCATGTCGCCTGAGAGGCTGCAAATACAACACGTGTGACGTTGACTTACCCTGAACTATCTCCCTTGCAAGAAAGCTTATAAGTGGTAATATCACTCCAGACAGGGCAGGCGCCAAACAAAGAATGTGTTCTATTAATCTTCAGATGCGGAGGGCAGTCACACGGTAAAAGATTCGCCCAGACAGTGATGCTAAGTAAATATGAGCCGAATTCTTTTTCTAGACATCATACATAAGCCATTCCCAATCCCACGTCCCGCCACAGTAAAACCCAAAGAAAGCCAAAGACAGATACAAAAATATGAAAAAGCATAAGTAGTACAGTACACACATTTCAAGCCCAAGCCCAACCAAACCCAGAAGAAATGCCCAATGCGGCACCCTGCTCAACCAAATCAACCTTGACTCCATCATTCATCACATAGAGTACCCCTGGGGCCCCGCATACCTCGAGCCCCCAAGATGCTGTTGCGGCAGCTGCACATCCCTCAATAAACTGACGATCGCCTCGGGTTTAAATCTCACTGCATTATAGCTCTGTGCACCAGGAATTATGCCCAACAAAAACATAACCGCGTCCGGAATAACGCTAACAGGCTGACCGGACGCACCAGCCATTCTACCCCCATCCCCCCGTTGGCCATCATCACCTCCACCCCTTTGTGATCTTAACCGCTGCTTTTGCTGATCTAACCTGCGGCCAGCGGCGCCCTTAAGAGGGGAGTCGCCGCGGTGGACTTTCTTCGCTGGCCTGTAATCACGGCCGTGACCTGAACCAGAATTTGCATTTTCAGTATCAGACGCATCTAAATCGTTAGCGGAGCGCTTGGGTGAAGGGGGAATTTCGTTTCGCCTTTGGGAGGGTACGGTGGCTGAGGCAGATGTGACAGAGGATTGGGTGGAGGTTGTTTCTTGTTGCTGTGGGAGTGTTGAAGGTGGCGGAGGGAGGGGTATGCCTTTTGGCCGAAGCTGCTGGTTAATGGAGACGACTGGTTGATAGAGGGATGGGTTGATTGCATTGTAGGAGTAACGTGTTGTAAACCGATTCAAATAGGGATCTTAAAAACCACACTTAGCCCTAGTCTGGTTGCCCTGCCTATGCGTAGCAATTGATTGTGTAGAAACTTACCGTTAGGATACAATTCACCCATCCGCTTCTCTAGTTTGTAGATTTGCCCGAGATCCCCATACTGACTTTCATAGTCATAAAAGAAATGCCATACTCTCTTAGATTTGTGAGCGGGCACTCTTCCTACAAATGTCTCAAACACAGCTCTGGCGTTGGTAATATCATTAATGGCAATTAAATGCTTCAGATACTCCAAAGCAAATTCCTCATCCTCAGGGAATAACCTCATGCCCCTTTCAAAGATCCTTGTTGCCGCCGGGTCCTTGTAGCAGTGATACTCGATCAGGGCAGAGGCAACGTAAACATCACTTGTGATCTTTCCTCTCTTCCTTGCATCGGCAAATACTTGTCGTGAACCACCAATATTTGTTGCTGGGTCACCAACCTTCCCATGTCCTTCAATCCGACGCATAGCACGCATGAGGTTAACCCAAACGGCAGATATAGTTTTCGACATGCCTTGAATCTGTGCCTTGGCACCATCCTTTATGTACTGTGTTTGGGCCTCTTTTTGTGCACGGTTGGCAACTGCATCGACATCCTCATCATCGTCTTCGTCCTCATCATCTCCATAGTCACCTTCACCTCCAGCGTTTGATCTCCGTTTACCAGCTCTTGTTGCATTGGAGGAAGTAGGGTTCGATTCCTCAATTCTAGCCAGCTCGTCTCTCTCCCGCTGTTGGATCTTCGCTACCTGTGCATAAAGATTGTTAAGAAGCTCTTCATATGGTTTTCGCACGGCTTGTCCCCGCCTTCTTACACCTTCCATCCCTGTCCCATCTTCAGCGGGCATGGTAGCCTCCAGCCTTTCTGCATACCTGAAGCACAATAGACAGCTTTCCGGATTAGCTGCGATACCTTGCTTCAGAAACTCCGTTCCTTGATCATCCATGTCGATCGTAAAACAATACTCAGCTGCTTCAAACCAAATCTCAGGACAGAACCGCATGGCCATTAAAGCTTGCTTGTAGACAAATATGATTCTATTTCTCAGGGTAACTTGATCATCCTTGGCAAGTACAAGAGGATCATTCTTCTCAAATTGGATCCACCTCTTCCATAGTTCAACCTGCTTCTGATACTCTTCATAGCCTTCACAGCCGGGAAGTGGTGGGAGTTGGGGAACTGTGGTGCGTACCAGCCCAGCTGTTATATTGTTAAGCTCAATGTACGATGAGCGAGCTGTCATGAACAACGGTGACTTCTCCTGAAGGAATTTCCGACCCTACAATTTCACGATATCAGCACATGTTCACATTGATACATAGTACACAAACTGCACAGCTACGAACCGTTATTTTATTCAAACCCATCTCAAAGCCATCATACTCTCTCCACAGCTGTTCAACACCTTGAACAGGTATACAGATTGCCCTCTGGTATACCTTGCGGAGTAAGTCCATTTTCTGCTGGTCTTGCCATCCACTGCCACCTATGTTCCCTGGTGAGCCTTTTACGAATTGGACGTATTCTTGCCAAATTTGTCCGGCATCTCTATCAAGCCCCACATTGTTTAGAACGAATTCATATGCCTGAGATACAATAGCTCTGGCTCGCCCCCCTATGTCAGTGGTGAGATTCTGCCGACGCCGAATGTAATTTAGATAGAGAGACCATAATTCCACATTCAGGACAGGGATAAGACACCGCGAGAAGATCTGCTCGACACGGATAAATTCATTGTTGGAAAGCTCCATCTTGACATACGCAACCCATTGTTCGGCCTATGAGATTTTGTGTTAGCAATGTGTCATCACAAGACGGCTCGTAGTTCATTAGTCCTCTGTTTACTATGTTAAACCGTGAAATAGTCAAAGCATAAAGAAATCTCAATCCTTACACAAGCCGGAAACACGAGGAAAAACCTCTCAAATACGGTCCTAGCTTCATCAAACTTGCCCTTCTTCTGGTGCTCTGCAATCAGGCTGAACCAGGCGTCTATGTCCCCCATTGGGTCTTCGGCTATCCTATCCTCGAGTTGTCCAACCTTATCCTGTGGCAGTCGTTTTCGTTTATGTGATGGAACAGTAGTAGTAGGAGCAGCGGACGTGGCAGGAGGGTTCACACCAGCACCAACGTTTGAAGTAGACGGAACAGCAACATTGGACGATGAATTAGATATTACACCAATAGAAGGCTGAGACTGCTCTTGCGGAACACCAGCAACGCTATCTGATTGCTGTATCTCATCTGTAGCGGACATCGGAGTGACATTTTGAGGAGATGTTTGAGCAGAAATATCTTCAGGAATGACAAGAGCAATTGGGGGAGTGGGGGCAGCGGTGTTATTTGAAGGGTTAACAGAAACAGGCGGAGTAACAGATACAGAATGCCGGTTGGAGAAAGTTTGTGCCATTGCAGCGGGAGTGGGAGGAGCAGAAGGAGAAGGAGCAGTAGCAGTAGACTTGGCGCTATTAATACCAGTCTCATCACTAATCACGCCAGCGGGTCCGGGCTCATCATCTCCCTCGTCATACGAGAATGGCGCGGCTGTGCGACGCTGTGAGGAAGCTGCTGACGGTGGAGATGGAGAGCATGTGGTACTTGTACTTTGTTGGGTTGCGCCTGGTTTCACCAACGGGGTGGCAGCACCCGAACTTGTAGAGAAAGACGAAGCAGCAATAGCAGAACCAACATTTGCAGACGCACCAGCATCAGGAAGAGGAGTAACTTTTTGGTCTTCTGTATCTCCAATAAGCGCAGCATCATGACCACTACCGAGATCCATCCCATCTCCGCTCTCGCCACCGACGCTGCTGTCGCCCTGCACAAGTACTTCACTGGCTGTTGCCGATGCACCGGCCTCATCTAATTCCTGCAAGGCCTTCATCGAATCGAGGAAAGCCTGCTCAGCGTCAATCTCGTTCTGCGCAGCGAAGGAAACACGTCGCTCCTCCATTGCCAGTCGATTTGGAGAGTTTACTCTCCGGAAGGCCTAGGTTTCGTCTGTATCACAGGGGCTGCGAGTGGCGAGGCTCGGAAGTGTCTAATAGGAGGCGTTTGGCTAGAATATGTATAAGTCGGTAGAAAATAACGCGAGCGGTTGATCATGCGACAGCGGGGATTGATGTTGGGGAGGACCTACCCAAGGTTAAGTAAGTATATGTCGGTTGATCTGAAGCTGTGTATTAAATGTGTTATTCCAAGGAGCCGGGGCAGTATTTGAGTGGAAGGCCGAGGAAGAAGTGGAGTACGAGAAAGAGAAAATTCGATGGCGTCGAGATATCTATAGAAAAAGAAGAATAGATGCCAAGATCGCTGAATAAGGGTGGACAAATTGGGAAGTTGCTAGAAGTTCGAGCGCAGGGCTCAACTAACCAGACTAGGCACCGTGCTTCTACCTGTATTATCCTCCAATATTACTCAAGACATTACAATACCCAAGTTGCCCTATGCCTTCCGCCCCCATGAGACCCCAGCCTTGCCCTTCTAAATAAACATGTGCTAGAGTGGGGGTGTAACTAGACCAAGGGTGGAGAGTATTTCTTTGTATTATTTAAACTTTTGTGTATACTCCACTGATCCCCCATCCTGCAACCACCCTCTGCTCAACTTCCGCCTTTCTCCCATTTCCCAATATCGTTCTCTGTTTTGGTGTAACCTGTAGCCTGTCCGTAGGCACTATCTGCTGCTCTTCTGCAACAGCCGCTTCTGCCTGGGGCTTTTCTGTCAGGGCATCCAACCGTGGAATGTATGAGGGCACATTAAGGTTATTTCTCCTTCTATTGCCCAACTGGAAGAATTCGTTGTTACCCCACCAAAGAACATCCCGACCACTGAACGCTTCGTGATTGTCAGTTGTTTTTGTATTGGTTTTTATGTCAAGAACAGCTGCGAAGTGATGTGTTCCAGCGGCAATGTAAGTAATCCGGATGGGCTTGGTTTGGTTCGCAGAATCATCGTCTTCACGTTCAGGTCAGGCAGTGTGGACATCTCAAAAGGAGGCATAGTCTCACATTCAATCAAACCACTTAAAGTCTTGATTTTCGTAGGTTTTCCTTGCACATGTGTCCATTTTCCATTCCCTAGTTCGCCCCATAGTCCAAGCCCACTGGCCCATACATCCGCGGTGACCTTTCCATCCTGCAGTTGAGCTGCATCGAGCATGTAGAAGCTGTTCATCCCGCCGGCTGCTATTTGGTAACAGGTTGCGGCAATACCACTGGGGTAAAAGCCCTGGAGTAGCAGTTTAGTAGGGGAATCTCTTATGGGCTGGTCAGGGGAATAATCAAATCCCAGTTGTCCAGATGAGTTATCACCGAACGTCCAAACTCCCCCTTTGGAGTCCAAAAGAACTGAGTGGTAGTTTCCAGTAGCAATTTGATCGATCTTGATGTTACCTACTGTGGCTATGGGGAAAGGCGAATCGTACGGTCTGTCTTTGGGACGAGTTGCCCATGTCAGACCAGGAACACCTAATTGGCCCTTGTCCGGATAGTTGTGAGAAGCTGCGGCAGCATGAACACGCCCAGCGGAAGTAAGGATGAGGAGATGGTCGCGGCCGGCAGATATATCAGATATCCTATGCAGTATCAGCTTGAGCACTTATACGGCTTCGGAAAGTGTAATAAATACTTGTCGAAATATTCTAAAGGTACTTTTAAGGTCTTGTAGCTGACCAGGGCTTTGCTCTTTTTGAAGGGGATGCAACTAGGCTCATCTGGCTTTGGCCCTGCTTGTTGATCCACCTTACTTATGGGGAGAGAGTATAATGTTCCTTCCTTGGACAGAGCAAAAATCCTATCTGCACTGGCTTCGATTCTCTGTATGTCCTTTCCTGCCAGCACTACTTCCGGTTTTTTGATGCCCTTGCCGTAGCCAATGCCCCATTCGTAAACGTTGCCATTTTCGTCCACAGCAACTATGATAGTGATTTTAGATTATATGTTCAATATAGCAGGATCGACAGGGTAGAACATACGACCCAGGTCCTTTCCCAACTTTAGGTCACGAAGTAGGATGTTATTGAAGAAATTCATCCGCCTCGGGGCACGTATGTAATCTTCATTTGATTCTGGAGCCACCACACGTCCCCTAATAGTTAACAGTTAGCATTAATATATGGGGAATATGATTGTAGTCCCATTTACTTGTTGTTCCCCCAAGTATACGTTCCAGGATGCTTCCAGCTGTCTAAAACCTGGGAACATTAGCTTAAGCAATCCTAGAGTATCTGGTACATATCATACCTGTATATGCTGCGAATACAGAGTGGGTAAGAGTTTATCAACTGGTGTCTCAGCATGCAGCTCTGGTGCCGTAACTGCTTGATATGCAAGAATAGCCCCAGCGAAACCTAGTGTTGTTGCTAATGTTCGCCCCTTTTGACCCTTTAAGGGCCCAGCAGCTGAGGACAGGTTCTGGTGATGTCCAGAAACCAGATTCACACTTGGGCGCACAACATTTCGGAAGATTGTCGGAGTGGCTAGCCTAAACGGAAACATTTCTGGAACAGAATCGTGATAGGCTTATAATAGGGCCTTTTTTTGTATGCAAATCGTAGGCTAAAAAACCGGGTACCTACTGGTTTTTTGTTGCTTGGTGACATCAGCGTACTGGGTTCTATACCAGAGACAGTATGGTGCCCGCTGAGAGCTACAGCTGGCCCCACGCAGGGACTTCGACCCCATCTGGATCCAACAATTCCTTGCGGCTCAGTCATATACAGCTAATATCTACGATACCATGTTCGAAGACCACTGGTATGAGCACTCGGTACCGCAAGAATTACTGCCTCAGGCTACCCTGAATCTCCGGCGGTCAGAGTCAACAAAGCGGCAGTCCTTTGAATCACCCCGCAGCTCACGGGTACAATTCCGCTCAGAATTGAGGAAGGTGGACAAGGTCTGACTGAAGCTGACAGCTATGAGATTTAGGAAATAGTCCGCGAAAAGCCGAAGCCGCCAAAACGTAAGGTTCCAGAGCTTCCGAAACCTACAATTCTCCGTCGGGCAAGCTCGTATAGCGACTTCACGGAGTCTTGGGATGATGAGTTCGCTTTGGCTGGAGGGGCCTGCATACCCCTATCGCAGGGTGACCCCAAAGGCCCCCCAGCAGCAGAGGTGCCACCTCGGCCAAAGTCCCGAAACGATATGGAGTATGGACAGGGAGGCCCCAGAAGCACTGGGCGGAAAGGAGCGAAGCACCCACAGGAGTTTACAACAGAATTGGATCTCATGCGATGGTACGACAACGTGGAGGATGAGCTACAAGATGCAAGTAATGATGAGTGCAAGTGTGTGCATATCGCTCCTAGCCCTCCTGCATCTCAGTCTAATGATAACTCAGGTTATTCCTGGCAACTATCCAGTCACAGCTATGGACCTGCCAGCGCCTACTTGAGACTACTGATGATACTTTACTCCTCCTCTCATCCTTGAAGAGCTCTTTCGTGGCCGTGGAAAGTCAGACATCATCATTTCAGAAGGAATGCGAGGATCTTGTTACCGAGGAACAGAGGCTGGAGACTTTGTCTCAGCAAATTGGCCAAGGGCTTGCACCTTTTGCAGAGCTAGAGAATATGATAGCGAAGCTTAATAGGCCCGGGACTGATTTTGTCAAGACCAGGAGCTTCTCAGACATGCTGAAGACTCTGGACTGGTGCTTGGAAGATCTGGGTAGATATGTATGTGTGTAAGCTTCTGCCATGTCTCATGAGCTAATATTATCCCTTTAAACCAGCCCCACTTCAAAGATACCCCCATATACTTACCCAAATTCCGGAGGTGCATGACCATATCGATGACACTGATACGCAATTTTCTGGTCAATTCACTACGAGAAACTTCGGCAGATGTATCCAAGCGAATGGCAGCGCAGAATCTGACGGAGACCACCCAGTCGGCACTCCTCTATGCTAGGTTTCGCGTGAATGCTCCTGAGCTCCGGGATCTTGTTGGCGAGATTGAAAAGAGATGCCCTGGGCATGAAGAGTTAGTTAACCCTTGCCTTTCACTAGTTGACCTGGTGCAATCCTGATTAATTGCACATAGATATATGTCCCTCCTTAGTGACTGCTACAATGCATTTTTTGCAAGCCGGCGGCCCTTGATTACACCGCTGACGGCCAAGAAGATGACGAGCATAGCCACCACCAGTGCTAATTCAAGTGATCTAGTTGCATTTGCGAGAATCAGTATCAGTGACATGAGAAGCATATGTAACGACGAGTTTGAGTTGTTCTATGCATACTTTAGCACAGGGGAACGGGAGGTCTAGTAGGTGCTTCTCACGTATCTTGACAGTAGTAGGACTGATGGGTTTAAAGCACGTTTTTGGAGTCTATATGCAAGTCCCTCTATGATCGCCTGCGGCCTAAAATTGCTGCAGAGACACAACTGGTGAAGCTGTGTGAGCTTTGCACACTACTGCAAACTCGATATCTGCGGGATCAAGAAGATCGTCAGTCAATCAACTTGGCCTTCTCAAGCGATGCGTCTGACTCATGTGAATAGCCGATTACGACCCATACGATAGGTCTCACCTCGATTTTGGCCGTTTAATACAGACGATTCTCCTCGAAACACAAACTCGACTTGTTGCTGGTGCACAAGGGGTCCTGAAAACGGCCATTGAGCAATATATACCAACTGCGGAGGACTTGGATTACCCAGCCAAAGCGGCGAATCAGCCCAAGGCGAAGGATATACCTGCCCCTGTGATCATTGAAACCGATGAAACCCTTGGTACTGCTGGCGGTTTTGATACAGATGCGGTTTTCCAGGGCTGGTATCCAACTATGCGGAAGGCTATCTGGCTGTTGTCTAGGATTTACAGGCTCGTCAATGTATGTCACAGGATTTCTGCTTCCCTGTCAACAGAGTGTATTGTAGTATATTAACTACGTGCTCAGCCTACAGTCTTTGGCGATATAGCCCACAAAATTGTTCATAGCTGCACTCTGTCCCTCATCAAGGCCTCGAAACAACTGAACAAACGGAAAACGCCTATCGATGGGCACCTTTTCCTAATTAAGCATCTGCTTATACTTAAAGAGCAAATTGTAGCTTTTGATATCGAATACCTACCGCCTGGTCAAGAAAGGGCGGCCGCCGAGGTGCAGGAGACCTTGACTGGGACCTTCTGGGATGTCTACCAGAAGGGAGGGCTATTGACCAGAGATGGCATTGTGAAGTTGGTGAGTGTTGGCGCAGGCTGGACAAGCGGACCAGTGGAGAATATGATTGATGCGAAAGTTGTATGTATGCCCTCTTGTCCCATAGCCCTGGATTGTTGCCTGACTATGGAATACCTAGGAGCTCGACGGTACTCTCCGGACAGCCATCACCTCCTTTACAGCGGAGTATGCTGTAAAAATACTAGCACCTATACTATTGGCTTCACCTGTAGCACCTGTAGCACCACCAGACAGCAGTACAGTGTCGATTTTAAACCCGAATTGGCAGCCGCAGATACCCTCACCAAGGATATCTTCTCCGACATCGGTGCGGTCACAGTCATCGAACCGGATGGCTCTACCCGAGGTTGTGAGAGCATCAACACCACTACCACCACCTGTGGCTCTGGTTTTTGTTCCGGCGAGTCAGTTGGTGGGAAAGTCTGGGAGCCAGCTCATGCAGGAGATTCAAGGCAGTATTAAGGAAGAGGTTCGGGATCTTAGAGATAGGTTGAAGGAGTATGCAGTTGGTGACTGGCGAACGAGAGAGGCGCTGGTTGGGGCAGTACAAGTGAGCACAGCCGGGCCAACATAGAGGTTACTTTGAGAGGTGAATACTGACTTGAAAATATAGGAATTTGTGATTAATAAATATGAAGCGTTCTTTTCGCAGTTGCTTCAGGATACCAGCGGATCAGCTGGCGTTACAGGGGCGATATCGTATAGGGATGTTTGGGATGTGGAGAGGTTTATTGAGTGGAGTAACGATGTTTTTGATGTGGGGAAGGGGATTTTAGGGGGTAGTATGCATGATATTGGGGATGAGGAGGGACTGGGGATTGCTATGAATGGGGGAGAAGGAGGCGATGATGGTTTTACAGATGATGAGGATGATGATGGTGAAGATGGGCCGGAGACAGGGGGGCCTGTATAGATTCGGGTCTGATTAAACATACTATGCATATGGCGCTTGAATGGGCGGAAATATAATTTATATATGGGGGCCATTGTTACACTATAAGTGATAAAAGAAGAAATCTATACCCATCCATGCTCTCTAATAATGTACATGATAAACGTTTGGCATATATCCATTGTTTCTCGATCCCATTATCATTACCCCAAGGTAGCGCCTAATCTATATACATCGAGTCGGCTTTCCCGCAACATAAAACGCCATATAAATTTACAATCCTCGCCGCCCCTCGCCCTCCCTCCCCCAGGGCCACCTCCTCACTCTTACCAAAATTTATAC
>Ga0307514_10002749_pt1 | contig 17733 bp, 16 predicted proteins | sample 16_EM_MG_FD_203088 | JGI IMG/M metagenome (GOLD analysis project Ga0307514, IMG submission 203088) | Populus trichocarpa ectomycorrhiza microbial communities from riparian zone in the Pacific Northwest, United States - 16_EM | ecosystem: Host-associated > Plants > Roots > Unclassified | place... | reverse complement strand
AACCCAACCCAACCTAAAAAATAGACACCCCTAACCCTCAACCCCACGCCAATCGTAACCTTCGCCCTGTACTCCATCCTCTCCACCCCCCCAAACTACCTCTGGCAAGAGCTCCTCGAATCCTGGTTCCCCTCCTACCCTATCTTACTCTCTGCACCCAAATCCGAAAAAAATCCACAGCAACAACCTACCCTCTCAACCAGCAATACTATCAGGAAATTTCTCACAGACCAAGCTATCTCCGCCCCACTCAACACCCTCGTTTTCCTCGCCTTCATGAAAGGCTCCGCCCTCGCCTCCAGATCCCACCTTAGCTCCGCCAACACATCAGAAATACTAAGGGAGGTAATCCGCGATTTCCCCACACTGCATATTGCCAGTTTGAAATTGTGGCCGGCGGTGGGGTTGTTGAGCTTTACGTTGATTCCAGTGGAGAAGAGAGTTGTTTTTGGGAGTTTGGTGGCGTTGGGCTGGAATATCTATTTGGGCTTGGCACTGAGTTAGATGGCGGATGTCTTTTTTCTTATGTAGACGACTCATAGGGTTCACATGAAGTTAACGTCTGTAGAGATGATGAGTGGGCCTACTTATAGTTACCTACTTAAGCGATAAAGATAATAAAAGAAACAAGCCCATTCCCGTAATTGAAAATCCATCTCCCAGCGTCAAAGTGAGTAAAAATATAGAAACCACGAAAGACCCGTTTTCAGCGGAGCTACCCTTCTTCTTAACTCTCCCATAAAAAGCCTTTCCTAAACAACCCCCAAAACCTCCTTCGCCTTTGCTAATGCGCTGTCGATATTCCCACCCATATTAGCAGCCAGCCAGTCATAACCCTTATCAAAAACAAGCTCCCAAATGTCCTTTTCACCAGCCAATCTATGTTGGAACCATACCAGCACCAAACATGTAGCCAAGATCTTTTCCTTCAATTGCTGATCAATGTTGTCTGCGATGCCTAGTTGTTTCTCTGCAACTTCCTTCAAATTTGCAGTATTCAGCTTGTGAGATTCAACCTTCTTGGCCCTTGACCAGAGGTTGATAAGAAGTTCATTCGTAATATTCCAAAAGCCCTCAAAGTCTTGAAGGTCAATAAGTCTTCCTGCAGCATCAGCGTCCGATGCTGGAGGAGGTAGAACCTGCTGTTGTTGCTGTTGCGAGGCCTGGGCCCCCGCTCGCGAAGGTACCCCCTTCGACTTGTAAACTTTACGATCACCTGTCGCACCTATTGCACGTCTTTCCAAGAGATCATCACTCATATGACTCCTGGCTATAGGAGCAGGAGGAGGAGGAGACGGAGCAGCCATACAACTGTACATAGTAGCACCTCTAGCACCACCAAAAGTTGCAGGCATTGACATATACGCCGACCCACCAGTCATGTAGCTTAGTGTGCTTCCTAAGCGTGATGCTGGGCGTGGACTTGGGTATGCTACGGGTGTAGCCATGCTGTCCTCCATAGGTTTCTGTCCTGAATCTGTCTCTTCCAATGCGACGAACGCAGTCCACTTACCAACGACCCCCCACCGAACGCCGATACGTTCACCCTCACATTTCACAATCTCTTCGAGTTCATCTTCATCGAAGTCGTCACTGTCACGAGAATGTAACTTGATGGTGCCCGGTTTTGCGGTTTCTCCCTCGCTGGAGATGCATTCAAGCTTCCTCCCACTCTCACAAGCAGAGTGTATCCAGGATTCCCCTGCTTTCAGGTCATCGAGATACTTCTTTGTGGCAAGTTGGTGCAAAGTCTTGGACCTTGACGAAGAAATTTCAGTTACCGGAATGGCAAGTTCCAAAGGTTGGCCGGTGCCAGTGACCGCTTTCAGCTGAACATTCTTTGGTAGAGAGAGACCTGGTGATGGTGTCCGAGGGGAGATAAGTAGGTACACGTTAGTCCTATTAAAAGGGAACAATGGAGGAATGATGTGGGGCGCGCTAATCAATGCCGGGGGTATGAGAGTTGTTACTGTTGTTGCTTTGGTCTTCTCGTGCACGCTGTCTGGGTTTGCAGAGAGATCAAACAGTGAAATGGGTGCCTGTACTGCAGGGTGTGCCTTTCCGGTGGTACTGGTGGGACCATCAACCATCTCAAAGTCATCACCACACTCAGGTGTGACGGTGCTGTTCGTTTCACTGCTGGAGATACCCCACTCCTCCATACCATCAAATGTCAACTTGTAACCACCAATTCTCTGCCCTAAGGCAGCTTTCAACATCCTTACAACCTTCCCTTCAAAACGTTCATTGTCCCCGACAGTCATACAGTATCCACCACCGGCCTTTGCGAGCCCTTCCACAAAACCGTGACTGACATCACTTCCAATACCCAAAGTAAATACTCGTATTCCAGCTCTTCCATCAGCTCGCTTCCCTTCTGCACGCCACTCTTGCGTATGCTTGCGTACGAGATCAAAAAGTGGTTTCGTGTCCCATACTTCACCATCCGTGAGCAAAAGCACTTCAGTTTCCCATTCAGCATGGTCCTCTTCATTTTCCTTGCCAGTTGCAAGTCTTTCGTTCCGATCCTTGTTCCTCCTGAGGACCCTGTCACAAGCCTCACTGATTGGTGCCAGTATTTCCGTGCCACCGTAATTTGCCGAGATCGCCTCAACGTGATCCAACGCTGTCTTGAGGCTTTTTTGAGAATACAACCTACTCCCAGGTTTTTCACCGGTTCTCTTTTCATCAAAGAGGAAGGTATAACGAGACCCAAAGGAACAGATGTCAAACCGAGTTCCATCGTTGGGAGGAAGCGACTTCAGAAACACTCTCAAAGCTGACTTCAGCGGTTCTACTTTGTTGTACATAGACCCTGACCTATCAACCATAAAAATAATTTCCTTTCTAACTTTGTGTCCAACAGCTGGCGGGACGACAAATTTTGGCACAAATGTAAGCATTAAAGCTGCCGAATCAATTGTTCCGTTTGCCCCAATATTGGTTTCTAGCAAAGCCTTGGGAGCCGTAGAGTCCTTGCAGAGCACTTGCAAAACGAAGTCCTTTTCCAAATATGCCTTTGGTTGTGAAAGTCTGGCGAAGGCGAGCTTGTTGTCCCACTCAGTCTGATCTCCTGAGGTATTAAGGGAACCAACGGTGACAGCGATGGGGTGAGAGGGACTTTGTATGCTAGTCACGGGTCCAGGCATATCAATCTCAACATTCATCTCAAGTCCATCCCGGACATGCTTTCCGGAGGTGCTGGTCACACCCGTGGAGCTGCTTCCATATCTTGGTGCAATCGCCGTGGGAATTGTAAACCTGATGCCATCCACCTCACTATCATGCTTCAGCTCCGTGACATACCCAACATCGACTTCAACTTCCGTTCCTTTCACCTGAGGTATATTCCCCAGCCTCATAGTAAAGACATCTTCCTCTACCTGCTCCAAAAACCCTGCTGTTTCACCTCTCGCCACAGCCTCCTTATATTCCTTTTTTGCAGTGGGCAGCGTCTTCACGACGCCTCTGATAGTTTTGACGACTGCGTTATCGAGCTTTATTCGTGCAACGAAGCTGACAACTGAGCTTGATGGATATACTGGGAATGAGTATTTTGCCTCGGGGGTCTTTGCGCCAGGAGTATTGTCGGATGGGGGTACGAAGGTTTGCGTGAGGGTGACAATGGCGGAATAATTACTAATTCGAGCATTTGCAGTGATATGGACTAATGGGATCCAGTTTGCTTCTGCTGGGCCATTAAAGTCGGGCTTGCAGATAGGGAGGTAATAGATGCCACAGCGGCGGGGAATGGACACCCATTGAGGCATTTTGCCGTATGCTCGATGTGGATTGCTTATTGCTCTGGTTAGTCTGGTTACCGCTCTGGTATATCTGTGGGACGGGTGCTTGTGAGAAAGAGAGCTGTACACTTGCAGTGGAAGACAGGTTTATATACCTACTACCTACTAGCTGTGAAGGGCGGTTTTCAAAGCCTGCTCATCTCAAAGCCTGTTCTCTGGCAGACGTCATGCAGGCATGAGTGCGGGGGTATTGAATGCTGTGGCAGCCACTGCTCGAAATGACCCGTTCTTGTGTCACCACTGCACGTCAGCCCCAAACTGGCGTGACTGCAATACTTGGCGCATAGACATCTTGTAAATAATGACTAAGCGGGTTGAGCCATGGGTGATTCCCAGTCAGAACGTAATTACGGCTCCTCGGATAATCCTCTGGTAGTTGACATGGATCGTTTCACCATCACGGGTCAAGCGACCAAGCCCCTCTAGAGTGTCCTGTACATTCTTGAGATTTGAGAATCCCGATTTCGGTTCAGCAACTGGCGTTGAAGGCCTCCCAAGTCCAGTCCCGGTTCCAGTCAGCTCCCACCATAGTAGTATGAATCAATGACCTCTGGGCGAAGATTGTAGCTATGCTGATTCCAATACCATCCATTACGGTGGAAAAAGGCTGCTTGGCCCAGTGGGTCCCTACTTGTGTTCCAGCGGAAGGGTTCTGGTTCGACTTTGGTGACAGTCGTGTGGTATGCGTGGCGGAAACCAGCAGTGATACCTTTTCTAAATTGCACATGGTCCCTTCGACCGAATATTTTTCCACCCAGAACAATTTTCCCCCAGCGAAGCAATTCAAATTTCCTGAGTTGAGTGAGCACTTAGTGGCGAAGTCATAGATAGGTACCACCAATGTGACATCAGGTTTAGTGGTTGAATTTGAGATTAGATATTTAAGGGTAGAATTTGCTGCTTGTATCCACCTATCTGCTTAACACCAGTCCAGCTCCAGTGGAACTATTTCCAGGACTGATTACTACTTAGTATGGCGTTACAGCTGGTCAAGGTATAGGCGCCAACGGGGGATGAAGGTTTCTCAGTGAGGGTACCTTCCGAAGCTGTATATTTACGACCCGGTGGGAAGTATGAGCCCATGTCCCCTTACAAAGGTATGTAAATCTCTGCTTTCTGAGTTAAGTTTGCTTAGATCAGACCAGACAATCTGATTCAAACTAACACCAGAGTTCCAATTTGGGCAGTAGGTATTGTTTTTGCTGGTCGACCCCCCCTCCTACTTGCATAATCAAGGTCATTATGTGAAATACTCAAGAGAGTCCCTTTGGGGGAAAGGCGTATAGACTCAAAAAAGGAAACTCAAGGGAGTATTAAAAGCAAAATTAAAATGATTGGTGAAGCTGGCGACATGTCCTACCATTGGCACTTACATGTAAACATGCAGAACTTTCACGCTTGCGTAATGCCCCTTCAAAGTGCTCCAAGGTACCGAATCCACACGAGAACTTGTCAGTCATAATCATTTTTTGTTGGAGTTTAATTCAACATACCAGAGGCGGACGAAATTACTATTGCCAGGGCCAACAGAGAACTGGTTGAGGAACTCTAGTTGTGTTCATCCAACTTCATCAGGATTGCCATGGGCAGGGAGAATCGGTGGTTGTAGCACCGCAGTCACTCCTATGAAATATGATCAGTTCATGTGGTGTAGGGATTGTGGAATTGGGGCCCATAACCCCAGATAAGGCTGTGAGGCAGGGTAATTTCCTGAAAAGCATTTTAATACTTCAGATGGGTGAAACCTCCGATTTTATATCGAACGTGGTCCTTGAGTGTTGATCTGTGATATAAATGGTGAACACGTGATAGGTAGTCACGTGTGGTTGAGTGAATGTTCAGGGTAAGGCTGTAATTCAAAAGGAGAGTCTCGCAATTAACGCCTGGGAAGCCTGGAGGTGGCTGTAACCGCGAAATACCGAAGATAGCCACGCCGTGCAATTCTTCAAAATATGGGCAGTCCCCACATTCTGACGAGTTTGGTTTATGAAATGTCATCCATCTGATTATGAAAAGCTCGAGACTATCCTAAGTCTCGTCTTGAGCCGGCCCGTGCCCAGGCCTAATTGCAATTGAGAGATATTTAGCCCTTCATGATCAAGAGTGCATTTCTGGTTTGACTCAGGGTCTGGTGTAGCTGCAGACATCGGCCTGTACTTGTCGTCGTAACGCACTTCGATCTGAATGTTTCAAAACGTTTACACCTTTGGATGCCCAAATCTTTTTAGAATTTGGGCATACCTATAGGTATACGGCCCGGGTCAGACACAAACCCTGGAAACTTAAAGAGACATTTATGGCATATGTACACTTTATGGTTCCAACATGCAATTAATGGACATACTTAAGTACTTTCAGGGTATTGTGCAGTTTTCATCGTGAATTTCGTCGTTGTACATCTACCCAAGGAGGGACTTGCAAGTGATATGTACCCTGTTGGTGTGTCAGTTTGCGACTGAGAGCTGAATGCAGTATATTGCAAAACTGAAATAACGAGAGGTGCATAGAAAGTACAATAGAATGTAGTTTACCCCTATCATAACATCCTACATTTGCAACGTGCCCGAGCCCCAAGGGCAGCAGGCCGTGACCCAGGCGGCCAGCCAGCAAGTTTTTTTTCCTTTCAAGTCACTTATTCCACGTATTTAGCCTAAGGCTATGACGATTACGGCCTGTGAGGCGAGCACAGTTGCCCCAGAGCCATGAGCTGACCAGCACAAAGCGAGAACTTGTAGGCCTAGAAACTATTAATATTGCCTGGAGCTTGGGGGTATGTAGTCTGGTGGCTGGGCAACATTGACGCTGTGGTTACACTAAAACTCTGTACTTGGGCGCGGCCGCGGGATAAATTGTGCGAGTGTTTATCGTTGCCCAACTTGAGAGGCACCCAGACCACCTAGCCCTGACGGGTGTGTGTGGTATGGCCGTGGGTTTGGACTCTAGTTGTCTATCAAAACCCTTGTTATTGCGACTGTAGTAACATCACTTCCGGATTCCTGGTGTGAGATCACGAAAACAGGGCAGGCAACGAAGGTTCATATCAGTCTGAGAAGAGTTTGAACCACAAAGGGTCGCCAGCAGCTACCCGGGAAAGCAACAGGTTCACTATCTGCAGGATCCCAGGTGTACAAACAACATTCCGATTATTTAATTCAATAGCCACTGCAGAATTCACCCACTCATTACACCCAAACCCACACCTAGTCTGGCGGGCACTGGCCTCTCGTAGAGAACTTATACCTATCTTTGTTTGATACTCAATCACTTCAGTCTAGCCAGGATGTTTGCTTCACGCGCAGAGGAGTTACGGATCGGAGAAGCCATCCCCACACCGCCCAGTTGTGACTCTGGTCCTTCAATCACTTTCACAAGGCCTGAAGGCCCACGAGAGTCGCCCTCCCAGCCTGCTTCACTCTCTCCATTTGCAGATCCAATTGAGGCTATCACCCCAATATCCACTCGTTCTCCGGCTGCAATCTCTGTAGTAAGTTTTGCGCAAGCAAATATACGAAACCGGTATTTTCACTCTCGCCGCATTAAAGATCCAAAGGAAATCCAAAAACCATGGTTGGAGAAGAAGGATCCTCGGGAAAAATGGGTTACGATAATACCGTTAATGGGGATTGCGATAGGATTAGGGATTGCCGCATTTCTAGTTTTCAATGGTATTAGTAGTGTGGTAAACCACAAGTACTGTGAGGTTTTTGTGGAGGATTGGAGTCAAGGGTTCAGGGAGGATATTTGGACGAGGGAGGTGGAGGTGGGGGGGTTTGGGTAAGTTCATTGGGTTGCAGACTCTGGAGGCAACTTGCTAATGTATTCAGGAATGGGCAATTCGAATTTACAACGCCATATGCAGAGAACTCCTTTGTTGGGAATGATGGAATGCTCCATATTCGCCCTACCCTTACCGAAGCATGGCTACTTGAGAACGACAATGTTCTTAACCTTACTGCTCAGGGAATCTGCACCTCTAACTCGAAGAAAGATTGTGTCACGGAGACCTCCGTAGCCAACCGGACAATAATCAATCCAGTTCGATCTGCTCGCATACATACCAAAAATTCCGCATCAATAAGATACGGGAGGGTAGAAGTTCGTGCTAAACTTCCCGAAGGGAAGTGGCTATGGCCGGCTATCTGGATGTTACCTGTGAACAGTACCTACGGGGCGTGGCCTAGAAGTGGAGAGATCGATATCATGGAAAGCAGAGGAAACGGATACTCGCACAAGCAGGGGGGTAATGATATCATGTCCTCAGCACTTCACTGGGGCCCTGATGCTGCGAATAGTGCCTGGTGGAAAACAAACAACAAGCGCGGGGCTCTACATACAAGCTACGCTGAAAAATTCCATACATTTGGGCTTGAGTGGTCGGAGAACTACCTGTTCACGTATGTAAACTCTCGATTGCTCCAAGTACTCTATGTTCCCTTTCCGAAACAGGGGCTCTATAAGTCAGGAGGGTTTCCCTTGACGAACTCAAAGGGAGCACGAATCATTGATCCATGGAGCCAAACTGGCAGGAGGAGTACTCCCTTCGACCAGCACTTCTACCTCATTCTAAGCATCGCCGTTGGTGCCACCAATGGTTGGTTCGAAAACGGCGTTGACGGCAAACCCTGGGTTGATGGAAGCCAAAGTGCGCGGAAAGATTTCTGGGATGCTAGGGAGGATTGGTACAGCACCTGGAAAAAAGGTGGAGAAATGGTGGTTGAGAGTGTGAAGATGTGGCAGCAATGTGATTGAAGACAATTAGATAGTAGCAAATCACGGGAGCCTACATTCAGGGTAGTCTCGAACCAGACCCTCAACCGAGGCATTCAGGGACTTGGAAGAATCTGCCCGACACACAAAGAAGTTTTTATTCCGGATGTTCTTTGACTGTTTTCCAGGGAGTGTAACGTTGCCGTAATATCTTTTCAAGATTAATTAATAGATAAATTTAGGCGAGCTTGAGCTTTCACTCTCTTTTCTTTCCCTTTTCTGTATTGTAAGCCGGTGTCGGAGATTATTAGAGAAATCACACACACATACACACACATATGCAAGTATACCGAAATATATCTCGGGTATCACGACACCAACCCAGTGAAAAATTAAACAATGTACTCGAGCCGTGCTTGAAAGGGTGATTTAGGCTGGCACTTTGCTGAGTGATTCAGATAACATGCCACATGAGACCTCAGCGAATTGAAGGTGATTTTGGGCTCAAAGATTCAGTAGTGTGGTTTAATTCTGGAGCTGGGAGCGAGGGGGATGTGCTATGGCTCCATACATCTGAGCATATTAGGTTAACTTACCTTATGACATTTACAGAGTGTGTGGACCCTGAATCTCCGAGGATCCCGTTAAACTTTAGGTGTCTACTGGTAGGACATGGGGACATTGATGTGAGCGCATGTATGTGCAGTCACATTTGGGAAGTCTTTGAGATACAACGGCGGAGATAAGGCGCAGACTTGAACCGCCTAGTCTGGTTACCGCCGTACTTCAGCCTGTGTTGACGACAGACACAAATGCAATGGTTCTCGGCTGGCCAGGCCCTACCAGTACCGCGCCTGGCTTGTTTCAGACCGCCCCAACTACGAAGGCTTTCCGTATGTGACTTCGTATGTGTAAGCCGAATCTCATCTACACAACATTATTAAAAACAACGCACCACAAATATGAGCGGCTGAGTCCAGATGCCGCGGCCTCTTTGCAGATAGATCATTGGCACAATGGCAGGTCTGTCCCTGAATTGCACTTTATCATACATGTGTAAGGGCCCGCATTATAAGTCTGTCGCCTAAACAATCAGGAATTATAATCACATGACCAACCAAATCCCGACAACCAACTCACGAGCCCTCTACGAGGGGTAGTGCAATCAGACTACCTCCAACGGTGTGCGTGCCAGCTTATATATAATATAACCTTGCAGGGTCCATCAGGGCTGCACTCGTGTTTCTGAGTAGATCATTTTAGCGAGTTGTTTTCTTTTCTTATGTACGACATTAATAGCTATTACTTAGTGAGGGGACTGGAAATGTACTGGCCCCTGGAGATAGAAGGAGATAGCTTATCGACTGAATTGGATTCTGGCCTCAATTTATGTTTTAGCTATCATAACAGAGACTAAACGGAGATAGGTATATCGATGTGTGCGAACATATGGTGTCTGCGCTTTCCGGCACTGTTTCGAGCCTTTTCTGTTATCTGTGTTTGTTGCAACCACGATCCCTTTCCGGACACATTGTCAGGTTGTGAAGAGGCCAGCTGGGATATTCGTTGCTTGTGTATAACACTGTGTCTCCGCCCAGCTCTGTGGCACCGTTATGATAGAGCGTGGTGCAGTACATTAATATTGCCTTTGGGCTATGTACGTACGCGTACTCATTGTATTGTACCCAGTTCAATATATATGTAGCCCACCGTAGTGTCTTATGGCTATGTGGTGGGCCACAAACATATAAACCTGCGCCTGCTGGAATCTAGGACGAGATATTATGCCGTTCCGCACCCGTTCCGTAGCCGACCCTGCATGATCAGGATCTATAGAGCGAGAACAAACATATACACCTGTGCCAGCTGGAATCTAGGACGAGATATTATGCCGTTCCGCACCCGTTCCGTGCATGATCAGGATCTATAGAGCGGGAATTAAAATCAAAGTTTGTGCAAGTGGGGCGCCCCCACGATTATTCTCGGCTGACTGACATGTAAGTACTTCCTTTCTCGTTAAGGATTATGAGACTAGTAAATATGCTCAGCCAGTTGCGGCCTAGAGGATTTGGAGGTAGTAATGCTAGTTGTGTTCGAATTCGGGTGAACAGCCGTCTGATGTGTGCGTTCAGCTGTACACCTGTTCCACCTTACTCACGAGCTGAATCGGGGCATCGCCAAAATTTCCAATAAGAGAAAGGGGTATGATATGAATCATATTCAAGAAGAATATGTGACTTCAGGTTGCGAACATATCTTGTTATAGGTTCCTTTTGCCTGCAAGCCCTGTTGGTCCCATATAATAATCGTAGGTGCCTCTACGATGTTCCTCTTCTGAGACATCGCACCATGACCATGACAATGGCAATGGCCTAGACTTGAATGTGCAACAGCATATAGCTCTACGTGTGCCACCCCGCCCAGTGGTGATGTTTGTACAGGCTGCTGTGCTTAGGTTCCTGAGACGTAAAAATATCAGACGCCTTGACAGGAGCTAACTCTGAGCTCGACCGACCGGATTGTATTGGTAAAGCGATTGCTCGATCCCATTGATGATATTTCGCGTTGCATCCACCATTCTAGAAAATGTAGACGCTTTTGATTTGAAATAACCGGGACATTTAAAAGAGTTTTTTGGTAGAGCCCATTGGGAGCCTTTACCCTTATCCGCTGTTGTAATCTTGAGAGAGCTTCTGGGCAGATTCTTGGATCTCATACGGTACTCTAGCTAGGAAGCTATCGTGGTCATGATGTATACAGTACTCCATGCACGGATGATCTTGAGGAGGCGTAGGAGTTGATTGGTCTTAGGTCGGGCCTCGGTATAGATAATCACAACTTTGAATTCGCGTATCATGTTACTTACCGTCCTTTCTCTTAAACGGTTGTTGTAACTTAATTTGAAGCTAACCCCTTCTAGCAAAGCTAAACCGCTACAGGCAGTCATAACATCCTAATCAGGCAGCTGGAGAAACAACAGCAGTTAGCCTCGTGTCTAGTCTCGAACCAGACCTGCATACCCGAGGCTGGGCAATGGGAAGGGCCGTCGTGATCGTCCCAGGTCCGATCTTGGGGATGCTGAGCTTGGGAAGCTTTGCTTGTTGCATTCAAATAGTGTTTAGATATGCCTGCAGTTGCATAGATCTAGAAAAAGATTTGTTTCGTACTACCACCCATTTCCTTTGTTACGGGAAGGCCGCTAGGTGGCTATTACATGTATTTCCTGCATCTAGATTTTTTTGTTTCTAGAGTACTTACAATAAATGGTCGGTGATATTTGGCAGCCACGGGGGGTAGAGCAATCCAAATTGATATCTAGAACTCTGTGTCTCGTCTATGCACCAATGTTTATTGACCTGCCAGTGGCATCATAGTCAGCGGCAGCCTTTCTCTACTTCTTTTCGACGAGTAGCCACACGATTGTATTGGTACACACCATATACTAAGCCCATTTGCATTAGAGTAAGTGGAGGAAGTGGTACGCAATTCAAGGTTGGATGCTGATTGTAGAGTACTGGGACTCTGGATGCTAGCCACAGTCCCTGAATAGGCTTAACAGCGGTTTCATTTGCGTGATTCATACCATAGTCTAAAATCCCTGGGCCTGATGCTTTTCTTACCCTGAATTCTGTAGTCTGGGTTTAGTTTTGTTTATTCAAGGGGCCACACAGGTTTCGAAACTAGCCACACAGCGTTAGTATGTACTCGGTACAATTGATCGAAAGATGTTCGAGACCACAAGATATATATCCCGTTTATAATACTTTCAAGGTACCCCTCAGTCGATTTATTTTTAGGCACAGTTTACCGAGGCTTGATATATCTGCCTGTATTGAAAATGCTGTATCTAGAATAAAATTCCTGGTTCAGGAGGGCTTCAATTCAATTATTTCACCTGCAAGCTAATCTCGTTAGGTTTCCCTAAGCCACACCCCTTACCACTTGCTTGTCTCTCCCATGCCTCGGCAAAGGTTCCAAAAAGTCGGAACTGTGATCGAGTCAAACGAGAGTATGTTCTACTGCCACGTTGCGGAGGAGCCATTTATTCTCGCCTAAATACCCCCGCCGCTGACTACGGGGGTCGTGCAACCAGACTACCGCCGCTGCTTGCCTTGCAAGTGGGACCATCATTGGGTGTTGTGTATATGTGTGAGGTAAAAAGTGCGGAACTCGATAGCTAGGCCAGTCACCATAAGTCTCTCGACTTACAGTTCTGCCCGGTGCACCAACACACTTTCTATATACCTCTTCTTATCTAGTAATTCTCTGTCACACACAGTATGGTTCTGCTCCATCAGTCCATACGTCTAGCATTTGTGTATATAGAGTTGTGGGAGCGATGTTTGGTGTTGATATTCGGCTCAATTTCCTCATTCGCGAGATTGAGGCCGGCCATAGATGGGTAGTACATACCCAAGTGACACCACATATCCAGCGTATTTTAATAGCAAATTCCCCTGCACAAGTTTTTGCTTCTTGGTTTGCTATCACATATTTACTGTAGTCTCGGGGCGTCCGAGTCTTTAGAGTGGTGGCGAGACTAGCCAGCTCCTGTGAGTGTGCATCCAGACTCTAACTAGCCGCACGTAAATACTCACCCACCATCTTATCCCACTCCCAGTAGTACAAGTAGTTTAAAGTAACCAACCTAATAATCATCAGTCACCTCCTGCATTCCCGCGCACCATACAGGCACCCAGTTTCTCTCGCTTGTTGACCGTGAATCGAAGCTCAGATAATGCACTTCAGACGTGCTATCGTTTATCCTTGCCATATTTTCTCAGCCACAGCCTGTCGTCATGATAGCTTCCTTCAGGTTATCATCCTAGAGCGGTACGGAACTGGCAATACTCAAAGTCAAAAGTTTTTTCCGGCGAGAATACCCCCCTCCGGACTTCGATGTATTAGTTATACGGCACCCCTCAGGTAGCCACTGACTTAATACTGAAGGTCAACACCTCCAAGTTCATTCACAGGGAATAATCATATCCAGTTCTCAGCTGGGACAGACTGCATGTGGGATATATTCTAGTCCCATTGCCGTATAATATTTTTTGTGTGTTCCAGTTTCATGGGTCTGCGAGTTCGATGACTCGTTTCTGAAAAAAGCCCAGTCGCCCAACAAAATTCCACACATTTGACCTATTCTTCAGACACCTGATATCTGGCCGACAGTGTATCTCCACGCCCTTGCTTAACGGTTGGTCATTGGGCCACATAAATTTGGTGGGTCTGCACCTCCCATTCTTGCTGAGACGTACAGAGCATCGAATCATATACCACCCCAGTTTCCGTCGCTTTCCTTTTCACCACTGAGGGAAAGGGCTTACCCCAGAGAGGTTACTACAGGTTCTCAGCGTCATTTTTTGATCATTATCGAGGCTGTGGAGATCAATTCTGAGAGAGAACGCCAAAAGCCAGTTGGGAATTAGATACACATACGCTTTTACCCGTATATCACCCTCAAAAAATGAGATTCAAGGATTATTTCAAGGCTCAGCGGCCAGCCTCAGACATAGGTCCTTCAGTACAATCGAGTGATCCCTTCATGGCCTCACCGAGCAATGTAGGAAATACACTCGAATTGCATCCTTCCCCAATACTGTCTGGAAGCTCATCTCAGATATCTGGAACCGCTGAGGACATCAAGCATGAGCTGATGGTCAACTACCTGTACCAGCAACAATGTGGCCATATGTGGGTTAGCTCTGTGCAAACATATAGAAGAACAAGCACACCATTCCATAGTCCCAAATATCCTCGCACTCCTAACGAAGAGGGCCCGTTTGGAGTATTTACGGGTATGGAGCTTCCAGTGGAGCAGGAAGGTGTCCTACTGCGGAAATCAAGAGGGAACTATATTGCCTGTCCACCAGGTCTTATTGGAACTCCACTCGAAATGGCGTGCAGAGCTCTGAATATTTCCGTAAGACCCACCCTCTCAATTGTAGATCCCGTAATTGGCTAACCCCTACACCCATCTAGGTGGCCATGACGGTGAATTCACGTGTGATAAGGACTTTCCTTGAATGGTCACCAGATGCTGGTGATGTCCCACTTATGAACGGACTTCGCGTGCAGATTCTCCCAACTATATCAGACCTCCATCGAGCAAGGAAGCATCAGTTTGCAGCCTTCATTGCCAGAGAAGCTCTGCTTGTGGTTTGGGACGACGACGCCCTAAATATTGTTCAGCGAGCCCAACAAATTGAATCCGAGTTGATGCAACTGGTATGGAAGGCATCAGAGGAACTTATGCATCCTGAAAATAAAAATGAAAGCACAAATAGCAGCGGAGCAGATTTCTCGGAGGCTGAGGCAAGGGACGAGGAAGCTGCTCTGGAGCGGCGGCCAACAATGCTGCTAAATACAATCCTGGTGTCATTTACACTATTACTCATTTGCGTGGTTCTGGGTGCAGCTTCCAGGTCCATAGCTCAAGAAATTGCTGTTGATGGCAATTATCGTCGTATGGCTTTTGTCGCGTTGACTCCAATACAGATATTTTTCACCCTGGTATGCAAGTCTTGCAAATTCATGTTGATATGTACTAACCACCTTATAGTTCTTTGGACAGGTGATCATTGGTTGCATAGCACAGTGCATAGGGCCGGTTAGACAAATGACTATGAACAGCAAATTCTACTCCGCCTTGCCTCCAAAGAGGCTCCGCTCAGCTGTCTTACCTCACATTACTATACAGTGCCCAGTGTATAAAGAAGGATTAGCAGCAGTCATAGCTCCAACAGTCAAGAGCATAAAACAAGCCATCTCCACGTATGAACTGCAGGGTGGGACCGCCAATATGTTCATCAATGATGACGGGTTGCAACTTATCAGTGAGAAGGAGAGAAGAGACAGAATGGAATTTTACACAGACCATAACATTGGGTGGGTTGCAAGACCAGGGGATGGCCAGAACGGATTCAAAAGGCGTGGCAAGTTCAAAAAGGTAAGTGTTGTGCACTGTTGATAACTACTCTCTGTCTGGGTCCCTATAAAATTCCTATCTATTGACTTTCCTTGTCTTTCCAGGCCTCAAACATGAACTTTGCGCTTATGATCTCCAATAGAGTAGAGGAAAAGCTGGACATGATTGAAAGGGGCCCAAATTGGAGTCAAGCGGATGAGGGAAGGGAGTATGAGCGGTGCTTGAAGGAAGTACTAGAGGAGGACAAGAGAGCTTGGGCGGACGGGAACATACGAATTGGAGATTACATCCTTCTAAGTGAGTTATTGACCCAGCTGCTTGGACCATCCAGCCTGTTATCAATTTAGAACCCCCCCCGCTTCTGCAACCTACCCATATGTCTCCCCCAAAATTGCCTGTATTAACGCCATTGACAGTTGACTCTGATACCCGTGTTCCAGCGGATTGCCTTCTCGATGCTGCCAGTGAAATGGAACGCTCTCTGGAGGTAGGAATTATGCAGTACTCTTCAGGCGTCATGCAAGTCGTTCACAACTACTTTGAAAATGGGATTACCTTTTTCACAAATTTGATCTATACGGCAATTCGGTATACCGTTTCTAATGGTGATGTTGCCCCCTTCGTCGGGCACAATGCGATCTTACGGTGGTCAGCAATCCAATCCGTTGCTTATACCGATGAAGACGGGTACCAGAAGTACTGGTCAGAATCTCATGTGTCTGAGGACTTTGACATGTCTTTGCGCCTCCAGGTCAACGGCTATATCATTCGACTTGCTGCATATACTGGAGAAGGATTCAAGGAAGGGGTTTCTCTCACGGTATATGATGAGCTTGCTCGATGGGAGAAATATGCGTACGGATGTAATGAATTACTATTCCACCCATTACGGTTCTGGCTGATCAGTGGTCCTTTTACACCGCTGTTCAGAAAGTTTTTATTCAGCAATATCCGCTTCACGAGTAAAATTACGATAATATCATATATTGGAACCTATTACGCCATTGGTGCTGCATGGATTATGACTACTGCCAATTACTTTGTCATTGGATGGTTTAATGGTTATCTCGACAAATATTATATTGATAGTTGGAAAGTCTGGTTCAGTATTGTTATCGTTTTTAACGGTCTTGGAAATGTTGCTCTGGCAATAATGAGATATAGAATTGGTGAAAGGGCATTTTTCTATGCTCGTAAGTATCCTGACAGTCACCGGGTATCTTGGGCGAGGCTAAAAGAACTTCGTAGTGTTCGAGAATTTCAAATGGATATTAATGCTTGGTATCTTCCTCGGTGGACTCTCATTACACGTCTCTCAAGCTTTGCTAGCTCACATGTTTGAAGTCAACATGGTACGTATATCACTGAACAACAATCCCATACCAGCAAAGCATTTGCGCTAATTCAACAACCAGACATGGGGAGCGACGTCCAAGGAGGCCGAGTTCTCGAACTTCTTCATTGAAGTGCCCAAGGTTCTGAAAAGATTCAAGTTCTCCTTTGCTTTCTCCACATTGGCTATCGCTGGGATGATAATCCTAGCTACAGGTTCTTTCATCCCTCACACGTGGGAGATCAAAGATTTTGTGGCAATCTTGCCCATGGCTACAGTTGCTGCAAGTCATATGCTGCTACCGATCGCACTAAATCCTGCTTTAATGACTTTCCAGTGGTAGAAGCCATTGCCATCTGCTTTGAGAATAGTACCAGAGTTGCAATTTTTTTAATTTAATTTAAGACAACATAGTTTCTCGTTTATATCCATACATACACCAGTTTTTTTGTTTTCCAATTCTGCTTTTTGTCGTCTGGGCGTTATTGTCAGCTAGCATAGCCTCTACAGGAGGCCGGTGCCCGCCAGACTACAGCTAGCATTGTGGCTCAACATTTCTCTTCGGACTATAAATGGAGGGGAGTATAGTGGAACTATGTAATTCGGGACCAAGAATAGATGGAAAGGTTTTTGTGGGAAGTAAAGTACGTGGTATGGCCTCTGAGGAGAGCTACAGGCTACAGAATTTCTAGAGCGTAAAAAAAAAGAGAGAATCTATATTTCGCTTTACCAAACACTGTCGCTTTGGTACCGCGATGAAGCCCTAGACAATTACTATCATCTACACTGACTTCCCGAAACCATACGCATGCTGTTACCCTGAACTATAACCAGGTAGTCTCGTGTCTGATTGAAATGGTTAAGTAATATCCCGAGTATGGAGAACGGGGGCACTAATAACCATGCCTTAAAGCGGCGTTATCATTAGGGGTTGTCAATAAGTAGCTACAGTAGCTATA
>Ga0307514_10002748_pt1 | contig 17742 bp, 13 predicted proteins | sample 16_EM_MG_FD_203088 | JGI IMG/M metagenome (GOLD analysis project Ga0307514, IMG submission 203088) | Populus trichocarpa ectomycorrhiza microbial communities from riparian zone in the Pacific Northwest, United States - 16_EM | ecosystem: Host-associated > Plants > Roots > Unclassified | place... | reverse complement strand
CTGGAGCCGGCTCCGCCCGCTCGCCGAGGCCACCGTCCGGGCGGCGTCCTCCGGGTGCCGGGCTACGTACGCCGAGTCCGACCGCGCCTTCCACCGGGCCCTGCTGGCGCTCGCGGGCAACGAGCAGCTGGTACAGATCGCCGAGGACCTGCACCGCCGCGCGCAGTGGCCGCTGGTCGGCGGCCCCGGGGCCAGGGGCCGGGCCGACCTGGTCGCGGCCGCGGCGGAACACGTGGCCCTACTTGAGGCGCTGGCCGCGCGGGACCTGGACGTGGTGCGGTCACTGGTGGGACAACACTTCACCGGCACGCCCTGACCCCCAGCCGTCACACCCCCCAGTCCCACCACCCACCGCGCCTGAGCCCCGATCCACCCCCGCCCGGCAGCCCCGTCGGCCCACCGCGCCTCGGAGTGGCCGTGCCAGCCCTGCGCGCTGCCTCAGTTCGGCCGTGCTCCCAACCCGCCGCGCCTTGGCCTCGCCGTCCGGCCGTTCCGCCGTGCCTCGGCCTCGCCCTCCCGCCGCGCCTCACCCCGATCCACCCCCGCCCGGCCGGGCCCCGGCCCCACCGGGACCCGCCCCACTCCGTCTGCCCCGACCGGCCCCGAGCGTCCGCCCCGGCCGGTCCAGGTCTAGGCCGTAGCCGCTCCCGCCGCGGGTGGGGTCAACTGGCCTGCCAGCCAGGTGGGTACGCCTCCGAGTAGTCGGTACAGCCGTCGGGCCTCCTCGCGGAGTCGGGAGGCCTCCGGGTCCACCTCGGCGTCCGCCAGGGACACCAACGCGGGGGCCGTGCCCACCAGGTAGCCCAACTCCTCGCGGATCCGGAGGGATTCGCTGAAGCCGTGCCGTGCCTCCGCCAACTCGCCCTCCCGCAGGGCGAGTCCGGCGAGGTGGCGCCAGGTGAAGGAGAGCAGCAGCGGGTTGGAGTGGGCGGTGGCGCCCGCGTGGGCCCTGCGGTACGCGGCACGCGCCGCCTGCGGAGAGCGCGTGAGGTTCTCCGCCAACAGGCCCCGGCGGAAGTCGAGCAGCGCCCGCCGCGGACCCCCCGGAGGGATCAGCGCCGCCGCCCGCCCCAGCGCGGCCCGCGCCTCGTCGGCCCGGTCGCGCACACCGTGCAGCGTGGCCGCGTACGCAAGTTGCCCGCGTTCACAAGCCGCCGCCCCCCGCTCCTCGTCCCCGTGGGCCAGCGCCTCGGCCGTGCGCAGCGCGTCCTCGGCCTCCTCCCAGCCCAGCTCGGTGTAGAGACAGCGCTCCACCAGCAATGACGCCCGTTGGAGCGCGGCCGGTGCGGTGACCGGCTGGAGCAGTGCCGCCGCGTCGCCCCAGCAGGCGCGTGAGCGCAGCCGCCATACCGCGGTCTGGAGTGGATCGTCACCGGCGGTCGTTCCGTAACCAGACATGGCGGTATGCGCCACACTGCCCTCCCCAAGGTCCTGTCCTTCGGATCAGCTCGGGGTCGCGGGGCTCGGCACGCGCGTCCGCGGCGTTGTCGTGGCCGCCGAAGCTCCGCTTCGACTCCCTCTTCCGCCTTGCAGCCGCACGCACCAAGCCCCGCTCACCGGCGTCGCCAAGCACAGCCTCTCCACATCGACCTGATCCGAAGGACAGGCCCAGCACGCCATCGAGCTTTGAGTGGTGGCCGCATCTCAGCACGAATTGACGGGCCGGGCCAAGAGGGTGGGTGAAGGATTTCACAAAGTCGTGGGACTCTGGGCACCTCGAGGTTTCAGCTCATGCGCAGTGCCAGGAAGAAGTCCAGCTTGTCCTCGAGGCGGGACAGGTCGCGGCTCGTCAACTGCTCGATCCGTCCGACCCGGTAGCGCAGCGTGTTGACGTGCAGGTGCAGACGGGTCGCGCAGCGGGTCCAGGAGCCGTCGCAGTCGAGGAAGGCCTCAAGGGTGGGGATCAGCTCGGCGCGATGGCGGCGGTCGTACTCGCGCAGCGGGTCCAGGAGACGCGCGGTGAACGCGCGGCGGACGTCGTCGGGGACGAAGGGCAGCAGCAGGACGTGGGAGGCCAGCTCCTGATGGCCGGCCGCGCAGACCCGGCCCGAGCGGGCGGCGGCCACCCGGCGGGCGTGCCGGGCCTCCTCCAGGGCGCCGCGCAGACCCTCCGCCGAGTGGACGGACGCGCTGAACCCGAGGGTGACCCGGCCGTCGTCGTCGAGGCCGGCCGACAACGGGTCGCGTACGGACTCCAGCAGGACGTCGGCGAGGATGCCGGCCTCCGAGCCGTCGTGCTCCGAGGAGACCGCCGCGAGAGGGACCAGGGCGACCGCCTCGTCACCCGTGTGGGCCACGGCGATACGGTCGGAGGGCTCGGGGCCGGTGGCGAGCGGGTCGACCAGGATCTCCTCCAGCAGGGACTGGGCCACCGGGCCCCCTTCCAGGTCGCCGCCCTGCCATTCGACGCGAGCCACGACCACCTGCCAGTGCGGGGCCGTGCCCAGGCCGGGCAGCAGCACGGGGGCGGCCACCCGCAGCCGGGCGGCGATCTCGCCGGGGGCGGCGCCCGCCTGCACCAGCTCCAGGATCTCCTGGGCCAGCCGGCGGCGGACCGCGCGGGCCGCGTCCCGGCGGTCCCGTTCCACCGCGATCAGCTGGGTGACGCCGTACAGCAGGTCCAGGCGTTCCTCCGGCCAGTCCCCGGCGTCCGCCTCCACGGCCAGCAGCCACTCCGACAGCATCGTCTCGCGGGCGTCCCGGGGACCTTGTGGGGAGCGCCCGCTGCCGCGCACCGCGAACAGGGAGTAGGTGGCGGAGCCGAGGGTGACGCGGTGCGGGCCGCGCCGGCCCGTGCGGGCGGCCGCCAGGTGCTCGGCGGCGAGCCGCGCGCACACGTCGGCGGGCAGACCGGGGCCGCCGGCCTTGGGACCGGCGATCAGTCGGCCGGCCGGGGACAGCACCCAGGCCCGCAGATCCAGGTCCGAGCCGAGCAGGTCCAGGACCACGTCCGGGCCGCCGCCCGCCGGGCCCGAGGCCATCATCCGGCGATGCCGGTCGACGACGGCCGCGAGGTCACCGGCGCGCTCGCCGGAGACCTGCCGTACGACGTGCTCGGTGATCGTCGCGAACGCCACCGACTCGTGCACGGCGAAGAGCGGCAGGCGGTGCCGGGCGCACGCGATCACCAGGTCGTCAGGGACGTTCCCCAGCTCGGCCTCGCCGGCGGCCAGGGCGGTCACCCCGGCCCGCACCAGGATCCGTACGAACGGCTCGGAGTCCGCCGCCGTCCCGCGCCAGGCCAGACCCGTGAGCACCAGTTCCCCGCCCGAGAGGTAGCGGCTGGGGTCCCGGAGGTCGGTGGTCATCACACCCCGCACGGTGCGATCCAGCTCGTCCTCGCCCCCGAGCAGCCGCAGGCCCAGCGCGTCGGTGTCCAGCAGTGCGCGCAGCCGCATTCTCGTCGCCGCCGATCTTTGTCTCGAAATCTACGATGAAGTCAGAGGTCCCGTGGTGTGGGGGACGGTCCGTTGTGTGGTGACCGCCGCTCTCCGTCTCCGAGGCTGTGTCCCAGGTCACGCGGGTTGTGTCGCGCGTTTCCACAGGGGAACGCGGAGGTTACTGGTGTCCTCCGTTCATACGAATCTACAAGATGACCTCCCTGGCCAGCCAACTCCTTCATGGTTTCGGTGACTGACCCGGTCGGCGCACGGCGCTGTGTACTGGTATCACTCCGCGTAAACAGCACATGAACGAGCCAGGTCCGCCGCACACGGATTGGCTCGATCCGTACGACTCACGAGACGAAGAAGAGAGCCGGTCATGGACTTCCTTCGCCCCGCCAGCTGGGAGGAGGCGCTCGCCGCGAAGGCCGAGCACCCCGCCGCTGTGCCGATCGCGGGTGGCACCGATGTGATGGTCGAGATCAACTTCGACCACCGCAGGCCCGAGTACCTGCTCGACCTGAACCGCGTCGGCGACCTCGACGAGTGGGAGGTCGGCGAGGAGAGTGTGCGGCTGGGCGCCTCCGTCCCGTACTCGACGATCATGGACCGGCTGCGCGCCGAGCTTCCGGGCCTGGCTCTCGCCTCGCACACGGTCGCCTCCCCGCAGATCCGCAATCGCGGGGGCGTCGGCGGCAACCTCGGCACCGCCTCCCCGGCCGGCGACGCCCATCCCGCGCTGCTGGCGGCCGGCGCCGAGGTCGAGGTGGAGTCCGTACGGGGATCCCGGCTGATCCCGATCGACGCGTTCTACACCGGAGTGAAGCGCAACGCGCTCGCCGCCGACGAGCTGATCCGGGCCGTCCACATCAAGAAGGCGGACGGCCCGCAGCAGTTCTCCAAGGTCGGTACACGCAACGCCATGGTCATCGCGGTGTGCGCCTTCGGGCTCGCGCTGCACCCGTCGTCGCGCACGGTCCGTACCGGCATCGGCTCGGCCGCCCCGACCCCCGTCCGGGCGAAGGCCGCGGAGGAGTTCCTGAACGCGGCGCTCGAAGAGGGCGGCTTCTGGGACAACGGAAAGATCATCACTCCGTCGGTCGCCAAGCAGTTCGCGGACCTGTGCGCGGCCGCCTGCAACCCGATCGACGACGTCCGGGGCACGGCGAGCTACCGCCGCCACGCGGTCGGCGTCATGGCCCGCCGCACCCTGACCTGGACCTGGGAGTCGTACCGCGGAACGGCCGCCACCACGGAGGGAGTCGCGTAATGCGCGTCAGTTTCACGGTCAACGGGCGTCCGCAGGAAGCCGACGACGTGTGGGAGGGCGAGTCCCTGCTGTACGTACTGCGCGAGCGGCTCGGCCTGCCGGGTTCCAAGAACGCCTGCGAGCAGGGGGAGTGCGGATCCTGCACCGTCCGGCTGGACGGCGTACCCGTGTGTTCCTGCCTGGTCGCCGCGGGCCAGGTGGAGGGCCGCGACGTCGTCACCGTCGAAGGGCTCGCGGACTACGCCAAACAGCGCGCCGAGCACGGCGGTTGCGCCTTCGGCGCCGGTGCCGGTGCCTCCGGTTCCGGTGGCACCTCGCTCGACGAGGCCAGGGGGTGGGCCGCCGAGGGCCATGACTCCCAGACCGGCGAGGGCACCGAACTCGCCCCGATCCAGCAGGCGTTCATCGACGCCGGAGCCGTCCAGTGCGGATTCTGCACCCCGGGGCTGCTGGTCGCCGCCGACGAGATGCTGGAGCGCAACCCGAACCCGACCGACGCGGACATCCGCGAGGCGCTCTCGGGCAACCTGTGCCGCTGCACCGGCTACGAGAAGATCATGGACGCGGTCCGCCTGGCGGCCGCCCGGCAGGGAGAGGCGGTCTGACCATGCCCAACGGCGCTCCCCTCGGTACCCCCACCAAGATCACCCAGGGCTCCCCGACCCGGGGTGGCATCGGCGAGTCCACGCTCCGCCCGGACGGCACCCTCAAGGTCACCGGCGAGTTCGCGTACTCGTCCGACATGTGGCACGAGGACATGTTGTGGGGCCACATTCTGCGCTCCACGGTCGCCCACGCCGAGATCGTCTCCATCGACACCAGCGAGGCCGTCGCCCTGCCGGGTGTCCACGCCGTCATGACGTACGACGACCTGCCGACCGAGGTGAGGAACTACGGCCTGGAGATCCAGGACACCCCGGTCCTCGCCCACGGCAAGGTCCGCCACCACGGCGAGCCGGTCGCCATCGTCGCGGCCGACCACCCGGAGACCGCGCGCCGCGCAGCCGCCAAGATCAGGGTCGAGTACCGCGAACTGCCGGTCATCACCGACGAGGCCGCCGCCACCGCCCCGGACGCGATCCTCATCCATGAGAACCGCGACGACCCTCACTTCGGCCACGTCCCGCACCCGAACATCGTCCACCGCCAGCCGATCATCCGCGGCGACGTCCCAGCGGCTCGGGAACGCGCCGACGTCGTCGTCCGGGGCGAGTACACCTTCGGCATGCAGGACCAGGCCTTCCTCGGCCCCGAGTCGGGTCTCGCGGTGCCGGACGAGGACGGCGGCGTCCACCTCTACATCGCCACCCAGTGGCTGCACTCCGACCTGCGCCAGATCGCCCCCGTGCTCGGCCTGCCCGAGCGCAAGGTACGGATGACGCTGTCCGGCGTCGGCGGCGCGTTCGGCGGCCGCGAGGACCTGTCGATGCAGATCCACGCCTGCCTGCTGGCGCTGCGCACCGGCAAGCCCGTGAAGATCGTCTACAACCGGTTCGAGTCCTTCTTCGGGCACGTCCACCGCCACCCGGCCAAGCTGTCCTACGAGCACGGGGCCACCAGGGACGGCAGACTGACGCACATCAAGTGCCGGATCGTGCTGGACGGCGGCGCCTACGCCTCCACCTCCGCTGCCGTCGTCGGCAACGCCGCCTCGCTCTCCGTCGGCCCGTACGTCGTCGACGACGTCGACATCGAGGCCCTCGCGCTCTACACCAACAACCCGCCCTGCGGCGCCATGCGCGGCTTCGGCGCGGTCCAGGCGTGCTTCGCCTACGAGGCACAGATGGACAAGGTCGCAGGCGAACTCGGCCTGGACCCGGTGGAGTTCCGCCGGCTCAACGCGATGGAGCAGGGGACCGTCATGCCGACGGGCCAGCCCGTCGACTCCCCGGCCCCCGTCGCCGAACTCCTGCGCCGCGTCAAGGCGATGCCGATGCCGCCGGAGCGCCAGTGGGAGAGCAGCGAGGGCGCGGACGTACGACAGCTGCCGGGCGGCCTGTCCAACACCACGCACGGCGAAGGCGTCGTCCGCGGCGTCGGCTACGCGGTCGGCATCAAGAACGTCGGCTTCTCCGAGGGCTTCGACGACTACTCGACCGCGAGGGTGCGCATGGAGGTCGTCGGCGGGGAGCCCGTCGCCACCGTGCACACCGCGATGGCCGAGGTGGGCCAGGGCGGCGTCACCGTCCACGCGCAGATCGCCCGCACGGAGCTCGGCGTCGCCCAGGTCACCATCCACCCGGCGAACACACAGGTGGGCAGCGCCGGTTCGACGTCCGCGTCACGTCAGACCTACGTCACCGGAGGCGCCGTCAGGAACTCCTGCGAGCTCGTCCGGGAGAGGGTCCTGGAGATCGGGCGCCGCAGGTTCGGCTCGTATCACCCCGCCTGGGCCACCGCCGAACTGCTGCTGGAGGGCGGCAAGGTGGTGACCGACGGCGGTGAGGTCCTCGCCGACCTGGTGGACGTACTGGAGGACGAGGCCGTCGAGGTCGAGGCCGAGTGGCGGCACCGCCCCACCGAGGCCTTCGACCTGCGCACCGGCCAGGGCTTCGGACACGTCCAGTACTCCTTCGCCGCCCACCGCGCGGTCGTCGAGGTCGACACCGAGCTCGGCCTGGTCAAGGTCATCGAACTGGCCTGTGCCCAGGATGTCGGCAAGGCGCTCAACCCGCTGTCCGTCATCGGCCAGATCCAGGGCGGCACGATCCAGGGTCTCGGCGTGGCGGTCATGGAGGAGATCATCGTCGACCCGAAGACCGCGAAGGTGCGCAACCCCTCCTTCACGGACTACCTGATCCCCACCATCCTCGACACACCGACCATCCCGGTCGACGTGCTCGAACTCGCCGACGACCACGCCCCGTACGGGCTGCGCGGCGTCGGCGAGGCACCGACGCTGTCGTCGACTCCGGCCGTGCTCGCGGCCATTCGGAACGCCACGGGCCTGGAGCTGAACAGAACGCCGGTACGTCCCGAACACCTGACGGGAACCGCGTAACGTCCGCCGCCGGCACCAAGGAGGCCGAGACAGATGCTGGACATCGCCGAAGAACTGCACCGGTGGGTCGAGCAGGGACGCGACTTCGCCGTGGCCACCGTGGTGGCCGTGAGCGGCAGTGCGCCCCGCCTGCCCGGCGCCGCCCTCGCGGTGGACGCCGACGGCACGGCGATCGGCTCGGTCTCCGGCGGCTGTGTGGAGGGCGCGGTCTACGACCTGTGCCAACAGGCCCTGGCGGACGGGGAGTCGGTCCTGGAGCGGTTCGGCTACAGCGACGAGGACGCCTTCGCCGTCGGCCTGACCTGCGGCGGTGTCATCGACATCTACGTCACTCCGGTGCGGGCGGGCGACCCCGTCCGCCCGGTCGTCACGGCCGCGCTCGCCGCCGCCGCGGGCCGACGGGCGGCCGCGCTGGCCCGGATCGTGTCCGGTCCCGCGGACCTCCTCGGCCGCGCGATGCTGGTCCGATCCGAGGGCGGACCCGACGGCGGTTTCGGCGCCCACCCCGAACTGGACCGCACGATCGCCGCGGAGGCCGGCGCCTTCCTGGACGCGGGCCGCACCGGCACCCTGCGGATCGGCGCACAGGGCTCCCGCTGCGGCACCCCGCTCACGGTGCTCGTCGAGTCGTCCGTCCCCCCGCCCCGGATGATCGTCTTCGGCGCCATCGACTTCGCGTCGGCGCTGGTCAGGGTCGGCAGGTTCCTGAACTACCACGTGACGGTGTGCGACGCACGCCCGGTGTTCGCCACCCGCGCCCGCTTCCCCGAGGCCGACGAGATCGTCGTCGAGTGGCCCCACACCTACCTGGAGCGCACAGAGGTCGACGCCCGTACGGTCCTGTGCGTCCTCACCCACGACGCCAAGTTCGACGTACCCCTGCTGAAACTGGCCCTGCGCCTCCCGGTGGCGTACGTCGGTGCGATGGGCTCCCGCCGGACCCACCTGGACCGCGACGCCCGCCTGCGCGAGGTCGGGGTGAGCGAGCTGGAGCTGACGCGGCTCCACTCCCCGATCGGGCTGGACCTCGGAGCCCGTACGCCCGAGGAGACGGCCCTGTCGATCGCCGCGGAGATCGTCGCGAACCGGCGGGGCGGCAGCGGTGTCTCCCTGACCGGTGCGCACACACCGATCCATCACGAGGTGACCTCGGGCCCGGCGGGGCGGATCGGGTCGGTGGCCTGAGCTGAACTGAACCGGCCGATCCCTCGACCCGCCCCGCCGACCGGTCGTCAGGGCCGTCTGAGCAGCTGGTTGAGCGCCCGTCCGAAGACCGACCGGGCCGCCGCCCCCAGCACGGGATCCAGGAACGCGGGCAGCGGACGCACCCGGAGTTCCTCGCGCCACACCACCCGCGTACGCCCGCCCGGGCCGGGGAGCACCTCGATCTCGGCCCAGCCGCGGACGATCCGGCCCCGCTTCTCCAGGCGGCACAGGCCCGGCAGGGTCTCGGTGGGCGGGCGCCACAGAGTGACCTCCATCCGGTCGTCGAAGGCGAGCGGACCGATCCCCGAACGGGCCACGAAGACCGTGCCCGGACGTGTCGGCGAGGGCGTGACCACGATGACGCGGGTCAGCGGGACCACCATGGCGTGGCGGGGCCACTCCGTGAGGCGGCGCCAGGCCTCGTCGAGGGGAAGGGGTGCCGTGCGTTCGAGCTGGAAGGTGACCACAGAACGATCGTAGGGAATCCGGCCTGCTCAACGGCGTGTTCGTATACGGCTCACCCTGTTGGCCCAGTCGGGCATCGGCGCGGGGGCGTACTCCGGGCGAACGCGCCGCTCGTCGTGGGCCGACGCCGACCGACGCATACGCGACCGCCGAGGGGTTACTCGGATCGACGCCAGTGAACGCGAGCGAGGAGGTGGCGCCGTGAGCCGCGTCAGGGCCGTGTTGTTCGAACGGGACGGGACACTCGTCGAGGACGTCCCGCACAACACCGACCCCGACCGTGTCCGTCCCCTCGCCGGAACCCGCGAGGCGGTCGGTCTGCTGCGTCTGCACGGCATCAGCACCGGGTTCCTCACCGAACAGCCCGGTGTGGCACGCGGTCTGCTCACCGATGCCGAGGTGCGCCGGGTCGACCGGCGGGTCGACGACCTCCTCGGCCCGTTCGACGTGTGGGGTGTGTGCCCGCACGCTCCGGACGACGGCTGTCACTGCCGTGCACCCGAACCGGGACTGCTCCTGTGGGCGGTCGGCCGGGTGTGCACGGCCCCGTCGGACTGTGTCGTCGTCGGCGACCGCGGTGCGCGTGTCGAGGCCGCACGGCGGGCGGGCGGCCACGGCATCCTCGTCCCCTCGGACCGGACCCTGCCGGAGGAGACGGCGCATGCCGACCATGTGGCGCCGGACGTCCTGACCGCCGTACGCGCGATCCTCACCGGCCCGCCGCGGGGCCGGGTGCTGGCCGACGAGCGGCCCATCGAGTCCGCGTACGCCACCGGGGAGGGGCCGGGGTGACCCCCTCCGATGCCGGTGCCGGAGGGGGCACTGATCTGTCACTCGCCGTAGAACGTGGCGTCCGCCCGGTCGGTGGCCGTGCTCAACGTCTGTACGTACAGCAGGTAGTTGTAGTGGCGGACATAGCGCCCGGCGGAGGCGTACGACTCGTAGGAGACCCCGGCCGAGTCCGACAGCCCCGCACGCTTGAAGAAGGTGGCGTCGGAGGCGAACTGCGCCGAGCCGTCGTTCTTCTCCAGCCGGACCTCGAAGTTGTTACTGCGCAGGTAGTAGCCGGGGAAGTTGGCCGACTCCAGTGACACGGTGCCGCTGCCGGCCAGGCCGGTGACGACCCGGAACTGGGAGTCGGCGAGCGGGGAGACGCCGGTGTCGATCCGGGCCCGGTAGTCGTAGTGGCGGACGAAACGGTCCGGGAAGTTGTACGACGACAGCCGCTGCGGAGTCACCCCGTCGGCCACCGGGACACCGAAGTCCGGGGTGCCGTCGGCCTTCCAGTACAGCTTCTGGACCCGGGTGCGGCGGTTCGGGTCGTTCAGCGGATCGCCGCTGATGTTCTTGTAGTTGCGGTCGTGGTAGACGAGGACGTCGCTCTTGCCGTCCTCGGACACGGTGAACGAGTTGTGGCCCGGGCCGTATTGGCCGGTGGACGCGTTGCTGGTGAAGACGGGCGTCGAACTCTTCGTCCACGAAGCCGCGTTGAGCAGGTCCGCGCTCGCGGAAGTGGACAGCAGACCGAGGCAGTAGTTGCTGTCGGTGGCGCTCGCCGAGTACGACATGAACACCTTGCCGCCGTGCTGGATCACCGCCGGACCCTCGTTGACCTTGTACCCGACCGTCTCCCAGGCGTAGGTGGGGCGGGACAGCCGGACCGGAGTGCCGGTGATGGTCCAGGGGTTGGACATCCTGGCCAGGTAGATGTCGGTGTTGTTGTCCACCGACGGGTCGCGCTGTGCCCAGGCCAGATAGCGCACGCCGTTCACCACGAAGGTCGTCGCGTCCAGGGAGAAGCTCTCCCACTGGGTCCTGATCTGCCCCTTCTCCGTCCAGGTGGCGGTCAGCGGGTTGGCGCCGCCGCCCTCCAGGACGTACATCCGGATCGCCCACACGTCACTGGTGGAACCGGCGGCGAAGTACACGTACCACTTGCCGTCGATGAAGTGGATCTCCGGCGCCCAGATGTGCGCGCCCATCACACCGCTGGCGTGCTTGGTCCAGATGGTCGTCTCCGGTGCCGTCGACAGGCCCTGGATGGTGGTCGCGCGGCGCAGCACGATGCGGTCGTACTCGGGGACGGTCGCGGTGAAGTAGTAGTAGCCGTCGGTGTGTTTGACGATGTGCGGGTCGGCCCGCTTCTCCGCGATCGGGTTGGTGTACGTCACGGCGGGGGAGGCGGGGACGGCGGCCCGCGCGGCGGGCCCCGGGCCGGCCAGGCAGGCCGCGAGCGCGACCAGCCCGGCCAGGAGCAGACGAACGGCGTTGCGTCTCAAGGGAGTTCTCCGGAGGAGGAAGTCAGGTGGTGGGGACGAGGCGCCACTGCTGGCAGGTGTTGTCGAGCCACGACCACTGGCGTACGTCGGCGCCGTTCGCGGTACCGCAGTCGGCGACGTCGGCGACCTTGCCGCTGTTCTCGTTGACGATCCGTACGTAGTCGCCGGTCGCCGTGTACACCAGCCGGTAGCGCTGGCACTTGTTGTTGAGCCATGACCACTGGCGCAGGTCGGCGCCGTCGGCGGTGGAACAGTCGGCCGCGTCCAGTACGCCGCCGGTGGCCACGTTGACCAGGCGGGAGGTGTCGTCGCCTTGGTCCTCGACCTTCCACTTCTGGTTGGCGCCGCCGGTGCAGCTCCACTGGAAGACGTTGGTGCCGTTGGCGGTGGAGCCGCCCTCGACGTCCAGGCACTTGCCGCTGTTGCGGTTGACCAGCGTGTACGCGGCCGGGGTGGCCGCCGTCTCGCCGGACGGGCCGGGCAGGGATCTGCCGAGGGCGACCGGGGTGCCGAAGTTCGGGGTGCCGTCGGCGTTCCAGGTGAACTTCTGGGCCCGGGTGGTGCGGCCGTTGCCGCAGCCGCCGCTCGACGAGGAGTTGGCGTGGTAGACGATCCAGTTCTCGGTGCCGTCCGGTGAGCTGAAGAACCCGTTGTGGCCGGGTCCGTAGACGCCGCCCGAGTCGCTGCGCTGGAAGACCGGGGTCTGCTTCTTCGTCCAGGACGCCGGATTCAGGGGGTCGGAACCGGTCAACTCCAGCTGGCCGAGCTTGTAGTCGGCCGTCTGGCACGAACTCGCGGAGTATGTCAGGAAGGTGCGGCCGTCGTGGTAGAGCGGCTCGGGGCCCTCGTTGACGGGGGAGCCAACCCGTTCCCAGCTCAGTGTCGGACTGGAGATGACGGTGAAGGTGCTGCTCGCCAGGGTGTACGGATTGCTCATCGGCGCGATGACCAGGCTCTGGGTGCTGCCGTTCACGAATCCGCTGCCGACGAGATAGAGCTTGCCGCCGGTCCGGAGCACGCTCGCGTCGATCAGCCAGCCGCCGGGAGTCAGGTTGGACCCGGTCAGTGAGCCCTTGTAGGTGTACGGGCCCATCGGGTCGGTGCCGGCGCTCTCCAGGACATGGGTGCGCTGGGAGTCGCAGCAGGCCACACCGCTCTGCCCGGCCGAGTAGTACAGGTACCAGTGGCCGTTGACGAAGTGGATCTCCGGCGCCCAGATGTTGGTGTTGCGGGTCGACGTGGTGTCCGACCACACCTGCACGGTCGGCGCGGTGGCCAGGCCCGCCAGTGTCGGCGACTTCCGCATACCGAGCACACCGGTGAACGTCGTGGTGACCAGGTAGTAGTTGCCGTCGTAGTACTCCAGCCAGGGGTCGGCGCCCTTCGACGACTTGAGCGGGTTGGTGTACGGACGGCCGTCGGCGGCGACGGCCGGCTGGGTCGTCGCCGACACCAGGGCGACGAGCACGGCGAGGACGTACAGGAGCAGGGATCTGCGGCGCGTTGTGGGGGGTTGCGGTGACATTCGGGGCATAGGGGGACCATCCCTGTCCGTAATTTCGAACGCAGTTCGTAAATTCGATCAGAAGATAGGTCGGGACCATGTCCACGTCAACGGTTTGGTCACACGCGCTTTCCCTGCGGGAGACATGTGGCGGCAACACGGGCTTCGCCCACGGGAGATGGTGGCGGTCACACCCGCCTCGCGTACGGAAGGCGGTGGCGGCGCCCGCTCGCACGGGCGGCGCGAGGACCACCGGGTCCTCGCGCCGCCTCGCCTGCTCGCGGTTCGGCTCAGGCGGCCGACGGTCGCGCGGGCAGTACGTGGTCGCCGACGCTGTCCGTGCTCAGGCACAGTGAGCACACCACCGCGTCGTGCGTCTGACAGGCCGCCAGGTCGGGCCGCTCGTACGCCTGGTGGCACACATGGCAGTCGTACGTCGTTCCGCTCGGGTTGTCGTCCTGGTCGAGCAGCGGCTCGTCGATGCCGTCGTCGGTGCGGCGCAGGTAGTACCTGCCCTTGGTGACGATCGCCATCAACGGGGTGAGGACGAAGGCGATGACGGCCGCGGCGACGGGGGAGTACGGCTGCAGGGTGTCGCCGAGGGCGTGGAAGTACATCGCGATGGAAAGGCCGGACGCGGCGAGGAACGCCACCACACCCACCGGGTTGACGGCGTACAGCATGCCGCGGCGGAACTCCGGCTGGAGCGGGGACAGCTTCAGCAGGTACTTGTTGACGCCTATGTCGGTGGCCACGGTGACCACCCAGGCGATCGCGCAGTTCGAGTAGAAGCCGAGGATGTCGTTGAGGAAGCTGAACATGTCGGCCTCCATCAGCACCAGCGCGAAGGCCAGGTTGACCAGGACGAAGACCATCCGGCCCGGGTAGTGCCGAGTGACCCGGGTGAAGGAGTTGGTCCACGCCAGCGAACCCGAGTACGCGTTGGTCACATTGATCTTGATCTGGCTGATCACGACCAGCGCCACCGCCAGCGGCACCACCAGCCAGGTCGGCATCATCGCGTCGAAGGCGCCGCGGAACTGCTGGATCGGCTCGGGTGCCGCCGTCGGGCCGACCTTGGCCAGGATGTACACGGCGAGGAAGACACCGATGGCCTGCTTCAGCGCGCCGAGCACCACCCAGCCGGGGCCGGCCATGATCACGGCGGTCCACCAACCGCGCTTGTTCGCCTCGGTCTTGGGAGGCATGAAGCGCAGATAGTCGATCTGTTCACCGATCTGCGCGATCAGCGACAGGCACACGCCCGCGCCCAGCAGGACGGACGCGGTGTTGACGCCGCCCTCGCCGTCGGTGCCCGCGTAGGAGAGGAAGCGGTCCACGGTGCCCGGGTCCGTGGCGATCAGATAGACCAGCGGGGCGACCATCAGTACCAGCCAGATGGGGGTGGTCCACACCTGGAGCTTGCTGAGCGCCTTCATGCCGTAGATCACCAGCGGGATCACCATCAGGGTGGACACCAAGTAGCCCAGCCAGAGCGGCAGTCCGAGGCCGAGCTTGAGGCCCTGCGCCATGATCGAGCCTTCGAGGGCGAAGAAGATGAAGGTGAAGCTGGCGAAGATGACACTGGTGAGGACCGAGCCGTAGTAGCCGAAGCCGGAGCCGCGGGTGATCAGGTCCAGGTCGATGTTGTAGCGGGCACCGTAGTACGCCAGCGGGAATCCGGTGACGAAGATGGCGACGGCGGCGACGGCGATCGCCACGAGCGCGTTTCCGGTACCGTGCGCCAGCCCGATGCCGGCGCCGATGGAGAAGTCGGCCATGTAGGCGATGCCGCCGAGCGCGGTCGTGGCCACGACCATCGGGGTCCAGCGGCGGTAACTCCGGGGCGCGAAGCGGAGGGTGTAGTCCTCCAGGGTCTCCTTGGTCGCCTGGCTGGTCGGGGAGTTGGGCTCGGTGGCTGTCTGAGACGACTCGGTGGTACTCATGTCAGCCCTTCGGGGTGCGGTGGTGCCGGAGCGGGTGGGGGGAGCGCACGCCCGGTCGGCTTCGTCGGCAGCCGGGCAGTCGAGGGACCGGGGTGGGGATCCCCGGGGCTTCAGAAGGGGGCCGTGTGCTGGGCAACCATGGGCGGACACGCTAGGAACGGGTTGTTTCCTGAACCGCCTTGGCGGGTGAACGGGGGGTTTCCGCCCATGGCGCCGGCGAGGGGGGGCGGTCAACGGGGCGGTGGCCGACCGAACGGCGTCGGACAGGAAGGCGGTTGGCAGGACGGCGTCTGACGAGACGGCGGCGGACAGGAAGGCGGTTTGCAGGACGGCGGTGGACAGGACGGCGGTTGACGGAACGGCGGCTGACGGAACGGCGGCTGACGGAACGGCGGTGAACGGGACGGCGGTTGACGGGTTGCGGTGCGACCTCGGCCCAGATGCGACAGATATGGCCAAAACTCCACTGTCCGTAATGGTGATCTTCATTGAAAGGTCCTTCGGGCATGACGGGTTGAAATACGTTGGGTTCTGATCGCCAACACCGAGCCACAGGAGGACCTGCCGTGTCCGACGCCCACCCCAAGGCCACCACCGGTGCCGAGTCGGCCGCCCGGATCGACACCTCCAAGCCGCACTCCGCCCGCTTCTGGAACTACTTCGTCGGCGGCAAGGACCACTACGAGGTCGATCAGCAGATCGGGGACGAGATCAAGGAGATCTTCCCCGGTCTCGTCGACGTGGCGGTCACGAGCCGGCACTTCCTGGGGCGTGCCGTCCGGCACCTGGCCGGAGCCCAGGGCATCCGTCAGTTCCTGGACATCGGCACCGGCCTGCCGACCGCCGACAACACCCACGAGGTCGCCCAGCGCGTGGCTCCGGACGCGCGGATCGTGTACGTCGACAACGACCCCGTCGTGCTGGCCCACGCCAATGCCCTGCTCACCAGCACCCGGGAAGGCAAGACCGCCTATCTGGACGCCGACCTGTACGAGCCCGAGGCCGTCCTGGAGGCAGCCGCCCGCACCCTCGACCTCTCCCGGCCGACCGCGCTGATGATCCTCAACACGCTGGGCCATGTCGCCGACCACGACCAGGCCCGCGACCTCGTGCGCCGGCTCATGGCAGGACTCCCCTCGGGCAGTTACCTGGTGATCAGCGACAGCACCTCCACCAGCCCGGGCATGATCGCCGCGTCCGAGGCCTACAACGCGAGTGGCGCGGTGCCGTACCACGTACGGCCCGTCGCGGAGATCGCCGGGTTCTTCGAGGGCCTCGACCTGGTGGAGCCCGGCGTCGTCCAGGTGACCGAGTGGCGCCCCGACTCCGGCGACACGACCGGCCGTGTCGCGGTCGACGCCTACTGCGGGATGGGCCGCAAGCCCTGATCCATGGCGGTACCCGGACCTCAGGCGTCACCGCGGGCCGGGATCCGCAGGCTCACCCGGTAGCCGCCGTGCGGGGCGGGGCCGGACTCGAAGGTGCCGCCGAGAAGTTCGGCGCGTTCCTTCAGACCGACCAGGCCCTGGTGGGAGCCGGGCAGGGGGAGGGACGGGCGGGTGGTCGGTGTGTTCGTGACGGTCACGCCGAAGCCGCCACCGTCGTCGGCGCCCCACAGCCGTACGGTCGCTCTCGCGCCCGGGGCGTGCTTGCGGACGTTGGTGAGGGCTTCCTGCACCGTGCGGTAGACGGCGCGCTGTGCCGGTGGGCTGATGTCCGGCGGGAGTTCGCCGGACAGTTCGGTGTCGATGCCGCTGGTGGTGACGAGCTGGTGGAGGTCGGCGAGGGTGGGCTGCGGGGTGAGCTCGGTGGCCCGTCCCCCGGACGCGCGCAACAGCGTGACCATGTGCCGCAGTTCGTCGAGGGTGTCGACGCTGAGGGACCGGATGGTGCGGGCGCCCTCCTTGAAGTCCGGGTCCTGCGCTGCCACTTGGAGGGCACCGGCCTGGACGGCGATCAGGCTGACCTGGTGGGAGACCACGTCATGCATCTCGCGGGCGAGCTGGGCGCGTTCGCGGGCGAGGACGGCCTGGGAGTGCAGCAGCCGTTCGTGTTCGCGGGCCTCCTCGATCTCGATGAGGCGGCGGGCCAGGTCTCTTCGTGCCTGGAGGAGCTGGCCGAGAAGGACGGGGGCGGCGGCGGTGGCGAGCGTGTAGAAGAAGGAGACGACGGTCCACGCGCGGTCGTGGGACGAGAGGTCGTCCGGCGGCCAGGGAGCGGCGGAGGCGAGCGCGAACAGCACCGCGCACACGGCGAGCAGACGGCGGTCACGGGAGCGTTCCGCGAGCGTGAACAGGGCGGCGAACGGGGCGAAGACGACGTCCTGCATCAGGCTGGCGGGGAGGGTGACCAGGAACACCGCGAGCGGGAGGCGCCGACGGGCCACGAGCGCCACGCAGGCGAACGCGGCCAGGGACCGCGCGGCCATGGACGCGTCCGCGTCCCAGAGGCTGATCCGGACGTCCGCGGCCGCGATCGCGACGACGACGGCGTCGACGACCGGGTCGGGGACCCGCGTCCACCAGGCTCCGGGCGCGGTCATCGGCCGGACTCCGAGCCCCGCCGCCCCTCGTCGAGCAGCCCGGCCCGCTGGGCGAGCAGCGCGGCCTGTACCCGGCTGCCGACCCGCAGCTTGGTGAGGATCGCGCTGACGTGGTCCTTGACGGTGCCCGCGCTCAGATGGATCCG
>Ga0307514_10002747_pt1 | contig 17755 bp, 6 predicted proteins | sample 16_EM_MG_FD_203088 | JGI IMG/M metagenome (GOLD analysis project Ga0307514, IMG submission 203088) | Populus trichocarpa ectomycorrhiza microbial communities from riparian zone in the Pacific Northwest, United States - 16_EM | ecosystem: Host-associated > Plants > Roots > Unclassified | place... | reverse complement strand
TGTGAAGATTTTTTTCAATAAAGTAATGTTAGAATCCTAATAGTTGCGCATTTCAGATTATTATAAAATTGATAAATCTTAATAAATAATATAATATTGAATATGCCTCGTAGTCAATCAGTGAGTTATACATCGCACATATTTTATTTATGTAAAATATATTTATTATTGATAAAGATTTTTTTTATCTTTAATATTAATTTATATTTGATTAATGAATTTAATGTTTAATTAATGAATATAGAGTACAAGTAAAGTTTATAAGAAAACATTATTTTGCAAAGAAAATTATAAAGTTGTTATATAATTATGATAATCTTATTGCATCAAAGTATTTTTTTTTTAAAATGTTTCTGGTCAATATTCTATTAATATCGGATATTAATTCTAGTTGTTGAGACCACTTCATATTATGTTTCTTCCTTTATAAAAAGGAAGCGGTCGCTCTCATAAATTGAGGTATAAGGGATACTTGAAACTAATATGCATGTGCTTGTCAGATGATATGTACACTGAACTAACTCGCAAAAAAATTTCATATAGAGATATCACATATGTCCAAGGTAAGACTCTCATGATAACTATGTAAGTGATCCTTAGACTTGAGATCATTAAGTTATCTTATATAAGGAATGTTATGCTTTGATCATAACCACACGTTGTTCCAATCAAGGATAACAAACAGACATATATTGTGTATAACATAAACTATATGAAGGTATTTGAGTAATTAAGATAGGATTTATCACCTTGAGTGAATTAGAAAAAATATTTCATATGTTCTCAAATAATATTAATTGTGAAATCCTTGGCCAAGATGGAATGAATTTTGAAAAGAATTTCAAAATCTTATTCAAAGAATAAATGACTATAATGTTGAGAACTAACATGAATTGGCAAAGCAAACATACTTCATACTATAATATCTAAACAGAATATTCTTGATGAAAAGATAATAATTACACTAAAAAACTAGTTACCAAAAGGTAAGTCAAACAACTTATAACTTTTCTAATATTTAGGGGAATCATAACATGTTGCTAGATATTGTACTTGATCTTCAAATATAAATCAATCAATTATCAAATTGATAATAAATTAAATAGTTTAATTTATTTAATCTTATTTTATTTAGGATTATGATTTATATTTAGGCCAACTTATCAGGGGACCTAATGAGTTATACACATAAGAACCATTGGTCAGAAATTAAAATGGGATGATTAATCAAGTGTGATTTTATTATGAATCAATTTTAAAAATTGAGGCCTAGAATGTGGTTAATACATGAATTACAATTCTAGGCCTAGAAAAAATCAAGTAGGGGCTTGATTGAATAAATTTCTAAAATCATTCTAAAATAATATATGTGATATTATTTAAAAAACAAATTGATATTTTGCTATTTATAGGGTTTTTAAGTTTCCCTATAAATACAATGATATGTCTTTTATTTCCTAAGAGAAAGTGAGTAGAGTACAGTACTTAAACATCTAAAACACAAAAGAAAATGAGCTAGCACTCTAAGGTATAACAATCACTCTCTTCTAAAAGGGCTTAAGAGATTTCTCATTGGTGATTCGTGTGAATTACCGTTAAAGGCTGAATACTTGGACAACTTGTGGTTCACAACAATCCAGCCTTGAAGCAATTATTCAAAACCAAAAAGAACATCTGGTCTTCATGTAATCTTTACATAAACCCTAAACAACTCTAGATCTGTCTAACAAGATCCTTAGGACTCTTGAAAAAATTTGAATTTATTATTTTCGCTGTGTGTATGTGTTCTTTAGAAATATGGCACCTCTCAATATTGATTTTAAATGCTGATAGGGGGAGGCTGAACAATCACTTTTAGAAGACCATTCAGTTGCATGTGATTAATGTAGTAGGTTTTTAGCCTTCCTAAGGTTATGATATGATGCCACATATCCTTCATTTATTGGTGGGAATAAGAGGCGGTGGTCTATATAAACTCTCTTATTTCTCAATTCAATTTCTTACTTTTGCCAAATTTCTTTCTACACTTTCTGTAATAGGAGTCTTAAAAGAAAAGATCAAGTTTTATTTATTTTTAGCAGAAGAGCCTTCTTTTGGGTAAACACAGAAAACTTTTCATCTTGTTCTTATTTTCAAGTTTTATTCTTTGTTAAAATGACTTTTTGATAGGACAACAAGATTATTTCTTTCAAAAAAGATTTCAGTTTCAAGCCTAAAACTGAAATCACTCGCTAGGGGTCGGTTGCAATTAGAATAGACCTTAGATCTAAACACGGTTTTGGTCAACCCTCTTTTACAAGAAGAAGGGATGGGGTTGTCTTTAAAGAGGTTACAAACCTTCGATGACAACTAAGGTTACCTAGGACTCTTTAGGATGAGGCAGAAAGCACAATATCATATGAGTAAGTAACTTTAGCGAATTCTAGACAACTAAGGGACTTTGTGATACTGTTGCCTGAAGTTGATGACTGAGTTACCCATTTCATTAACAAACTTATTGGGGGTAACTTTATCATTACTGTTCTCATGTATATGTACGAGTCAGGTACCCATTTCCCTTATAAGGGTTTGTAAGGTATGTTTTTTGTTATTTTAATATGAGTTTGACTCAGCTCCATCTCAACAAGTATACCATTTTATCTACTTTTGATAAGCTACAATTAGAGTGTTCAGACACTATTATTCACTAATTAGTAGTGTTGGAAGGAGGGCTTTCATTCCTTGGTTCTTTACTTTTTCCACTAGGCCAATAGGGCCTATGAAAGGTACTTTTCAAGGTAAATCTACTCATTCGAATAAGTGGAGGGAAAAATAAGTAATAGTGAGATTTGATAGTGTGGCTAAATCTCGGAAGGGGTATAATGTTATCTAGGGTTATTCACATTGTTAGAGAGCACCTCTTGTGGATGTGAACGACAAGTCTCTTCCCAATAAGGAGGAGGAGAGGGTATGCAGTAGGTTATAGGAGCTCCAGATTGAGTACAAAATCAATTGCTTGGCTCAAGGACTCTATGACGTTTCTGATACTAGTATGTTATTTTCCCAATCATTTATTTTAGCTTAGTGTGTTATTCATCATCTAAATTTTTCCTTGTGCAAGATCCATACCAAGATTAACTGAATCAGAGTTCAACAAGTTTACATCATCTATTCCTAACCATGTGACCACCTCAACACCTAAGCGTGCCCTTTTTTTTAAAAGACCTTTTAGTCTCCTTCTCAAAGATAGTCCTGATATCCAAGAGGATAGGTATAAAAAAAGCTCTTATGGTTATTAAGGAGTTCCTTAAAAAACAACAAAAACAGGCCATAAAGTATCTACTTTTGAATTAGCAAGGTATACCTAGAACAATTACTCTCTCTTAACTTTCCTTTGGAAAATTTTGCCTATCACAAACTTATATAGCTTAAAAAAAAATTTGTTTAGGCTTTTGGACCTTTACATTTATGTTTTTATTGATATTTCTCTTATTTTTCTTAACTTTTCTATTCCTTTTCTTTTCTTTTCCCCCCTTTCTTTATCCTTTTTTTTTTTTGAACTCGAGGGGGGATTTATAGGGTTTTGCTAGGGTTTTGGGAGGTCTTGAATTCATTTCTGACCATTTGATCTTGAGAAAAGTGTTGTAAACCCTTGATAAGAACCCTTTGAGGAGCCTTTGTGTGTAAACACATAAAAAGCAAATCGGTTTTTGCATGATGATTGCATTGTCGGGGCTGACCGATTTGTCCACTTTCGAGGCCTCGTCAGAGCAATTATGACATCATTGTCACCTGAGACCACCTGAAGCTGGTAGATGGGGTGCACACCTTTCATTTAGATCTAACTTTGTTTAATTTGGAGGTCGGTAGCTCCATATTTATTCATTTAAAGTTGTCGACTCGATCAACCAAAACTGTCAAAACAGAGATGCAAGCTGACGAACGATGTGTCATTCACTTTCTCTTCATTAAGTCTAAACGACACGTTGTTTAGGGTTCTTAATTTGGGACTAACTAATTTCAATTGAGTTCTTGTTCTTTCAATTGCTTTTAATTATACTTGTAATTGCCTCTAGACTTTTAATTTTATGCAATTTTACTCTTGCAAAACTCAATTGTTAGCCTCAAAGTTGACCATTATTTTCATTTTAGGCCTTGGTTTTGAATTTGTGCATTTCGACCCTCAATTGACCTATAAACTTTTAATTTCTTCAATTTAGCCCTTGATTTGGTCAATTTCAGCCTCTACATTCATGCTCCCTTTATAGTTTGGTCCCTGGTTTTGGACTTCTTGAATCAAGTCCCTAATTGTCCGTCAAAGTTCAAAATTTATTCAAATACGCCCCTAAGTTAACCAAATTAACTCTTAAAAATTGCAATTAGACCCCTAGACTTTAATTTCTTCCAATTAAAGCATAAATTCACTTCAAAAATAAATTTTTCTTGCAATTAAACCCTCAATAAATTCAATTAAACCTTGAGAAATTCCAATTGAGTCCTTAAACATTCAATTTTGAATTTTCTCTTTATATTGAATTTGTTTTTGCCAATAAAGCTTTCATCAATTGAAGATACACTGTCAAATTTTCTAATCTTTTATATTTTGATCTTCCTTAACCTGTCTTAGGCAATTTCCTGGACGTTCTGGTATATTCTACTCACTAATATATATTTTTTTATTTTCTTCCAATATTTTTTTAATTTTTTGTATTTTGTTTTTGTTTATGTGAGGCTTCAAAATGTGTAACAATATCATAAAATGATTTTGTTTGTTACGTACGTAAAAATTAACTTGAAGTTAATTTTACTTGCCAAAACCAAAAAAAAAATGCTTATTGTGGTTATTTAAAGATAAATATTGAAATTACAAATTAACTCTATGAAACCATAAAGATATTGTATCTTAATTAATTATTTAGTAATCATGGAAATTGTAGGTAATTAATTAAAATTGAGATTAAAAAAAGGTACTTTATTCCCATATCAGATAAAAAAAATTGTTTTTTTTATATAATAATTTATAAAGAATAAGGAGTTGAATGTATTGATTTATTTTTGTCTAATATAGTCAGCGTGATATCGAATGGATTTGATGAGTTGAGTGTTCATAATAGGAGGAAGCTGGGTATCTTGAATAAGCTTAATTACAACTCCAGGATCTAACTCAACCTCCAAATTCACCCTAAAATGAAAGGACTTTTGCAACTGAATTTTTGGTGCTAAACAAGCCCTAACGATGCCTCTACCACTGCTCGACCTAATGTAGTCCACAAAGTGACATCTGTACTCAATTTGACAGCACCATTAGCTGGTGTTTTCCAGTAAATATGTTGTTCCACACGTGTTGCAGCATTCTTATCAAGAATGCTCGTGTAAATTCATCACTGAGCAAAGGATCACCTCAGCTTGTGTAAATGCATTGGAAGGAGGAGTAATCTGAGTTAGGGTCAAATATTGCCTTATTTCTCCACTACCAAATACACTAACAAGCAGCCCCCCAACCAAGTGTTCCAAGAAGAACTCAAAAGACAACTAGCGTCATTGAATGAATTAATGGAACTCCTAGTTCTAGAAGCTCCAAGTTTGGTTCCAATCCTTTCTTTTACTTTTGACAATTGTTAGAAATTAGATTCTTAAATATTAATTCTTCCCAAAGAGAAATTAAATCTTGAACAAGAGTTTTTAGAGGGGTGTTAGAGTTCATCTCTTCTATATATGTGTCACTGTGTAACAATACACACACACACACACACACACACACACATACTCGTTGATGGCATTGTTTATATTTTGAAATTGCTAATGAGAAGTGAAATCAAGCTGGTTAATTTTTCAACATGTCCTAAAATACTGGATTGTTGGCCCTTTGCTCACATATATACTTGACAATGTGATATAATAATCAAACCTGTAACACTAGATCCACAGGTCGGTAAGATGAAATTTCATCTAACTTAAGAAGGCAAACCAATATTATAAAAATGGAAAATCAGTGATGAAGTCCTAAAAAATAAAAGTAGCCTAGGAATAAGGTTCTTGGGTTAGATAATCAGTTAATCAATTGGTTCTAATAATCTCATTCATTCTCCCTAGCTAAGGTGTTTTTTAGCATATACTTGGTAGGCCAAGATAGCTTATGACTAGTACTTGCAAAAGATTTTTTTGGTGGAGATAGACTCTCTGATGCTTAAATAAATATATTTTTAAAGGGAGAAAATATAAGAATATTCTAGAGAGAGATGCTATGAAAATATATATGCAGTAGAGAATAAAGATTGTGAACCTTTGATTTGAAGGTCTCATAGTGTTTTTATAGCCCATGAGTCTTGTCTTTTTAAGAAGAGGAGGGTCTAGAGTGTAATTTTACTTTGATAGCATTTAATGAGGTATAATTATCCCTTACATCTATATTAATATTTGATGGAAATATGGTGGGTCCTTAGAGGACTTTTATACTCCTAAAAAGTGTAGGGAGATTAAGGTCCAAGACGTCAATTGTAGTAAGCCTATAGAAGCTGAGTTCTTCCCCTAAGTTAGACCCAAAAGAGATTAATCATTCCCTTAGATGTGTCAAAGGAGGAAGGTCATTTCTATGGGCGTGTCAAGAGAGGATGATCATTCCCTTGGACTTGATAGATGGCCAAATCCTAGTACCTTAAGTCTGACATGTTTGCCAGACACATGTTATCTTGGACTTGGCTGATTGTCAAGTCCAAGTGTCTTGGATCTGGTATATTTTCCAGACCCACGCCAATATGGGTCAAGCATGTTCGCTAGAGCCACATTACCTTATTCCTTTGGGCATGCCAAGGAAAGATGGTTATTTTCTTGAACTTGCTGGATTATCAAGTCCCGAGTGCCTTGGGTCTAACTTGTTTGCTAAACCTATGTTATCTAAGACTTGGCTAACAACCAAGTCCAAATGCCCTGGGTTTGGTATGGTTGCCAAACTCATGTTACCTTGGACTTCGCTAAATGCCAAGTCTATGTACCTTGGGTCTAGTATGTTCACCGGACCCACATTACCTCATCCTCTTGGGCGTACCTAAGGAAGGATGGTCATTCCCTTGGGTGTGCCAAGGAAGCATGGTCATTCCATTGGACTTTCCGGACTTCCAAGTCCGAGTGCCTTAAGTCTAGAATGTTTGCTAGACCCACGTTATTGTGGACTTGGCTAACTGTCAAATCCAGGTACCTTGGGTCTGGCATGTTTGCCAGGCCCATGTTATCATGGACCTGGCTGATTGTCAAGTCCAAATGCCTTGGGTCTAACTTATTTTTCAGACTCACTTTACCTTATACTTGGCTAAATGTCAAATCCAAGTACCTTGGATCTTACATGTTCGCCAAATTCGCATTACCTCATTCCATTGGCATGCCAAGGGAGGACGGTCATTCCCTTGGACTTGGCTAATTGCCAAGTCTAAATACCTTGTGTCTTGCATGTTTCTCAGGCCCATGTTACCTTGGACTTGGTGGGTTGCCAAGTCCAAATACCTTGGGTCTAGCATGTCTGTCAAACCCACGTTACTTGAACTTGGCTGACTTTCAAGTCCAAGTGACTTGGATCTGATATGTTAGTCAAACTCACGTTACCTTGGACTTGGCTAAATTCGATGTCTAAGTACTTTGCGTCTGACATGTTCGTCAGACTCACATTACCTCATTCCCTTAAGCGTGCCAAGGGAGGATAGTCATTCTCTTGGATTTTTCGGACTGCCAAGTTCGAGTGTCTTGGGTCTGACATGTTTGCTAGACCCATGTTACCTTGGACTTGATTAACTTCCAAGTCCAAGCACCTTGGATCTTGCTTGTTTGTTAGACCCACATTATCTTAGATGATCATTCTTTTGGGTGTACCTAAGAGAGGATGGTCATTCATTTGGGCGGGCCTAAGAGAAGATGCGCATTCCCCTAGGCATGCCCAGGGCTTAACACACTGCCAAGCCCAATCGCTCTAGGTCTGGCTAGCGCCAGACCCAGTGTGCCCGAGGCTTGGCACACTATTAAGCCCAGCGCGCCTTCGTTGAGGTGTGCTTATTTTCCTGAAAATTTATACCCGTAAATCTTTCTTGATTCAATGTTTTTTTGGTAAAAATATACTAATAAAAACTTGATTTATCTATGATAACTCACATCACAACTTTATTGAACACAATTTTTTTATGATTATACTGAAGTCAAACTAATACAAACAACAATTGTCAAAATTTGAGAGAGGAGAGTTCCACTAATTTTCCTTCCCATCTTCATACAAAGAAGCAAGAATTTTCTTGAGCTGCCTATTGTAGACGAAGGGTCGCTCCAATTCCGCCAAGTGACCTGCCCTCTCTATGCAATGCAACGTTGCTTTGCCTTGTAGGAGGCTACAGTCAAAGTTTCAATTCCCATTATATATAACAAATATGGCTAATTAAATCTATTTCTTGCCTAGGAAACATTCATATAATTCTTAATTAACTACGTCAAATGTAATACATTTTTGGCAAACAACAACTAAATTGAAGAACCAGTGGAGGAAAGGGCATACTCTATCAGGTTGCGACATTCTTTCATGTCGAAAATTATGTCATCCCCTCCCCACAAAAGATGTATCCTCTGCAATTGAAATCATAAAAAAAGATGAGATTTCTCGAGCTAGTTAATTAGACCTTTGAGCCAAAATGGAAATAAATATAAATAATGAAGGGCAACGTCCGAACTTCTGATAATTTCTTCGACAATAATCAATTTTGACCGTCTCATTTGAACATGTGAAAGTATGTGACAAAAATAAAGAGCATCTTCTTGATCAAATAAATAAATAGCATCTTCAATCCTGTCTACGGGCATTGCATGCCATTGGTTACAGGTTAAGTCCCATCAAGTGGAGTAATAATAATCTTAATGTTAATTCTTTTATGACCTGTGTAAAATGAGGGGCAGTGAAGTTTTTGTCTTCTACAATTAACTCCTCCAAAAGTTCGTGTCTCTCCTTCATGTGGTCGAAGCACATGTCCTGCCACCAATGTCAAAATGTTATAATTTGCAAAAATCAATTAAACGAGCTTAAATTTCACTTTCAAGTATTTCTAATTGTATAAATGTAAAACAGTGAGGTTTGTTGTCTTGATATATATATACAAATATCATGAGATAAGATGAATCCAAGTGAAGATGGGTTGGGCCGGTTCTGACCCATCTCTCTTGGACTAATTAGCTATGTGTCATATCCAATTGGTTAGAGGGTCGTTATATACTTATGTTAAAATAATAAAAGGAATAATCATCTCAATATATATATATATATATAAAAAAAATCTTTTAATAACCTACCATATTTTCATTTCATTAATGATATGTAAGAAATATTTATTCTTTATTAATTATGTGTAAGAGATTTTTATCATTCATTAATGTCATTAGAAGAAAATGACTCTCGAGCCCCTCCTTCCACTCCATTAAATGACAAAGTTTAAAAATTATAAATATCTCCTGAACCATCCAAATAGAAAGTTCATAATTTTTTTTTTCAAGCATTCATACTTTAATTTTTAATTTTCAGAGTATTTATCATATCAAAATAAAAACAAACACTTTTGTTCTAAAAATTTAAAGTCTTTTCTTTTATTTATTACAATATTTTATTTAAAGTCACCAAATACTTTAATCATCAAAGAATTCCTAAACTCTACTAAAAAGAGATTGTTTTGAAAATGCTAGAACTTTTACAACCTATCATATATATATTCTAAATTTAAGAAAAGAAAATATACATGTGGTTAATCATTATTCAAATATTTAAAACTTCATCAGTGTATATGACAACATAGCCAACGAAGCTTACCTCCAAAATATCTTTGTAGATAAAATTAGGCATCCATGGCAACTTGTAGAAAGCAACGTCCAACAATGTCTTCACACCCTTGACAGTTTCAGGAATCAAGTATTCTGCCCATGATGAGAAGCCGATTCTTTGTAGGCCAGCACGAGAGATGGACTTAGTCAAGGCCATAACTGAACAAGTTATCACCATTGAATCAACCAAATTAGGGTACATCTCAGCCATCTTGAACCCTACCATCCCTCCATAGCTCAATCCAACCAAGGTGCACTTCTCCACGCCATGTTTCCTTAGACCCTTAGCCATGCACTCTGCTTGAAAAGCCGGCGACCGTTCTGATTTATCTGTGATTGAATCTCCAAAAAAGAGAAAATCCGGAACATAAACCGCGTACTTGTTCGCCAAAGCTAACACCTGAAATTGCCATGTCAGAATCCCATCGAAACCAAAACCATGAAGAAACACCACTGCAGATTTTCTCTTGGCAGTGGTTTCATCACTCGGGACCCAGAAATTGATGACTGTCCCTGATTCGATCTCTACTACTTGGCGTCTCATCCCAGCTACCTTCATCAGGCCATACAACAAGGGCTTGTACAATGACAGAGTGTTCACCATCTCTCCAGCTCTCTCTAGAAATCTAGGCTCTTTTATAAATTTTAACCTGAGCAATGGTGTTATAATTTATAATTGCCCTGGTGGCTTGATCACAGGACGGTGCCTTTTAGGTAAGGAACTAGTCGAAAGTTCGACTGTTACTCGCTGGCCTGTCGCCTTTCTCCCCATTTTCTACAAAACGTGCTAGCTGTTTACCTCCAATGTTGATTATTTACTGAACAATAGAAAATTCTACAAGTCCGACTGTCAAAATCAACGACTAGTTTTTCGGTTTAATTTTCTTTTTCCTGATTTTTTTTTTCTCAGGTGGGTCGCAGCAATGCAGGGGGCTCCCGTTTTTTACAAAAACTTAAAATGCTTTCGTAAATGTAAAAAATGGTTATGATTTAACTCTCGTATTCACGCTTGCTTGGAGAGATTAACGAGCGTTTAGCCACTTAATTATTATTATGTATGTCCTCGTATGATGGATGATTCATATAATGGAGTTTGGAAGTGAAGAAAAGATAGAAAGATGATATTTTTATCTTGTGTCGAAAAGAAAAGAAAAACTCCATTTTAAATGAAATAAATCAAGTGAAAAATATGATGAATGAGCTTTTCTAATATTATTATATAGATATTTATAATATTAAGAATGAAATTTAAAATTTAATTTTTCAGTGAGATTAATTTTTTATTAACTTAATTTTTTTTAATTTTTATAATTAATTTTGATATTTTTTATTATTGAGATAAAACTTAATAGTAATTATTCAATTTAATTCAAAATATAATTATCTTATTAATAGTCATGTACTTATATAAATATGTTGCTACACTAGGAGAAAAAATACACAAAAAATATTTTCTTTTATTTATTTTTTTCTTATTCTTTTAGAGATTTAGAGGGTTTAATTGTATTTTAGAAATGTTATTTTTATATGGAACAAATAAACATCTTAAATGTGTTTTGAATTCTTTAAACTAGTTAATTTTACTTTTTATTTATTTTCACACCCAGAATATTTCTAACGTATAATATATTGTCAAGTTGTTAGCAACCAGTTGAGGCTGATATTTTTAATTTCTTTACACCCATCTATTAAGCAAACGAGCAGATTTGAAGTTAAGTAACTTACAACATCTTAACGTTAGCTTTGACGATTGAGGAATTTTTTTTCTTCTAAATTTTGAGTTTGTTAGAAAATAATATAAATCATATCTTGGACCTTACTTAATAACTTAAGCTATTGGGTTGAGATGATTATTTGACATGGTATCAGAGCCTTGATGACCAAGCGGTCACGAGTTTGAATTTCACCGTCCCTATTTATTTGTTAAAAATTAAGCACAAGATAATGCGAGTCTGTGAAAGTTTTAATTTCAAAAGACTTTCACTTAAAAAGTATATTAAAAAATAATATAAATTATATCTTCGATTTGACCTAATAAATTAAGCTATTAAACTAATAGGCTGGCTGTGATGGTTATTGAACGGAGGTTAGATCTCTTTAAAAAAATTGAAGATTTATATGCGTATCTTGACTCAAGGAAGGCAACAATTTAATAGAGAATCTCCTCCAAATCTTTATGTGGGCCCAAAATGGAAATAAATATCCATGGCATCAAATCGCATATGATAAAATGTATATTAAAAAACGAAAGTTATCACCATCATTTTATAAAAAATAAAGGTCAATGCTAGTTACGTACATTCATCACCTGCATTTTGTTTTTTTGGCTGTTAAAATTATGCAGTAGGATCTTGAATATCCCACGTTAATAGAGACACCAAATTATTTCTATCAAGAAACCTTTAGGTTGTCGATTTTGAAAAGTTTCTCTGTTTTCCTTCCACGGCGCATTTAATCGTTCCTGTGATCATGATAGGATATCTGACACCAAATCTTGCTTTCGTGTTTCAAACTGAATTTAGAATTATTTAATTGAATTTTATATAAATAAACTAATTCTAATGGTTTTAATTTGAATTTGAAATAATAAAAAAAATAAAAAAAAATTAATATTTAAATCATAGTTTTGAAACCCGACCCGCCTGGCGGGTCGACCCGGAACCCGGCCAACCCGGGGCTGGAACCGGGCTGGGTTGAAGAGAAAATAAGGAAAGGAAAAACTCAGCTGACCCGGCAAGACCCGATCAAAAACTCGGTTGCAACCCGTTGATTTTTATTTTTTTTTTACTAAAACAATGTCTTTTTTATTTTAAAAAAATTGACCCTGTTTTTTTGTTAAGGTTTGATTTTTTTTACTTTAAATTAATTGTTTCTAACCTGGTTTTTTTGTTAAGATTTGATTTTTTTATTTTAAATTAATTATTTCTTATGTTTTTGAATCGTTTTAATTTAAGAATATTAAATTTTAAGAACATCAATTTTAAAAAACAAAAAAAATATTATTTTAATATATTTTTAAATAAAAAAACTTTTAAAAATAACATCAACCGTACACTTAGTATTACTTTATCTTAATAGCAAAACAAAAACATATGCATGACATGTCTCCTGCAGCTAATGCGCTGGGCGTCAACGCGGATTTGGAAGAGGACGAATCTCCTACTCTTCCACCATGACTGTGCCTCGCAAGAGTTGACCAAAGAATTTGTTTAGAAAAGATAACGTAAGAAACAATAAATTAGATCTAATAAGATCATTAAAAAATATATTAGTTTAAGAAAAACAGTAGATCATTAAGAGATTGGTTAGGCTTTTAAATAGAATTAATAAACTGCAAAAGTTTACGAGCAGAGAGAATCCTAAGAAAATAGATATTACATTAAAAAAGGTGGTAAATAAAGTGGTAAATAATGTAATTAAAGCATTAAAAAAAGAAATAAATTTATAAAATTAAAGCATTAAATAATGTATTTAAAGCATTAAAGTAGCAATGAGTGGTCCTCATCCAATGCCGCCGCACATGACCTCCACTCCTAACGGAGCAGCTTGGTAGGAATTCGAGCCAAAGCTGCGTTGTTTCATAAAGTTTAGCTTTAACTGTTGCTAATTTTAAATTTTTATTTTTGTGCTAGAATGGGAATTATTATTCCCCAACTATATTAGTTGAAAAATAAATTTGCTCAACTGTACTAATGTGGAAAAAAAACTCGAAAGTTGCCGCACATGATTTTTAAATGAATGGAATTCGGCTTGTCTTCGTAGTTCATATGGTGTGGTCCTGCTTGAAGTATAGCATTTATTATAAGTACACTAACTCAATTATGGATTGTCGGACTAACCTTATTGGGAAGGGCAGTCCAGAAATGGAAGGGCGTTAAAAAAAAAAAAACAAAAAACTGAAATCTCTTGGGTAATTTATTTTTATCATGTGGGCCGTGGAAATCGTGGGCCTTGTATAGAACAAGGTAAGGGCCTTTTTCAATTCAGAAATCAGAATCAAGAACGGAAGCGGGACAAAAAAAATTGATTTAAGTTCATGCGTCTGTTTAGGGTTGTAATCATGCTTAGAATTGTTGGGCCTAAACTTTCTATAGGCCCAATAAAGCGCCACTCATTTCAACCAGGCTTGAGATTAGTATTTGAAGTTCCGGCCCAAGCCCGAGTCTGAACATATTTCCTTCTACTAATTTTTTCCAAGGTGATAGATATATTGTATCTATGGTGTCCTCTAGTACACTGAATACTATGCTTTACACCAAAAATATAAAAAACCTTAAATAATTGTGGTTTTTCTTTTTAATTAATTTTTTTGTTTAATTTAGTTTGTTAATATTAAATTTTTTTCTTTTTAATTATCAAACTTTCATGACACGGATCCCGGGTTTGACGGGTTAACCAAGCTAATTCTGGGTTAACCCGTAAATTTTTTTTTCCTATTGAGTTATCAAACTTTTATGGCACGGATCCTAAGTTTGACAGGTTAGCCTGGTTTGATGAGTTAACCCAGTTAATTTCAGATTTTGTTTTTCTTTTTCTTCATTAGTTTTTTTTCTTTCTGTGGGTTTGTTTTCCTTCGTTGTTTTTTTTTTAAATTAATATTTTTTTTTTTGCTTTTTTCTTTTTAATTAATTTTTTTTTAAATTCAGTTTGTTAATATTAAAGTTTTTTCTATTTAGTTATCAAACTTTCATGACACGGATCTCAAGTTTGATGGGTTAGCTTGGTTTGACGAGTTAACCCAGTTAATTCAGATTTTTTTTTCTTTTTCTTCATTGTTTTCTTTCTTCCTATAGGCTTTTTTTCGTTTGTTTTTTTTTCTTTTTAATTAATATTTTTTTAATTTAGTTTGTTAATGTTAAATTTTTTTCTATTTAGTTATCAAACTTTCATGATACGGATCCCGGGTTTGATGGTTTAACCCAGCTAATTTTGGGTTAACCAGTAAAATTTTTTTTTTCCTATTAAGTTATCAAACTTTCATGACACGAATCCCAGGTTTGACGGGTTAACCTGGTTTGAAAAGTTAACTCAGTTAATTCATATTTTTTTCTTTTTCTTCATTAGTTTTTTTTCTTCTTGTAGGTTTTCTTTTTTTCTTTTAAATTAATCTTTTCTTTCTTTAATAGTTTTTCTTTTGCTTTTTTCTTTCTTTTCTTTCTTTTTAATTTTTTTTAAATTTTAGTTTGTTAATATTAAATTTGTTTCTATTTAGTTATCAAACTGTCATGACACGGATCCCAGGTTTGACGGGTTAACCTGGTTTGACGAGTTAACCCAGTTAATTCAGATTTTTTTTTCTTCATTAGTTTTTTTCTTCCTGTAGGTTTTTTTCCTTTGTTTTTTTTAATTAATCTTTTTTTTGTTTAATTTAGTTCATTAATATTAATTTTTTTCTATTTAGTTATCACATTCTCATGACACGAATTCTAAGTTTGACGGGTTAACCTGATTTAGTTGGTTAACCTAGTTGATTTAGATTTTTTTTATTTTTCTTCGTTAGTTTTTTTTCTTCCAATGTCATCTTTTAATATTGTAATTAACTATAACTAAAACGCATCAACCTTTTACTGTGGACTGCACAGTGCAGTCCACAGTGAAAAGACTGGTGTCTTTAGTTTTTTTTTCTTTTTTGTGTTTTTGCTTTGTTTTTTTCTTTTTAATTAATTTTTTTTGTTTAATTTAGTTTGTTAATATTAAGGTTTTTTCTATTTAGTTATCGAATTTTCATGACATAGATTCCAAGTTTGACGGGTTATCCCGGTTAATTCAGATTTGTTTTCTTTTTTTTTCATGAGTTTTTTCTACCTATAGGTTTTTTTTCTTTGTTTTTTTAATTAATCTTTTTTTTTTATTTTAGTTCATTAATATTAATTTTTTTATTATTTTAGTTCATTAATATTAATTTTTTTCTATTTATTTATCACACTCTCATGACACAAATCTCAGGTTTGACGGGTTAACCTGATTTGGCGGATTAACCCAGTTCATTCAGATTTTTTTTTTCTTTTTCTTCATTAGTTTTTTCCTTCCAATTTCATCTTTTAATATTGTAACTATAACTAAAATATATCAACCTTTCACTGTGGATTGTACTGTGCAAATCCAGAGTGGAAGATAGATGTCTTTTAGTTATAGGTTTTTTTTTTTGTTTTTTTGTTTTTAATTTTAATTTTTTTTGTTTAATTTAGTTTGTTAATATTAAATTTTCTTATATTTATTTATCACACTCTCATGACACGGATCCCAAGTTTAACGGATTAAACTGGTTTAGTGGGTTAACCCAGTTGATTCAGATTTTCTTTTTCTTTTTCTTAATTAGTTTTTTTCTTCTAATGTCATCTTTTAATATTGATTTGATTCGAAATTAAACTTCATGATTTGTTTTATTTGCTTTTCATTAGATTATCATAATCTCATGAGAGGATTTTATTGTACCACTCCTCGCAAAGCACTATTAATTGGAATAGTGCTTTGCTTTTTTCTTTCCTTTTTAATTAATATTTTTTTTATTTAATTTTATTTTTTAGTATTAATTTATTTTTTATCTAGTTATCACACTTTCATGACACGATTTTGCAGCCAAACCCACATCCAGGGCAATTGGGTCTGGTGTTGCAGTCAAACCCAAGGCTCTTGAACTTGACGTTGCAGCCAGATCCACTTAAACTTGGATAATACAAGTTTAATATTATTATTAATATTAAAATTATTATTATTTGTATTGTAAATATTATTATAATGAATAGCGCTAATATAATAATTAATAAATTTGAAAAAGATATTATTAGTTATAGGTTTGTTTTTGCCTTTTTTTTATTAAATTTTTTGTTTAATTTAGTTTATTAATATTAAATTTTTTTCTATTTAGTTATCACACTCTTATGACATGGATCCCAGGTTTGACGGGTTAACCTAGTTTGGTGGGTTAAACTAGTTGATTCAGATTTTTTTTTCTTAAGTAGTTTTTTTCTTTCAATCTCATCTTTTAATATCGATTTGATTAAGAATTAAACTTTATGATTTATTTTGTTTACTGTTCATTAGATTATTGTAATCTCATGAGGGGATTTTACTGTACTCCTTCTTGCAAATCACTATTCATTGGAATAATGCTTTGCTTTATTGTTTTTTTTCTTTTCAATTAATTTTTTTTTAATTTCATTCTGTAATATTAAATTTTTTCCTTTTTAATTATCATACTTTTATGACACAACCTTGCAGTCAGACCCATATCCAAGGTTCCGGGTCTGGTATTGCAGTCAAACCCACTTAAACTTGGGTCATGTAAGTTTAATATTATTATTAATTTTATAAATATTACTTTTAGGTCAGGTGTTGCAGACAGACTCAATGCTCTTAGATATAGCTTTGCAGAAAGTGTTATAGAAAGTGACAATAATGCAGGATCAGAATCAATAGTTTTATTGAAAGAAGAAGGTTGACTTTATACAGCCTTACATTATCTCATCAGAGGAGATATTCACATAGAAAATCATGCAAAATGTAAACTAACAATCCTATGGACTAGGACTTATTAAACTGAATGCAAATCCTAACTACTTCCTTAACAGAAGCCTAAACTTTCTCTTCATTCCCTCACTTAAACTAGTTCCCAGCTGTTACTAGTTTATTCAGGAATTTCACAGACTCCTAACTGATTTCTAAACTTCTAGAATGCAGCTAATGGGAGAGGTTTTGTCATTATATCAGCCAGTTGTTCTTGTGTTCCACAGTAGACTAATTCAATTGCTCCTTCTCGTGTAAGATCACAAAGAAAATGGAATCGCACATCAATGTGCTTGCTGCGACCATGTAACACAGGGTTTTTGGACAACTTAATTGTGGAACTGTTATCACAGAAAATTGTAGTGCCCTTGCTTTCCTTTAGATTTAGTTTCTCAAGTATTCTTTGCATCCAAACAGCTTGCGAAGCACAAGC